>ERZ795051.4079-NODE-4079-length-14096-cov-5.494053_pt1 | contig 14096 bp, 10 predicted proteins | sample MGYA00375135_ERZ795051 | MGnify/ENA primary metagenome ERZ795051 (study PRJEB30180, sample SAMN05720222) | activated sludge metagenome | isolation source: Anaerobic digester | place: Japan | collected 2015-05-26 ... | reverse complement strand
GCAAGCTTTACGCACTTGATACATTTTCAGGCATATACAACCGCAACGGTTTTATCCATGCTACAGAATCGTTGTACCGTGACTGTGTGGTCAATAAAAGGAAGATCATGCTCATGTTCATAGACCTGGACGGCCTGAAGAAGATCAACGATACCTTTGGCCACGGAGTTGGAGATAATGCTATCTTCAATATAGCTGAAGTCCTGAGGACCTCATGCAGATCAGGGGAGATATACTGTCGCTTCGGAGGCGATGAGTTCATTGTCTTTGGCACGGATTATACCGACGAAGAGGCAATGAAGCTGAAAAGGCGCATCCAGCGGAACATAAGCATTATTAACCAGAAGCAGAAAAAGCCGTACAAATTAAGTGCAAGTGCAGGTTATGTTATAGATACGCCCAAGCCCGATGAGGATATATTCAGATTTGTCACAGCTGCCGACAATGTTATGTACACTGAAAAACGCAGGAAAAAGCTGTCACGTTATCTTAAAAAGAATGATCAAGGAGCGGATTAATGATCCGCTCCTTTTGTTATGATAATTGTACAAAAAACGTTGACATTTATAATGCAAAGTGCTATAATTAGGAATGTGATTTTTTAAAAGCACAAAAAATATGAAAGGGATGAACCAATGCTTCAACTTAAAGAGATCGTAAAAAAATACGGAGACGGAGAAAATGTTGTCACTGCACTGAACGGCGTCAGCATTACATTCCGGGAGAATGAATTTGTAGCTATTCTCGGACATTCCGGCTGCGGAAAGACAACGATGCTGAACATAATCGGGGGACTTGATCAGTATACATCCGGCGACCTTATAATAAATGGGGTGTCAACAAAAAAGTATAAGGACAGAGACTGGGATGCATACAGAAACCATTCAATAGGATTTATTTTCCAGAGCTACAATCTTATTCCTCATCAGACAGTTCTTTCCAACGTAGAGCTGGCTCTGACTATATCCGGCGTTTCAAAGGGTGAGAGAAGGAAGCGTGCCAAGGAGGCTCTTGAAAAGGTAGGTTTAGGAGACCAGCTCCATAAGAAGCCGAATCAGATGTCCGGCGGCCAGATGCAGCGTGTGGCAATAGCCCGTGCGCTGATAAATAATCCGGATATACTGCTTGCGGATGAGCCTACAGGCGCTCTTGACAGCGAGACCAGCATCCAGGTAATGGAGCTCCTGAAGGAGATCGCCAAGGATAAGCTTGTAATAATGGTAACACATAACCCTGAACTTGCCGAGCAGTATGCAACACGTATCGTCCGTATAAAGGACGGACAGCTCACAGGTGACAGTGATCCGTTTGAGCCGGAAAAGGCTGACAAAAAGGCAGAGTCAAAGAAGCAGCGTGTATCCATGTCATTCCTGACAGCGGTATCGCTTTCACTGAACAACCTGATGACAAAGAAGGGAAGAACTCTTCTCACAGCGTTTGCAGGCTCCATCGGTATCATCGGTATCGCTCTTATCCTGTCGCTGTCTACCGGCATTAATGAGTATATAACACGGCTTCAGGAGGAGACACTTGCCTCATACCCGATCGAGATCGACAGAGAGACTGCCGATACAACGGAGATCTTCAAGACAATGTTTGGTGAAGAGGAAAAAACCGAGCATGAGAAGGACGACGGACGTACTGTTTATTCAAATACAAGAATGTATGATATGTTCAACTCGTTGAATTCCTCTGCCAAGCAGGTAAACAATATGGAGAAGTTCAAGAAGTTCCTTGACGGCAACGAAGAGATCAGGGATCGCTCAAATGCCGTATCATACAGCTATGACATCCAGATGCCGATCTTTACCAGAGACAGCAGCGGAAAAGTACTGAAATCAGACTTCAATGAGATGTATATGGACGCTATCGGCATGGGTAATATGCAGGACGAGACCAATTCTATGATGGGTGCCAGCGGATCCAGCAGCATGATGGATATGTGGGGCGTTAACATCTGGGAGGAGCTTCTTCCGACAGATGACGGCGAGGATATCAATCCGCTGCTCTACGATCAGTATGATCTTGTAGAAGGAAAGTGGCCTGAGAATTACGATGAAGTCGTAGTTGTTCTGAATGAAAACAATGAGATAGCCGATATGGTAACTTTTGCTCTGGGACTCAAGCCTGTTGATGATTTCGGTGACATCATCAAGACGGCGATGAAGGGTGAGGCTATTGAGAATTACGGCGTTACTCAGTGGAGCTTTGACGAGATAATGTCAAAGGAATACAAGATGATAATGCCCTTTGAGTACTATCAGAAGAACACAAACGGTCTGGGTTACACCGACCTTACAAAGACTGAATCCGGACTTGATATCCTTTTTGACAATGAAGATATCGGACTCAAGCTCAAGGTAGTCGGATTTATCCGTCCTAATCCCGATGCGACAGTATCAATGATAAAGGGATTCATCGGTTATACAAATAAGCTTACAAAGTATGTTATCGACAAGACCAACTCCAGCGACCTTGTAAAGGAGCAGGTAGCTGACAAGGAGAACGATCTCCTTACCGGCAAGAAGTTCCAGGCAGAGGATTATGTTGCTCCGACAACAGCTGAAAAGGCTGCGGCAGCAAAGGAATATATTGCAAATGCCAATAATGTTCAGAAGGTAGCTGCTGCAAAGCTCATATTGTCACAGCCTTCCGAAGAAGAGCTTCAGACAATGATAACTGAGTATATGAAGCCGGAGAACCGTGAAGAGCTGTTCAATGAGATCGAAGCTCTTGCACTTCAGGGCGGTGCATCTGAAAAGGATAACTCAGCTATCATGGAATCACTGAGAGAGCTTAACGAAGAGCAGTTCCAGCAGTACGCTCCAAGGATACTCAGTGAAATGATACCCTATATGTATGCAGCAAAGGCTGAGGCAAGATTTGCCGGAATGAGCGATGAAGAGCTGCTCAAGGCCCTTGAGGAATCAGATGCATCTGATGAAGCCTATGCAATGGCGTTCGACACCTTTACTCCTGAGGAAGTATCTGACCTGACATATGAAGACAATCTCTTCATTCTCGGATATTCAGATATTGAAAATCCTTCAAAGATCAGAATATATGCCAAGTCGTTTGAAGATAAGGATGCGATATCCGATATAATCCAGGACTATAATGACGATCAGGAAGAGAAGGATGTTATCCATTACACTGATATGATCGCACTTCTTATGAAGTCAGTTACAAAGATAATAAGCGGTATCTCTTATCTGCTCATTGCATTTGTTGCGATATCACTTGTGGTATCGTCAATTATGATCGGTATCATAACCTACATCTCAGTTCTTGAACGTACCCGTGAGATCGGTATACTGAGAGCGATAGGAGCCTCAAAGCATGACGTTAAGACTGTGTTCAATGCAGAGACGCTTCTGGTCGGACTTACAGCCGGTATCATTGGTATAGCAGTATCTGTATTACTCACGTTCCCGATAAACTACGTTATCCACAAGGTAACGAATCTTGATACACTTAGGGCTCATGTTCCTGTAACGGGAGCAATAGTTCTCATTATCATAAGTATGCTCCTGACGCTTATCGCCGGACTTATCCCTGCAAGTCTTGCAGCGAAGAAGGATCCGGTCGTAGCACTCAGAACAGAATAAAAACAGCAAAGCTGCTGCACAGTTGTGCAGCAGCATTTATTTTTTGTTAATCTTATCTTTGAGTTCATCGAGCTGCTCCCTGAATGATCTTAAGCTGTCAAAAGATAGCTTAGGGAAAGATCTCTGGATTCGTCTGATAGAACGTTCACGTTTTTCCAGAACAGCTTTGTATCTCTCTTTCAGATCTTCATATTTTTTCCTTAACTCAGCATTTTTAACGCTGAACTCTTCCTTGCGGTTCATAGCGCCTTCAACTTTGTCAAAGATCATTTCACCGGTTTTATCCGAAAGTTTTCTCATCTGTGAGGAAATATTTTCAAGTAGTATGATTCGTCTCTTGAAATGGATAATAGCCAGTACGGTAACGATCATATCGCTGGCAACGCCTATCATATATACTGAGATAATGATAATACCGGCTGTTGAGGGGAATTTGTCAACGAAAACAGTTACAGTAGGGTGGATTATCCTTACAACCACAAGGCAGGCAACTCCCCATAGCAGTGAGAATTTCAGGCAGATATAACCGCTGAGATTGAATTTTTCTTCGGAGTAATCCCACCAGTGCATATGAAATATTTTTTCAAGCACGAAGCCTGTAATAAATTCCAGTATAGATGTAAGTATAACTGAGCCGAAAAACAGCAAGACAGCATTTGACTTTATAGGATCAAGAGCACCGGTTACAATAATGACTCCGAAGCCATATATCGGACAGTACGGACCATTCAGAAACCCACGGTTAATAAACTTTCCGTGTTCTATGGCCTGATATACGACTTCCAGGCACCAACCGAAGAAAGAGTAGATCAGAAAAAAGCAGAGTATTTCATAATACGATATCCGGAACACCTCCTCAATAGCCCAGTTCTTCGCCAACGAGGATGACTTTTATCCTGCCTTTATGGCGCTGCTGAGCTGATATCAGGTAATTGCAGCATATCCTGCCGTCGCCGGAGCAGCCGTCTGACATCTGATGTGCCGGAGCGTTCAGTGAAACGCACTGTCCTTTTTCGCTGCAATATGTCTTGCAGTCAAGTCGCACACAGTTAGGCGGAGCGGCTTCAGTTTTGACACGTATCTCAGCCTCATCAAGATCACGGACTATCTTATTATAACCTGCGATAATTATTACAGATTCCGGACCATAGGCGATAGCAGCTATTCTGTTGCTGTTTCCGTCAACATTATAGAGTACTCCGTCCTCAGTCACAGCATTTGTACTGGAAATATATACATCAGCGGTGAAGGCCTGCTTGTATATCTTTACGACTTCTTCCGGTGAGGAAGCCTTAGAGCGGTCAAGATAGATATATCTGCCGGAGTTAAGGAGATCGCTGAGGCCGCATTCTCCGATGCTGACAGAGCCGCCGTGAGTGACGATATTGCCGTCCTTCATCAGTGATTCAACGATCGGACAGACATCATTTTTAGTTGGGGCGTAGTAGAATTCCATGTTATTCTTTTTTAGAGCTTCTCCAACCTTGTTTATACGTTTTTCCAGAATAGTCTTCTTGTTGATATCCATTGTATCATCCTCCTAATTATGTATCAAAGCAAATAATATGCGGGACTTGATGTCCCGCATAGAATATATCAGGTATTGTCTGGTTCGAGAACGGAGTAGTTTCCGTCTGAACGCTTATAAACTACATTGATCTCGCCGGTGGTAGCATTTGTAAACATAAAGAATTCGTGATCGAGCATATTCATCTGGAGGATAGCCTCGTCAACGTCCATAGGACGCATTTTGAATTTCTTATGTTTTACGACCTCATAGTCAACTGAATCCGGAACAGGATAAGCGAAAGCCTCCTTGAAAGCAGTATCCTTGAGTTTCTTTTCGATCTTAGTTTTATTCTTTCTGATCTGTCTGATGATCTTATCGATCGCATCATCGAGAGCAACGTACTTATCCTCTGCTGAACGCTCTGAGCGGTAGATCATGCTGTTATATTTAACAGTGAGCTCAAGAACGATCTGTGTCTTTATTTCTGATAAAACAATTTTTGCGTCAGCCTCATCTCCGAAAAATTTTCCAAGTCTTGAATCGATCCTCTTCTCTGCATACTCAGTGAAGTTCTGTGGTATCTGCATTTTCTTAGCTGTGATGGTTGTTTTCATAGTGGTCCTCCTTTAAGCTTTGCCAAAAACAAAGCATAAATTTTATGTCTATATTATACCATAACTTACAGTCGTTTACAAGCGATTTTAGTAAATTTGTTTAAAATGCACAATAGAAAGTTAAACCTTTGTATATTGCGACGATTATTCATTACCATTATCATTGGAAAGCGAATCCAGCATTACCTTTACGATACTGTCGGTAGTGATCCATGTGCTGTTCTTGTTTTCAAGGAGAACACAGAAGGCTATAGGAAGATCAGGATCGTCTACAAAGCCGGTGAGGAGGGAATTTTCCTGTTCTCCTTCAAGCACCTGAGCTGTACCGCTCTTGACGCCGATATTATAGCCGGGGATCGAATAGGCGTAGTGGTTCTGGCCGTTGGTAAGGAGTATCTCCTTCACTGTAGAAGCAGTATCGGAGGCGAACAGCCGCTGGCTTGTCTGAGTTTTAGCCTTTTCCTTTTCTTTGCCATTGACATCAGTGATATGATCGATAAGGTAAGGCATAGTCATTTTGCCGTTTTCATTAGCGACAGCGCTTTCCCACATCATAAGCTGGACAGGACTTACAAGGGTATCGCCCTGACCGATACAGCCCCACTGTGTCCTGAATTCATAAGGATCCATAAGAGTTGTGGAGGCTGTTTCACACTTGATGCCGTTGATATCGATATAGTCCTCGTCAGCGCCGTTCAGGGCATAACCAAGATCCGAATAGACATCCTTGATTTTATTGAGGGGCATATCCTCATCCTCGATAAGCTGAGCGAAGAAGGGGTTGCAGCTATTTTCGACAGCACCCTGGATATCGAGGGTGCCGTGACCGTAGGACTGATGGCAGTCGATATCATTGCCGCCCTTATTGTGGTAGGAACCGGTGCAGTCAAATCTTTTTGAAAACAGCTTATTTGGCCCCATTATTTCAAGAGCAGCAATAAGCGTTGAAACCTTTTGCGTAGAGCCGGGTACAGTCTTACGCATAGTCTTTGATAACAGCGTACCCGAGGGGAAGTTATCGATATCGTCATAGCCCTGAGTAACATCGAGAGAGGGGAGACTTGTGCAGACGAGTATTGCACCGGTCTCGTAGTTATAGGCTACAGCGCATCCGTCATTTCCGGCAAATGCATCATATACCGCACGGTTAGCCTTGTGGTCGAGAGTTGTGTATATGGCAGCTTTTCCTCCGGATTCCTTCAGGCCGGTGGAGAAGCTGTAGTTGTTTAGCTTTTTCAGATTGTTGGCAACAAGTGTATTTCCCATCTGTCCCTTGTCATCGCCTATAAGATTACCGACATCTATGAGATATCCGGCAGGGGAATCGATCTCGCCTGTACCGTCAAAGAGAACATCGCCGTTTTTATCATAGACCTTTCCAAGGCTGAGGGTATCGGAATTTATCATATAGAATGATGCTTCTCTCTGGATCTTGATTACGAGAATGACCATTCCGATGATAAACATCACAATGAACAGACTGATTATTTTCTGACATCTTTTAATGCTTTTCATTAGGCTTTTCTCCTCCTGGGATATAACTGTCTCTTAGGTATCTGCTCATTGAGATGAGGAGATCTCATTGTCGGAGACTGACAGGCAACAAGCATACCTGCCATAAATCCGCTTATCATCAGGGAGCTTCCGCCGGTGGAGATAAAGGGGATAGTAACGCCTGTGAAAGGGATAAGGTTGCATGAGCCGAATATGTTCAGAGCCATCTGTACAGTAAATGCAGCGCTTATTCCGGCTGACATAGTACCGTGGAAGTAGGAACGTGGCGGATTGATGAGCGGAAGAGCAATGATAATGAGGATAGCGAGCACCATCATTAGCGCATAGAGCAGGCCCCACTCCTCACTTATTGAAGCAAAAACGATATCATTTTTATGAGCGAAGACGTTATGCAGATCACCCTGGCCTGGTCCTTTTCCGAACCAGCCTCCGTTAGCGATAGCGATGAGAGCCTGTGACTGCTGATAGCCGTTGCCGTCCTTATCAGCCCATATATCAACGTGAAGTCTGTCCTGAACATATGCCGGTGCGAATTTCATTCCTGCAACGGCAACTGCCGCAAGGACTGCGCCGGCGCCCACAAGCTTCTTCTTAGAGAATTTTGCCTTGGGGTAGCATATCCTGAGGAGGAATCCGGCTGCGTATATAGCAACGAATGTGGGAAGACTTCCCAGGTCACGGCACCACCACTGAAGCAGGCAGATAGCGGCTGTAAGTCCGAACAGGGCGATATTCTCATAAACAACGTTAAAGCAGAGTATCTTATGCTTTTTCTGCTGTTCAGTTATAGAGGTTGCACAGGCCAGTATGAACAGGGGCTTGATGAACTCCGAGGGCTGTATAGTGATAGGACCAAGGCTTATCCACATACCTCTGCTGCCGGTAAGAGTAAGAATAACGACCATAAGGATGAATATACCGATATAAAAGAATTTGCGCTGTTCTCTAAGCCACTTGTGATTGCGGCAGAGAAGGTATCCGCAGCGGCAGGTTACAAGGGAGATTATGCAGGTTATGTAATGCTTGTAATCGAATACGACCTCACCGAAGCAGGACTGGAATATAACGCTCATATTCAGCACGAGAATGAGCAGGAAATCCACGGTGAAAGTAGTCTGCCTGAAGAAGAGCATAGCGATGAAGTAAGCAACATCAAGTATGACCACGGCGCCTGACAGGATAATGACCTGATTAAGGCTGTCATAGTTTCCATTGAAGAATACATTGAGCAGCATACCGATATGAGCGATCAGAACGAATACGCATGAAGAAATGTAAGAGCCGGTATTACCTGACATTTATATCCCTCCTTCTCCTGAAGATCAGCTGTCTGTTGCCAAGCTTTATGATGTCATTTTCTCTGAGCTGAGCCTGTGAAACGGGGATACCGTTTACGAAGATACCTGACGTTGAACCCATATCAGTGATAGTCCATATGCCGTCAGACACAGTCAGTATGGCGTGATAACGTGAAACGGAAAGGTCTGCGAGGCGGATATCAGCAGATGCATGGCGTCCAATGAGTATCTCGTCGCAGCCAAGAGGATAGACGGTATTATAGTCAGCCAGCTCCATGAAGCTGGTTATCCTGTTCCAGCGTTTTCCGCCTGTTTTTCGCTCATGGTAAGCGGATATGATAAGCACCATTGCACATATATCCAGACAAGCTGCTGCAACAGCGCAAAGGATCAGATTTGTTGAATCCAATAATAGCACCTCCGGTGAGAATTAGTTCATGAATAATTAATGTCTGCTCAGCAACTGAAAAAAGTTATTGAGAGCACATTTATTATAGCATAAGGCTGACTTCAATGCAACCTTATATGCACCAGTTTCAGCCAATTGTCACAAAAACATAACTGAACTGAAAAAAATTACCGGAGAGAAGCTCTCCGGTAACGATAATTATTCTGCGCCAGTGGGTTCATCAGAAATGAAGAGATCCTTATTTTCTTCAGCCGGCTCAGGGGCAGGCTCTGTCTCACTGTCATTCTTGTTTATGTCAGCTTCAGTGATCTGACCGCTCATGAGCTTTTCAAACTCAGGACCGTCAATCTTTTCAAATTTAAGCAGATACTTTGCAAGAAGATGCATCTTGTCAGCATTTGCTCTGATGAGCTCTGTACAATCGCTGTGTGCCTTGTCGATAATGGACTTGACCTCCTCATCGATCTGAGCTGCAACAGATTCGCTGTAGTTCTTAGTATGGCCGTAGTCCTTGCCGATGAATACTTCATCGCTTTCCGAACCGTATACAACGGTACCGATCTTACTGGAGAATCCATACTTTGTGACCATACTTCTTGCAATGGAAGTAGCTCTTTCGATATCGTTGGAGGCACCGGTTGAGATATCATCGATGAATATCTCTTCAGCAACTCTTCCGCCCAGGAGCATCACTATCTTCTCACGCATCTGGTTGCGTGAAACGTGCTGATCGTCGTTATCAGGACGGGTAACAGTAATACCGGCAGCCATACCTCTCTGGATGATAGTGACCTGATGCACTTTATCCTGTGTAGGAAGGTTATATGCAGCAATAGCATGACCTGCCTCGTGGTAAGCAGTGACCTTCTTGTCGTGCTCGGTAACGATACGTGACTTCTTTTCAGGGCCTGCTATGACCTTCATTGTAGCTTCTTCGATATCGAACTCGGTGATAGCAAGTCTGTTATTTCTTGCAGCCAGGAGAGCAGCTTCATTGAGAAGGTTCTCCAGATCAGCACCTGTGAAGCCCTGTGTAGTCTGAGCGATTATCTTAAGATCAACGTCAGGACCGAGAGGCTTGTTCTTTGCATGGACTCTGAGGATCTCCTCACGTCCCTTTACGTCAGGATAGCCTACAACGATCTGTCTGTCGAAACGGCCTGGTCTGAGGAGGGCGGGATCGAGGATATCACGTCTGTTTGTAGCAGCGATAACGATAACGCTTTCGTTTCCGGTAAAGCCGTCCATTTCAACGAGGAGCTGATTGAGAGTCTGTTCACGCTCATCGTGACCGCCGCCGAGACCTGCACCTCTGTGACGGCCGACAGCATCGATCTCATCGATGAATATTATAGCAGGAGCGTGCTTTTTAGTCTGCTCGAAGAGGTCTCTAACACGGGAAGCACCCACACCTACGAACATCTCAACGAAATCTGAACCTGAGATAGGGAAGAACGGGCAGCCAGCCTCGCCGGCAACAGCTCTTGCGAGAAGAGTCTTACCTGTACCGGGAGGGCCGAGAAGGAGTACGCCCTTAGGTACCTTTGCACCGATATCCTTGTATTTATTAGGATGCTTGAGGAAGTCAACGATCTCCTGAAGCTCCTGTTTTTCTTCGTCAGCGCCGGCAACGTCCTTGAAGGTAGCCTTGCGGGCGTTGGCCTGATTTTTCAGATTAGCCTTGCCGAATGAAGTGTATTTTCCGCCGCCGCCACTCTGTTTCATCATGAAATAGAGGATAGCGCAGCCCAGCAGTACAGTAAGGACAACGGGGATAAGAGAGTAGAGCCATGTACGATCGGTGATCTTTATATAGTTCTGACCGACCTTGAGCTCTTCCTTCTGATGGTGCTTGTTGAAATCCTTACGGTAATCCTTTGTTTCTTCAACGAAGATGCTTACATTAGGAACGTCGTATTTATACTCCTTGTCATCGCCAATGAGCTTATATGTCAGCTCACCTGTACCGAGATCAAGCTCATAATCCTCGACCTCGAAGCTGTCGAAGTGTTCCATTACCTCATTGTAATCGGTCTTATCAGCGTTTTTAGCCAGCTTTGAGCTTACGAAATAGATACAGCCGATAGCAATAACAATGATAATAACGTAAGTCAGTATACCTCTGTTCTTTTTTGGTGTCAATTTATCCACTCCATTCGTATAATTATTATATAATGGTTATTCTCAGAAATCTGACAGTTGAAGAAGATGGCTTGACTCTGTCTGCGATGCCGATCTTTTCGGCAAATACAGTCCCCAGGTCATCTTCAATAAAGTGGAGTTTTCCCCTTGATCCCTGCGGCACTTTTTCATTTATCAGTTTTTTTACGGATGAGGTAAAATCTCTTCCGCTGAGCTTGATCCTGTCGCCGAAGCGGCGGTTCCTGAGAATCGCTCTTCCTATTATTTTATCATAATCCAGGATGTAAAATGTTAATTTTTTGTGAACATCTTCATTTTTCTTCAAATTATCACAATCTAACAACTCACAGCACACCGTCTTATCAGGGAAGATATTGTTTTCACCGATCCTGAGTTCTGCCGAGAGCTCCTGATCGTCTGATATCGGGGTGAGTTTTTTCAGAGAAAAAGTCTTTCCGTCAGAAATAAGGAACTGATCGCCGGAGATATTGATCTTTCCGCCGTTTACGAGGATATTATCTGCCTCGGTGAGCCTTTCCCTGGAATAGGGGAGACCGTTGGCAGAGAGAAGCCTTGCGATACATCTTCTTCTGATGACTTTATGCTGGTCTGAGATCTCGCACAGAGAATTGTCATTGTAGGCTTTTTCCCAGACGGAATCGGTCATTGAAGAAATAAGTTCCTCTTCTTCTCTCAGCGTATCAGCGGAGCCTGTAAATGTCTTTACCGCTGAGGGATTTATCTCTTCCAGAAGGGGAATGATCCTATGGCGGATCTTATTTCTCGTGTAGTCATCCGACAGATTTGTACTGTCGGTCATAAATTCCTGATCCTTATCTGAAAGGAAGGCTTCGATCTCGCTGCGTGACACAGTTAGCAGCGGGCGGATGATATTTCCACGCCTTACAGGGATACCTGTAAGTCCTTTCAGACCTGTACCTCTTGCCAGATTCAGAACAGATGTCTCCAGGTTATCATTGGCGTTATGAGCCGTAGCAATGAGCTTGCCGCTGGAATTATCATGGAAAATGCCGTATCGCAGCTTCCTTGCAGCTTCTTCATGGGAAAGACCGGCTTTTTCCGAATATGCAGGTACATCGCAGGAAAAGGCTCTGAAATCAACGCCAAGCCTTTGGCAGAGCTGACGGCAGAAATCCTCATCCCTGTCGCTTTCTGCGCCACGGATGCAGTGATTTACATGAAGTGCTTCCACGTTTATCCCAAGTTTATCGCTGAGCTCACACATTGCAAGAAGCAGGCATACACTGTCAGCGCCGCCGGAAAGTCCGCAGATAACGGTATCTCCTGCTTTAACGAGCTGATTCTGTTTTATAAAGCCAAGGATCTTATCAAGCATTATCACTGTCCCTCCGGAGGAATATTAGTGTAGTCCGGATTGGAGAATCTTGTGAACTGGCCGTCCCAGATAAGTTCTACGGTACCTGTTTCACCGTGACGGTTTTTGGCAACGATGCACTCGGATATGTTTTGTCTTGGGCTTTCCTTGTTGTAATACGCCTCACGATAGAGGAAGAGGACTATATCCGCATCCTGCTCGATAGAACCTGATTCACGGAGGTCTGACAGCATAGGCCGCTTGTCCGTTCTGCTTTCAACAGCACGGGAGAGCTGTGAAAGGAGTATTACAGGCACATTGAGTTCCTTTGCCATTACCTTGAGCTGTCGGGTTATTTCAGAAATAACAACAACACGGTTGTCGGAATGTGAGGTAGACTCCATGAGCTGGAGGTAGTCAATAATGACCAGACCGAGATTCTTTGTACGGCGGAGCTTTGCCTTCATCTGCTGGACGGTCATGCTTGCGGTATCGTCGATATACAGCGGGATATTGCTGAGATATCCAGCACTTACAGCCAGCTTTACCCAGTCGTCGCTGGTTATCCTGCCGTTTCTTAGGTTATGGGATTCGACAAGAGCCTCTGTGGAAAGAATACGTGTAGCAAGCTGCTCCTTTGACATTTCAAGGTTGAAAGTAACGACCTCCTTATCGGAACGTCTTGCCACGTTTGTGGCGATATTCATAGCAAATGAGGTCTTACCCATACCAGGACGGGCAGCAATGATTATAAGGTCTGATTTATTGAGACCGGAAGTGATGCTGTCCAGGAGCGTAAAGCCTGTCCTTGCTCCCACGTATTTGTCCTTGTCGGGACCGGATATCTTACCGAGCCTGTCATAAGCCTCAGCGATAGCATCAGACAGCGGAACAAGTCCCCGGACATCACGTCCCTGGCGGATGTTGTATATTTTCTGCTCAGCAGCGTCGAGCAGGAGCTGAGAGTCATGCTCGCCGGACTGTATGTCCTCAAGGATAGAGCGTGCGGTATAGCTCAGGCTTCTTATGAAATATTTATCTGCAACTATCTTGCAGTAGCTTGCAACATTTGAAGTTGATGGCAGCATATTACCGATCTCAGCCAGGTATCTTCTTCCTTCGGCAGCATTTTCAAAGATATGGAGCTGAAGAGACTCATTTAAAAGAGTAACGATATCGATAGGCTGTCCCAGCGAATCCATTCTCTGCATGAGAGAGAACAGTGATTTATGCTGTTCGTTGTAGAAATACTCTGGTTTCAGCAGTGTAGTCACTTCTGCGAGAACAGACGGCTGTGAAATAATAGCGCCTAAAACGGACTGCTCCGCCTCGATGCTGTGTGGCAGCTCACGGGCGGAGAGCAGGAGTTCATTCTCATCCATTGCTTTTATCAGCCTTCGCTGACTTCGACATCAATAGTTTCGGATATACCGTTATAGAACTTTATTGCAGCGGTATAAGAGCCGAAATTCTTGATATCGGTGCTGAGTGTGATCTTTTTCTTGTCTACGTTTACGCCGAACTGCTTGCTGAGAGCCTCTGCGACATTAGCGGCAGTGATAGAGCCGAAGAGCTTACCGTTTGAGCCGGCCTTGGCAGTGATATCAACTCTCTTGCCCTTGACCTTTGCGGCAGCTTCCTTTGCAGCAGCGATCTCGAGATCG
>ERZ795051.4070-NODE-4070-length-14127-cov-5.088403_pt1 | contig 14127 bp, 11 predicted proteins | sample MGYA00375135_ERZ795051 | MGnify/ENA primary metagenome ERZ795051 (study PRJEB30180, sample SAMN05720222) | activated sludge metagenome | isolation source: Anaerobic digester | place: Japan | collected 2015-05-26 ... | reverse complement strand
ATTGAAATTATTCAGGGTGAAGGTGGAATAAATGTTGTTGATAAAGAATATCTTGAAAATGTTTATCAATTGTGTAAAGAAAAAGATGTATTACTTGTATTTGATGAAGTACAAACTGGTTTTGGAAAAACTGGAAAATTTTTTGCTTACCAGCATTTTGGAATTCAACCAGATATAATGACCCTTGCAAAGACCTTAGGTGGTGGCTTTCCAATTGGAGCCATGATAGCAAAAAGGGAAATTGCTGACTTATTGGTCCCCGGAACACATGCCTCAACATTTGGAGGCAGTCCCTTGGCCTGTGCATCTGCAATTTCAGTTATAAGAACAATAAAAGAAAAAGATATTCTTGAAAGAGTAAATAAATATGGAAAATATTTGAAAAATAAACTTGAAAAATTGAAAGAAAAATATAGTTGTATAAAAAAAGTCAAAGGAATTGGACTTATGCTTGCTCTTGAACTTGAAATGGATGGCAGACAATTTTACAAGTTATGTCTGGATAAAAAACTTCTTCTTAATTGTACACATGGAAATGTTATAAGAATTATGCCTTCTTTGACTGTAAAGAAAAAAGAAATTGACAGGGCAGTTGAAATTATGGATGAATGTTTTTCTGAAATGAAGGATTAAAAACAAATGGGGAAAAGGGATTTTTTAAGTATATTGGATTTAAGTAAAGAAGAAATTTTTAAAATATTTGACCTATCTAAAATGTATAAAAGTAAATGGGCAAGGAGAGAAATAGAAAATATTTTAAGAGGCAGAACTATTGGACTAATTTTTAATAAGCCCTCAACAAGAACAAGAACATCTTTTGAAGTTGCAATTTACTCCTTAGGTGGTAATACAATATATTTAGAAGAAAGCAACATTCAAATATCACGCGGAGAAACAATAAAAGACACCTCAAATGTCCTGTCTAAATATTTAGATGGGCTTGTTATAAGAACTTATAGTCATAGTGAAGTTGAAGAATTTGCTAAATGGTGTAATTTTCCGGTTATAAATGCTTTAACTGACCTTCTTCATCCCTGCCAGATTTTATCTGATTACTTTACAATATTTGAAAAATTCGGGAAACTTTCAGGACTAAAACTTACTTACATTGGAGATGGAAATAATGTGTGTAATTCATTAATTCTTGGTGGTGATTTACTTGGAGTGGAAGTAAGAGTTATTTGTCCTGATGATTATATGCCTTCTGAAAAAATTTTAAAAATGGTAAAAAACAAAATAAGAATTTCAAACAATCCATATGATTTCATTGAAGATACTGATATTTTATATACTGACACATGGATAAGTATGGGAGATGAAAAAGAAAAGGAAAAACGACTGGAAATTTTTAAAAAATACCAGGTTAATAGTAAACTCATTGCAAAAATAAAAACTGACTTTATTTTTATGCATTGTCTTCCTGCTCATCGTAATTGGGAAGTAACTGATGAAATTATAGATGGGAAAAACTCAATTGTTTATACTCAGGCAGAAAACCGACTTCATTGCCAGAAAGGTCTTCTTCATTTCCTTTATTCTCTTTATGAGCAATAATTTATAAATAAGGAGCAATTTTGAATAAAAAAAATCCTTTTCAACCAAATTGTGGAAGAATAAACAAGGTCAGAGAATTTCTCAAAAAAAAGAAGGGAGGGTGTTTTTTGACCTTCAATCCATCAAACATTTTTTACCTGACGGGAATTTCAGAAGTTGAAGGAATTCTTGCAATAACAGAAAAAAAAGTTGACTTATTTGTTCCTGAATTATGTTTTTATCAGGCAATTGATAGTAATAAAAATATACAAATACATAAATATAATGAAGATGATTTAATAAATTTTCTTGACGATTTCAAAAAAACATTTTTTATATCAACTGAAATTTCTTATTTAACATATTTAAAAATTTCAAAAAGAACAAAAAGACAATTTGTACCTGCTGAAAATATCTTTATTTCATTAAGAAGTATAAAAGATGAAAAAGAAATTGAACTTATAAAAGAAGCAAAGAAAATTACAGAAAAGACTCTTGATGAAATCTATAACTTTATTCAAAAAGAAAATAAATTTACTGAACTTGACCTTCTTGGTGAAATAAAATACCTATTAAATAAAAATGGGGCAGAAAGTGAATCTTTTGAGCCAATTGTTGCTTCTGGTATTCATTCTTCTTACCCACACCATAAAGCAAAAAACAAAACAATAGAAAAAGGGGAAGTAATAGTAGTGGATATAGGAGCAGATTTTTGTGGATATAAAAGTGATTTAACAAATACCTTTTTTTATGGAGATGTTTCTGATGAAATAAAAAATGTATATAAAATTGTAAAAGATGTTAGAGAAATTGCTACTGAATATATTTATGAGAAAAAACAAAAGGGGAAAATAAGGGGTAAAGATGTACACCAGAAAGCAATCACTATTTTCAAAAAATATAATTTAGAAAAATATTTTATTCATTCATTGGGGCATGGAGTTGGAATTGATATTCATGAAAAACCAAATCTTGCGCCTGGAAGTAATGATATAATTGAAAAAGGGAATGTTTTTACAATTGAGCCAGGAATTTATATGCATAAGAAATTTGGTATTCGTCTTGAACAAATGGTAATCCTATAAAAAATTAAATAATAACTTCACCAGAAATATCATATGCAGAAGAAGAGGTAATTTTTACTTTATAGAAATTCCCCAATTTTAAATTTTTGCCCGATACAAATACAACCCCATCAACTTCTGGAGCATCATATTCAGTTCTCCCAATATAAAATTGCCCATCTTTTTTTTCAATTAAAACATCATATGTTTTCCCAACCATATTTTTGAGTTTATTTTTAGAAATCCTTTCCTGTATTTTAACTACTTTTTCAAGTCGTTTATCTTTTATTTCTTCATCAATTTGTTGGTCAAAATCAAAAGATGATGTTCCTTTCTCTCTTGAATATTTGAAAAAACCACATCTATCAAATTTATTTTCTTTTATAAAATTAACAAGATGCTTGAAATGAACTTCTTTTTCTCCAGGAAATCCAATCATAAAAGTTGTTCTTAATCTTACTTCTTTTATTCCTTTTCTTATGTTTTCAATAATTTTATTATAGTTAATTACAGGTCTTCCCATTTTTTTGATAATTTCTGGATGAGAATGTTGTAAAGGGATATCAAGATATTTACATATTTTTTCATTTTTAGATATTTCTTCAATTAAGTCATCAGTAATGCGGGCAGGGTTACAGTACATTATTCTGACCCATTTAAAATCATATTTTGTAATTTCAACTAATAACTCTTTTAAATTTGTCCCATCTCTTAAATCAGTTCCATAATTTGTTGTATCCTGTGCAATAATGACTATTTCTTTTATTTCTGATTTAGATAGGTCATCTGCTTCCTTTAAAATATCTTTTATTTTTCTACTTCTCTAGTTTCCTCTTAAATATGGTATGAGACAATAATTACATTTATTATTACATCCCTCAGAAATTTTTAAGTAAGCATATGGAAATGTAGATATCAATCGTGGATATGTTTTATTTGTTACAAATGTTTTATCATCAACCAACAAAATTTTTTTATTATCTTTTAATGTTTTGACCAATTCAAATACCTTTCCCGGGTCCCCTGTTCCAATTGCTCCATCAATATCAGCAATTTTGAAGATTTTTTCTTTGAACCTCTGGACAAGACATCCACAAACAATAATTTTCTTTCTATTTTTCTTTTCAGCAATTTCTTTTATTACTCTTATTGATTCATCAACTGCATCTTTTATAAAAGCACAAGTATTTATAATAACAATATCACTTTCTTTATATGAATCAGTAATTACAAATTTATCCTCTCCAAGTAAAGCAAGTATATTTTCAGAATCAACAAGATTTTTTGCACAACCTAAACTTATTATAGAGACCTTTTTTCCCATTTTATAAATTTGAACTTATATCGGAAAGAATGTAAAGAGTGAAGAAATATATTGAGAAGAAAATTAAGGGGAGAATTATTAAAAGGATTTTTTCCCTTTTCTGTTCTACATTATCCTTTTTCTCTTCTTTTATTACCTCTATTACCTCTTTTTCCTTTTTATTTTCCTGTTTAAATTCAGATAAAATTGTATCAATTATTTCTTTTTTAATATTAAGATATTCACAATAAATTTTTAAATAACCAAGTAAATAAGTTTGACTTGGGAATTTTTCCCATTGTCCATCTTCTATTATTTTAATGTATTTTTGTGGAATCCTTGTGTTCTCAATTATTTCGTCAATGCCTATTCTATTGTTTTCTCTTGTTTCTTTCAATAAAACATTTATTTTATCTTTCTCTATTTTCATTAGAAATTAGTACTTTTCTTGGCTTACCTTCAATATATGGTCCAACAATTCCTTCTTCTTCCATTTTCTCAACAAATTTTGCTGCTCTATTAAATCCTATATTTAATCTTCTTTGTAACATAGAAATTGAAGCAATCTTTGTTGTTAATACAATATTTTTTGCTTCTTGATAAAGGATATCATCATCTAATTTTGCAGAGGAAGAAGAGAAATGTTCTATTTCCGTTTCATCAAATAACTTTTTTTCAAGAATTTCCATATTATATTGGGGGCTACTTTGATTTTTAAGGAAATTACATATACTTTCAATTTCTTCATCTGAAATAAAACTGCCTTGAATTCTTAATGGAATAGAACTCTGAGGAGGAATAAATAAAAGGTCGCCTCTACCAAGAAGTTTTTCTGCACCAATTTTATCAAGTATTGTCCTTGAATCAAATTTTGAGGTTACCTGGAAAGAAATCCTACAGGGTAAATTTGCTTTTATGACACCTGTAATTACATTTACAGAAGGCCTTTGTGTTGCAAGAATAAGATGAATACCTGCTGCTCTTGAAAGTTGAGCCAATCTGATAATACTTTGTTCAATTTCATTTTTAGCAACAATCATAAGGTCTGCAAGTTCATCTATTACAATAACTACATAGGGTAATTTTTCTTCTTTAAACTGTAAATTATATGTCTCTATATTTCTAACTCTTCTTTCTGAAAAAAGTTTGTATCTCCTTTCCATTTCCTGTATTACCCATTTTAAAACATTGACTGCTTTTTTAATATCTATAACAACTGGACATAAAAGATGTGGAATTCCATTATATAGGGTAAGTTCAACCATTTTTGGGTCAATAAGTATAAACTTAACTTCATCAGGAGTTGCTTTATAAAGAATTGATGTTATAAGAGAATTAAGACAAACTGTTTTTCCAGAACCAGTTGCTCCTGCAATTAAAAGATGTGGCATAATTTTAAGGTCAGAAACAACAGGTCTGCCCATAATATCTTTCCCAATTGCTATTGTCAGTTTTGATGGACTTTTTTGAAACTCTTTACTGGCAATTAATTCTTTTAAATAAACAATTGATATTTCTCTATTTGGTACTTCAACTCCAACTGTTGATTTATTTGGTAAAGGAGCAACAATCCGGATTGAAGTGGTCTTTAAATTCATTGCTATGTTGTCTTGTATTTTAAATATTTTCTGAACTGGAATACCAGGTGCTAATTGAATTTCAAACATTGTTACCCTTGGACCCTGGTTGATCTGGACAACTTCTCCTTCAATATCAAACTCAGAAAGTGTTTCTTCAATTACCTGAGCATACCTTTCAAAATCATCTTTTGTTTCTTTCTGAGGAAAAGTATCTGATTTTAAAAGTTTAACAGGCGGAAGAACAAAATTTTTCTGTTTAGTTGTAATAATAACTTTTTGTTCACTTTTTTCTTTTTGAACTTCTTTTTCTTCTATTTCCGGCCCCTGTTCATTTTTCTTTATCACCCTTTTTTTCATTACTGGTTTTTTTCTCAATATTTCTTTACCTTCTTCTGTTGTTAAGAGAACTTCTCTTGCAAAAAGAAACTGAAAGGGAGAAACAAACATTTTATATACCAGTCCAAAGAAAACAACAAATAAAAGGATAAGAATTAAATAAATTCCTTTTTCACCAAAAAACTCTTTCAAATAAGGTGTGAAAGCACTTCCTAAAAAACCACCTGAAAAATTTTTTGTTTGTAAAGATAAAAAAATTGAAAAAACAAAAACAATACCAAATATGCTTATAATTTTTTTCCCGAAATTTATTTTTTCTCCCCAAATAACATTATAGGCAGAAAAAAGAAGGAGAAAAACAAGTAAATAAGCCCCTTTACCAAAAATGAAAATCAGGAGTCCTGCAATATATGAGCCCACTCTACCACCAAAATGTGATATTTCTGTATTAACTGGAGAACCAATTTGACAGAATTTGAAGGTCGGGTCAAATGGGTCAAAAGAAATAAGAGAAAGAAAAAGATAAAGTGCAATAAAAAAAACAATTATTCCTTTTACCCACCTTTCTATATCTTTAAATTTCATATATTTATTTTACCTCTATGCATTTTTACAATCAAGTTTGGCTCTTAGAAATTGGCTTTTAGAATTTGAAATTATATCTCATTCAGGTAAAATATAATAAGCAAAAATTAAGTTAATTAGAAAAAAGGAGGGAAAAATTATTACAAGAAGACAAAAAAAAGTAGAACATCTTTTAAGAAAAGAAGTAGAAGATATAATAAGAAGGGAAGTATCTAACCCTAATGTTGGTTTTTTCACAATTACATCAGTAAATATTACTCCTGACTTTAAATTTGTAAAAATTGGTATAAGTTTTCTCGGAAGTGCTGAAGAAAAACAAAAGTCATTTAAAGCTATAGAAAATGCAACAGGGTATATTCAATTTAAATTAGGGAAAAGAATATCTCTAAGAGATACTCCAAAAATTCAATTTGAACTTGATGAAAGAAAAGAATTTAGAATTGAAAAGTTACTTTCGGAAATAAAAAAAGAAGAAAATGAAGAAAATAAAGAAAAGAATTGAAGAAGGCATAAAAAAAGTTATAGAAGAAATTTCAAATAAAGTAATTGATGTTGATGTATTCCCGTCAGAAAAAGAAAACTTCGGAGATTTTACAACTAATATTGTTTTTAAACTTGGCAATGACTATGCAGAAAAAATAAGAGAAAAAATATTACCAATAGTATCAGATATAGTTGAGAAAATTGAAATTAAAAATAACTATATAAACTTCTTTGTCTCAAAAAATGTTTATTTTAACTTTTTAAAAGAACTCGTTAAAGCAGGGAAAGATGTTTTAAAATCTGAAATCGGAAGGGGAGAAAATGTTTTAATTGAATTTGTGAGCGCAAACCCAACAGGCCCTTTAACAATTGCTCATGGAAGACAGGCATCTTTTGGAGAGGCACTTTCAAGGATTATGAAATTTGCTAATTTTTCTGTTGTAAAAGAGTTTTATATAAATGATAGTGGAAAACAAATTGACCTTTTAGGAGAGTCATTAAAGGCAAGATATTATCAATTAAAAGGAGAACAATATACAATCCCGGAAGAAGGGTATCATGGAGAATATCTTATTCAGTTAGCAAAAGAAATAAAAGAAGAAAAGGTAGATGATGAATTTTTTAAGAAATTTGCTTATGAGAGAATTCTGGAAGAAATAAAAAGAGACCTGAAGAATTTTGGAGTTGAGTTTGATAGTTGGGTAAATGAAAGTATATTTATAAAGGAAGGGAAAGTAGACAAAATAATAAATGAATTAAAAGAAAATGGATATATTTATTTTAAAGATGGAAGTTGGTGGTTTAAAAGTACAGATTTTGGAGATGATAAAGATAGAGTAATTATAAAAAGTGATGGAACTTATACATATCTTGCAACAGATATTGCATATCACAAATATAAAATTGAAAGAAATTTTTCAATACTTATAAATATAGTTGGTCCAGACCATCATGGATATATTCCAAGAATGAAAGCAGCAGTTCAGGCAATGGGTTTTAATCCAGAAAAACTCAAATTTCTGATAGTTCAACTTACAACTTTATACAAAGGAAAAGAGAAACTATCAATGTCAACAAGAAAAGGAGAATTTATTTCATTGAAACAACTTATAGATGAAGTAGGACCTGATGCATCAAAATTTTTCTTTCTTTTTAGAAAAGTTGATAGTCATCTTGACTTTGATATAGAACTTGCAAAAAAACAATCAACTGAGAATCCTGTCTTTTATCTTCAATATGCTTATGTGAGAATAAAACATATTTTGAATTTTGCAGAAAGTAAAAATATTACAATAGGAAAAACCGAATTTGACCCAGATTATTTAAAAGAGGAAGAAGAGCTCATTTTGCTTAAAAAAATGTGGAAATTTCCTGATATAATTGAAAGTGTGGTGAAAACATACGGAGTTCACCTTTTGTGTGAATATCTTTTAAATTTAGCAAAAATCTTTCATTCTTATTATCACAAATATAGAGTTGTTGGAGAAGATAAAAAAACAACGGAAAGCAGATTGTTCTTAATAAAAGGGTTATATACAATTTTTTCTTTATCACTGGATTTATTGAATATTTCTCTACTTGAAGAGATGTGAACAAAGGAAAAAAATGAATATAAAATATTATGGAGAAAATTTAAAACAAATAAAATTTTTACTTGGTGGTATTGGAACAGGTAATGTTTCTGTTGAAGGAACTGGCTCAATAACTGACTGGGAAATTTTCAATAGACCTTCAAAAAGTAATGAAATGTATGGGAACTTTGTTGCTTTAAGGGTTGAACAAAAGAGGAAAGTTTTTCAAAAAATAGTTGCAAGAAAGCCATTTCCTCCTTTTGAAGGAAGTCATGGTTTTAAAAATATTAGAATGGAAGGATACCCACATTTTGAGGAATGTATATTTACAAATTTTTTCCCTTTTGCTATTATTGATTTTTTTGATAGAAGTATAGGTGTTTCTGTATCTTTAACTGCATGGAGTCCTTTTATACCAGGAGATGTTGAAAATTCTTCTTTACCAATTGTAATTTTCTCTTATAAAATAAAAAATCTTACAAGAGATAAAATAAATATCTTCCTTTCTTTTTCAATGATGAACCCTGTTGGAACTGATGGAACTGAAAAATTAAATAATTATATAAATAAATGTTTTGGGCAGAACATAAATAATTTTGTTGAGACAGAGAATTTAAAAGGTATTTCTTTCACATCAAAAAAATATAATGAGGAAAGTGAGAGATATGGTAATCTTTCTCTTTTTACAGATGCTATTTCTGTCTCTTACAAAAATCAATGGAAAAATGAAGGATGGTGGGGTGATTTAAGAAACTTCTGGAAAGAATTCAAGATAGGAAATTTTGAACCTGTTTCTCCCAAAATAAGTCCTGATAGCCAAACATATTGGGCTTCTCTTGGAGTTAATAAAAATCTTGCACCAAAAGAAGAAACAGAGATTAATTTTTATCTTTCATGGTATTTTCCAAATCGTATAAATTACTGGGGACTTGATGAAGAAGTAAAAGGTAAAATTTTAAAAAATTATTATTCTATAAAATTTTCAAATTCAATGGATGTAATTAAATACTTTATAAAAAATAAAAGATATCTTGAAGAAAAAAGCAAAAAATTTGCTGAAAGATTTTTTTCTCAATCTTTACCTGAAAGTTTTTTAAATACAATTTCAGCCCAATTAAATACATTAAGAAGTAATACATTTTTTATAACTTCTGATGGGAAATTTTATGGATTTGAGGGTTGTTCTGATAATTCTGGTTGTTGTCCTTTAAACTGCACCCATGTTCATAATTATGATTTTACAGTTCCTTTCCTTTTCCCTTCCCTTTCAAGAAGTCAAAGGGAAGTTGATTACTTATATAATACCGACGAAAATGGATACATGGCATTTAGAACAAATATCCCACTGGGTATAAAAAGATGGTTATCTCTACCAGCAGCAGATGGACAAATGGGAACAATATTGAAACTTTACAGAGAATGGAAAATTTCTGGTGATGATGAATTTTTAAAAAAATTATATCCATCTGCAAAAAAAACTATTGAATATGCTTTTGAAAACTGGGATAAAAATAGAGATGGACTTATGGAAGGGCAACAACACAATACTTATGATATTGAGTTTTATGGAGATAATCCTTTTACTTCTTTTATTTATCTTGCAGCGCTTAAAGTAATGATAGAAATGGCAGAATATAACAGTGACAACAATTTTGCTTCTTTTTGCAATGAAATTTATCAAAAAGGACAAAAAAATATAATTGAAAAACTATGGAATGGGAGATATTTTATTCAAAAATGTAGTATAAATCCTGTCCCACCTTATCAATTTTTAAATGGATGTCTTTCGATGCAACTTCTTGGGCAGTTTTTTGCTGATACTTTAAATTTAGGGTCTCTTGTTGAAGAAAAATATATAAATAAGGCTTTATTTTCAATTTTAAAATTAAACTTTTTAGAGAACTTTTCACAACATCAGAATTATATGAGAATATTTGCTATTGGTGAAGAAAAAGGACTTCTTGTATGCACATGGAAAGAAGGCGAAAAGCCAGAAATACCCATGCCTTATTGCGATGAAGTTTTCACAGGGGAAGAATTTGTTATTGCATGTCTTCTTCTAAAAAGAGGATATTATAAAGAATGTCTTAAAATAATTAATGGGATGGATAACAGATATGATGGAATAAAAAGGAATCCTTTTAATCATTTAGAATGTGGACATCATTACGCAAGAGGGCTTTCTGGATGGGGACTTATTCTCTCATATTTGGGCTTTTGGATTGATAATGTTAAAAAGGAAATTTTTTTCAATCCCTTGCTTTTCAGAAAAAATTTTTCTATTTTTTTCTCTTGTGGAACTGGATGGGGTGTTTATAATTATAAAATTTTACCAGGAAGAGAAAATTTCAAAATAGAAATAGATGAAGGGTTTATTGAAGTTAGGAAAATTTATCTTTCCTATTGGAAGAAGAAAAAAACAAATTTTGTAAAAACAATCATAGATGGAATAGAAACTAACAATAAATTTTCAGAAGAAAGTAATAAAATTATTGTTGAATTTGAAAATATTAAAAGAGTTGAAAAATCAATTGAAATATCAAGACAATTCATTTAATCCTTAAAACACACTCCTGAGGAAAAGAAAATAAATTTGAAATAACTCTTTTTGTTTTTTTATCCCGATATCCAGAAATTTTTTCTTCAATTCCTGTTGATTTCCTGAAACTTTCCATAAAAATTTCTCTTATGTATTTTCCAACAATTGAAGATATACTTGAAGCAAAAGATACTTCTTCAACATTAAAAAAGAAACCCAACTTAAAATTTCTCCTTCCATTTAATACATAAATTGACTTTTTTTCTTCTTCAATTTCTGGATAAATTTCATACTTAGAAAAAAAATATCTTAAATACTTTGAATAATACCTCATTGACCCAATTTTCCCGGCATAAACAAAATAATCTTCCCTTCCCATTTCTTTTACAATTTCACAGAAATAAAAAAGGTCTATTATAAATTTTGAATTCCCATTTTTTATCAATTCATTGAATTTTTTTGCACATATAATTTTTGATTTTACATCTTTTATAGAAACATCTTCTTTTTCCATCCATTCAATAAATTTTTCACTCTGTTTTTTTGCTTTTTCTATATCAGCCCAGATAAAATTATCAGGAATATTCACCGAACAAATATCCGACATTCCAGAACATTTAAAATCAGGAGAGAAAAAATTAATTACTTCTTTGCTGGATTCTGGTAATTTCCTTTTTATACAATAGTAAAGAGAAATAACAAACTCTTCAAGTTTTTTAAAGTTATTTGTCTTTCTTGATGAGAAAAATTTTTTACTATCACAAACACTGGCAAACCATTTTCCTTCTTCTGACTTAATTGAAGTTCCTGTAATAATAAGTGGACCTGTAAGAGAACCAAAACCATTTTCATCAATTCCTATTATTTTCATTTTCTCAATAAAAGTAAAATTGGCATTAAAATAAGAAAAATTGCAAATATCTTTCTTAATTTCTCTCTTGGAGTTAAAATACTGACTTTTGCTCCAATAGGAGAAGTTATTATTCCTACTATTCCAAAAGTCAACCCAATTCTATAATCAATAAATCCCATTTTGGCATAAGCAAAAACACCTGAAAGAGCATTGAAAAAAACAACTATTAAACTTGTCCCAACACAAATTTTTATTGGGACTTTTAAGATAATATATGAGAGTGGAACTAAAAGAACTGCACCGCCAACTCCGCAAAGCCCTGAAACAATGCCTGATATAAAACCAATTGAAAGTGTTTTTAAAATATCCAGGGAATATTCTTTATTATCCTCCTTCTCATTTTCTTTTTGAAAAAGAAGTTTTAACCCTAACCCAATTAGCAAAACCATGAAAAAACCTTTTACAATCATTTCTGGTAAAATACCTGTTAAATAAGCACCAATATAAGCACCAATTACCCCTGAAATTATAAGGTAAAATGCAAGTTTAAAGTCGGTATTCTTCCCTTTAAGATGTACTAAAAAACCAGAAATTGCTGAAATAAGGACAACCATTAAACTTGTTGCAATTGCATTTTTTATTGGGACAGAGAAGAAGAAAAACAGAACAGGAACAATTATAGAACCCCCTCCAATTCCTAATAACCCACATAAAAAACCAGCAATTCCACCTGCTAAAAGACATTTTATGATAAATAACATTTTTATTTTTTTCTTTTTTTCATTTCCTCTGTTAATATAATTTTCCTTTTTTCTGTTTGTAGTTGAGGAGAATTTTCAAATTTTAATAAAATTGGTTTTCTCTTTTCCACCGGTAAAATTCCAAATGACTTATGTGGTTCAATTTGATACCAATAAGCAGTTGATGAATAGTCATTTGAAAGATGATTTCCATGCCCATGTTCAATTGTGAATTTTATTGATTTTTTAAAATGGATTGGATTTGTAATATAGAAAATATATGATGTCTGATAACCCCCTTGAAGTTTCCCGTCATAAAGAGAATGCCCAAAAATAGAATTTTTTTCAAAAATTGACGAACCATTAAATAAGAAAGCATTTTCTTGCATGCCCCATGCTTGATTAAAACAATCTTCACTTCCTGTTCCATGTAAATCAGGTGGCCATTTATATCCATCAACCCAAACCATTTCATCTCCTTCACCCCACCAATCAGAATGAAAATTTGTTACAGAAAGGTTAAACCCAATAAAATGCCCTCTCCCTTCACCTTCCATAATTACATAGTTATTATTATAAGCAATTTTTTCCTTATTTACTATATCAACCTCTGGTATATTTACTTTAAACTCATTTCCCCATCCAGGTGTAGGATTTTCTCTTTTCCATTGTGAGTGTAAATATCCTATTTCTCCTTCAAAATTATTTTCATAAATTTCATAATCAATATAAAAATACTGACCATATGATTGGTCTGACTCATTTAAAATTTCAATTTTTGCCCCCTTGTTAAATGGCATAGGCAAATAGCAATTCAAAGCACAGCCACCCCCAAAAATATATGGTGTATTTGTTGATGCACTAAATGGTAGACAGCAAAAAGAATTAACAAGAGAATGTCCTAAACAGAAAAAATCTCCAAGTGGAACTAATATACTTGGATTTTCTTCTTCATCCCAGTAAAATTTTAAAAGAACATCTCTATATAAAGAATAATTACCGCTTTGTGTCATCCATATATGAGTAATACAACCGGTCCCTTCAATTTCTGCAAGTACTTTTTTCTCTCCTGGGTTTATAATCCATCTATCAGAATTTCTTCCTTCAACATCATAACTTGAAATTCTTTTTGTTTTTGCATTTTTTATTTTAAAAATATCCATCATAAATTCCTCCTTTTTCTCTCATTTTTAAATTTCAATTTCTACATTTTCAACTATATATTCTCTTGATAATGGGTCTTTTCCTCTTTTTATAATTATTTTTGTATCTTTCAAAAAGTTATCTTCTTTCACAATTGAAGAAAAAACAAAATTTAAATTATCCTGGTCTAAACAACTAAATGGATTAATTTTCAAGTTTACTTTTAGTATCTTTTTTACATTATTCTCTTTTATCACTTTTTTTAAAATTTTTATTAGATTCTCTACAACTGAAAATTCATGCATTTCAATCCTTTTTAATTTTATATTATTATTCAACTTCAACAACTTCTTTTATTTCAGGGACTCTTTCTTTTATTATTGCCTCTATCCTCATC
>ERZ795051.4057-NODE-4057-length-14173-cov-3.812580_pt1 | contig 14173 bp, 15 predicted proteins | sample MGYA00375135_ERZ795051 | MGnify/ENA primary metagenome ERZ795051 (study PRJEB30180, sample SAMN05720222) | activated sludge metagenome | isolation source: Anaerobic digester | place: Japan | collected 2015-05-26 ... | reverse complement strand
TTCCCGGAACCGGCAAAGATGTTTTATGGTTGGCTTATAAACGGAATACAGACCGATATATCGGTTATTTGGATGAAACCCTCCAATGCGATGATTATATTCAATTGACTAAAAATCCTGCGTACACATCAGCGGATAATCAATGGATATGGTATTCGATTATGGGAATGGGAACTTTATTTGTCCATTGTAAACGGTTTGCCGGAAAATATATCGCTGTATATGAGACAGAAGGAGAAAATATTCTTTTGGGATATATCACTCTGGATGATAATGGATTGGGGACCTTGATCATAGAGGAACCAATTGCAGTAGCTGTGGGATTTGTTTATGAATCCCGGTTAACTCCGGTAACCGTCTCGGTGGAAATCGGCGGAATGCCGACTGCGGTTATGCAAAAACGCCGAGCCCGAGTATGGTTACAAACTTTGTACACTTCCGGATTGACTGTGGACGGCGAACCATTCCCGGAAGTCGCTTCCCAGACAGATCCGGAATGGCATGATGTTATTTTATGGGGATGGTCGCGTAATCCCATATTTGATATAGTGCAAGCAGCAGCTTCACCGGCGAAAATTTTATCCTTAGGAGATAAGGTGAAAATCAATGCCCCTTGATATTGTCCCTCTTCAACCGGAACATCTGAAACGCATCCACTTGCGGCAAAGCGATGAACGGTCCATTTATCTCCTGGAACATTTGTTTCATTTTGATGGCCAATATAAAGCATTCGCCGGCATTGAGAATGATACCGTACTGGGAATCGGCGGATTCATATTCGAAGAAAACTCAGATGAAGCGGAGGGATTCCTGGCTTTATCCGATCAGGCGACGGAATGTCCGGTCCGATTTACGCTGGTAGTTCGAAACCGGATTCGGCAATTTCTTAAGGAATATCCGAATATCAAACGATTGCGTGCCTATGTGGATAATAAATATGTATTCGAACGCATGGCTTGGATTGTCTTATTGGGATTCAATGAATACCGGGGGCCTAGTGAACTGTCTCCCGGATGGGCGACTTTTGTGATGAAAGTGGAACGCTGATGGGATTTTTTGCTCCTTTATTGGCAGCCGGAGCCGGGGCGGGAGCGGGAGCCGCAATCGCCGGCACTTCATTGGGTGTCATGGGGGGGATCGGCACGGGATTGATGGTTTTCGGCCAATTGGCCCAAGGAATCAGCCAATACAATCAATATCAATATCAGGCCGATGTAGCCAATCAACAAGCGCAAAGCATCCGGTTGGCGGCGGAATTGCAGGAGCGCCGGATGCGCGAACAGGCCGGTGTGTTGCGGTCCCGGCAAATCGCTTCCGCAGCCGGCAGTGGCATTATTCCTTTTTATGGAAGTCCGCTTGAAATCCAAATCGAATCCCGCCGGAATGTGCTGGAAGATATTCAAGCGATGTGGTTTAACGCCCGGACCGGAATAAGCCAAGCGCAAAGCCAGGCCAAAATGTATGAGATGGCAGCTCCCATGGCTTTGGGGGGTAGCATCTTGGAAGCAGGATCCAGCTTGTTGAATATCTATCAACGTGGCAAGGAATATAATATTCCGAAGGAATAACCATGGCCCACGATCCGCAATATTATGCAAACCAGGGAATCACTCCGGAAGCCCCCAGCGCGTCTCTTCCCCGCCGGCTGCCGGATATCGGTGGATCGATTGCACAGGCCGGCCAGGGAATCGTACAACAGGAATTGGAGATTCAACAAAAGAAATATCAGCGCTGGCTGAATGGGGAAATAAACCGTGTTCGAAGTTTTTTGCAAAATTCCATTATGGATCTTGAGGAGGAATTTCAAAAGAACAGCTTGTATGGGCAGGCTTATACTGATGAATTCATGCGGCGGTTTGATGAAAAATCCAGTGAAATCAATCAAACGTTGCATGAAGATGCCCGGATTGAAGCAGAATCCGATATTTTGCAATTGCGGCAAGCGGCCCGTGCCTATGCGCAACGCATCGCCAATCAACGGGAATCAGAATATAACGTAGCCCGCATCAACCAGGAAAGCCAAACCAAATTGCGGTTTGTTCCCCGGGTATCCTCTCTGGAGGAATTGAATGCGCTGAAAGCCGATGAATACGCCAAATACGATAAAGAAGTGGAATTGGGGAATATCTTTCCATGGCAAGCCCAACCGGCTAAAGACGATTTTTCTGCGGAAGCCAACCGGATCTATATCGAAACCCGGCTGGCGAATCCCGCCGCTGATTTGAAAGCGCTCCGGCAGGATTTGGAGCATATGGAAGATTTGGATCCGGATGTCCGGAATAAAACCCTGGAAGCCATTGCCAATGAAGAAAACCGCCGGGAACGGGAATTATACAATCTTTTGCAAGAAAGAATCCAGGCAGGGGAAATTATCGCCGTTGATGCGGTAACCGGACTGAATGATACCAAACGCCTGGCCCTCAAAAATTACCAGAAACAAATTCAACGGCAGCTGGCACGGGAACGCAAGCAGGATGAATTGTTGGCCCGGGCGGAGCAATCCAACCGTTGGGCGAAAGCCTTTTATCAGGATTGGTGGAATGGAACATTCACTCAGGAAGAAGCCATTCAACGGATCGATCAAGCGGTGGCCATGGATTTTTTGGATCCCGGGCATGCCTTTTCTTTGAAAAATCAAATCGCCGGAAGCCAGGAAAAATTAAATGCAATTCAATATATCAATCAAGTGATCGAAGAAGAAAAACTTCCGGATCCCACCAATTCGGATTACCGCCAAGCCGTGGATGCTTGGTATCAGCAGAAATATATCCAAAAGAACCGCATCCCTTCGGATGAGGAATTGGCGGCGGAAATCACCAAAACCAAAATTATTCCCACCCAGGAAATCAGCCGCATGACAGGGATTCTCGCGCAAGAAAATTTAAATATCCCCGATCTGATTCAAACCATCACCCGCGCCGATACATTGGCAAAAAGCGCCCCCGAAGATTTTTACAAAGAAAGCAATAATCCTTATTTGGTCTATCTGCAATGGGCTGTGAATAACCATACGTTGAGCATGGAAGACAAGGCCAAAAAAATCATGGAATTCCGGCTGCGGTACCATGATCTTCCCACCCGGAAACAATTGGAAGAAGAGGCCAAATCAGCGGATGTGGATAAAGCGATTGATAAGCTGATTAAAGATGGGTACCTGATGTCGGGCATCGAGACCCGGATGCAAGGCCCGGTCCGCGCCCAAATCAAAAAATATATTCCATTCGGATTGATTGATGGAAAGGATATCACCGAAGCCGCTACATTGGCTTATGACAATTTATTGCAATCCCGGACTGGATTCGGATATTCGAGGGCGATTTCCACCCATGCCACCGAAATTCAGGAAATGTTGAAAAAACGGGATTATTCCATTAATCCCCGGATTCCATCCAGTTATTTTTCTTTGGGGGTATTCGAACGCATCACCGGAGCCAGCCGCCTGGATATAGTGATGGATGATGTAATTGCAGAATTAAAACGGTTGAATATCTATGAACCACCCCAAATGACTCCGGTTCCTTCTTTTACTACTGAAGCTGGTGTTTCATATTTGCTCGACGGACCGTTTTACCGCCTGGTTGCAGATGACCGGAGTGCTTCCACAAATTCATTTTTGATAGAAAAAATCGATGCCAGCGGTAATGTCTCTCCTGTATATGATGCCAATCTCATTCCGCAATATTACATATTTGATCCAGAAAAATATCAGGCGGAATTGCGCAAGCGGGCCGAAATGGAAATTCAACCCAGCCCGATCCGGAAAACTATTTCCAAAACAATTCAAACGATCGGGGAAATGATCGGCGAAGGACCGGCCTTTTTACCATGACCATTGTAGGCGCCGGGGAACGGTTTAAACAATGGGATTCCTTGGCCGGGCAATCTTTAAGCCCGCCGGAACCGGCTTCAGCGGATCGAATCTTCGGCGCGGCTTTGCGCTTGGTGAATCCTTTATTCAGTATGCGGGAATCCATCCAAACGGTCTGGAATTATTTCTTGCCGCCTTCGGATTATGATCCTATTCCCGATATTCCGGATGAAATGTTGGAATTTGCCGGATCTTATTGGAAAGCCCGCAATAAGGAGGACGTAGACCGGATTACCGGGGTTATCCGACAAGAATTGGAAGATGAAACCGTATTGCAGAATAGCGGATGGCAAGGGCTTTTTTTGACTTTTGCGGCTGGGGCGACAGACCCTTTGCAATATCTCATTCCGGGATCGTTGTTATTTAAAATAGCCAAAACCGGGAAGAGAATTTCTCCTTTATTGACCGCCGGACGATTTGCTTTGGGAGGCGCTGTATCCAATATCCCCTCGGAAATTGCTTTGCAATTGGGGTTGCCTGAATATACGGCTGAACAAAGTGCACTTAATACCTTGGCTGCCGGAGTATTGACCGGGGGATTGGGATATGCCTCCGGGCATCTTTCCCGGTGGGCGGATCATGTAAATGAAATTGCTGATACGTTGCGGGAACATGCTGAACCTGGATTGCCTCCCCAGGTGGCTTTAACACCGGAAATCCGGGAAATGGAAGGACTGCCCCCCGCACGCCCGCGCCGTGAACAACCCGGTCAGGTTCTATATAACTTCGATACGGGAAAAGTGGAAATCCTCTCTCCCGAAAAAATTCCGGCTGAAGCGCCGCCGGTTCCGGAAAAACGCTATGTATACCGGAATGGATTGATGTTCCGGGCAGATGCCGATTTGATTGAAGGGGATTATGTAATCGTCACTCATCAAGGAGTGAAAGATCCGGCGGATCCCGTTCCCACCCCAGCCATTACCCCCCGGGAGGTCGATACCATCGTTGATTCATTGGGACCGCTTTCTCCGGAAGAAGTCAATAAATTGATTCAATCCGATCCGGATTTGGCCACGTATGCGGCGCCGTTGCGGGGAGAAATATTGTCCAATGCCGAGCGATTGCGCCAAGCTGGAGTCCGGGTATTAGGGGATGAAATCACGGAAGATTTCGGTGCGAAAGTATTTATGGCGGCCAAACTCAAGGATGGAACTATATTTTTCGATACCGAAGCCGGTTTTCATGGAGCTTTGATGCCTTATCTGGAAAATGCGGGAATCCACGCGGACGAAATCATCGATACCGGATTTGTATACAAGAATAAATATTATTCCCCGGATGAATTTTCGGAGGTATTGGCAAAAGAAAAAGCCGCTGAAAAAGAAAAGATTGCGCAAACGAAGAAAAAAGTGGCCGAAGCCAAATCCAAAGCCGAAAAGAAAACAACGGAAATAATGCCGGAACCGGAAATTCTTCCAGGAACCCCACGGATTGAATCCTCTCCGGAAGGATTCCGATTGATTTTACCAGATGGGAATGCTTACGTATATTTTAAAAATGGAGAATTAACCACCTTTTTTGAAACCCTGGAAGAAGCGCAAATGGCGGCAAAAACATTAGGCATTGAACTTGAATCACCGCAAACCAATGCTCCGGCTAAATCAGAATCTTCTCCTATGGAATCATCCAAATCAGTTCCACCTGAAATTTTAGAAGAAAATAAAAAATATATTCAAATGACGCGGGAAGAATTGCGGCAATCCATTATAAATCAAAAAATGTCGCCTTATGAAGAAGCTGTGGATGAAATATTTGAACAGGGCGAAAAAGATCCACGTAAATTTAATGTGCGGTATTTTACAAAAGAACAAATAGAAAAAGCATTTCGAAAACATGGAGTATCCTTGGAATCTTATTGGATGGAATCCCCCCAGGTTATGGAACGGTATTATTCCATGCGGGAGATGGAGGGAAAATATAAAATTATAAAAACCACCGAATCCCAATTAAAAGAGCTGATTCGAGAGGAGTTGAGAATCCAAAGAGAAATTTTATCAGAAATGAAAGGAGGTGGAAAAAATGTGTAATTCCGGGAAACGCAGTGGGCGTGGAAGAGGCCGTGGAAGAGGCGGGCGAGGCCGATGAGATTTCCATTTATCCGGGAAATTTCCCCGGCGATCCGCGCGGCGCGGGAGGCCGGGGGTACAGGAATCGCCCGGGCCTTCGGCTTGGAAAATTTATTGGGCCGTTGGGTCGGCGCCACACCCGAGTTGCGTCTGTCATTTTCCGCGTCCCCAACGGCCCGGTCCTGGGTGGAAACATTCGCACAGAAAAAATATGCCCAACCCAAAAACTTTGATCTCCAAGCCTCCGCGCAAGCTTTGGAGTCGGAATTGCATCTGGACCGGGATGTGTTGATCCGTTCCATCGATGAACCGATTTCCCGGTTGATTCTCGAATACCAAAAAAAAAGCCGGGGACAAATGCAAGCGGATGCTGTAACCCGGCAAGTTTTGGAAAATATCCGGTTGCGCAAGAACAAACAAGGTCACAATCTCGCCGAGAATCATTTTGCCAATTATAAAACGTTATCCGAAGATTTGTTGCTGGAAGAAGCGGGGATCACCTTACGCCGCGGTCAACGGCATCCGATTGATGTGGTGAATCAAATAGCGGATATATATCATCAATCTTTGAAAACCTTGGGAAAACGGATGGTGGAGCTTCAGATGATTCCCGAGGAAGTGATGCAAGATCCGCAATGGTTCAATCGGTATCTTCCACAAGAAGCCAATCTCATGGCTTTGCGGAATGATCCGGCAACTGTCTTGAATCTGGTTACTACGGTCATGGAACGGCGGAAAGCAGAATCGGTTGTCCGCAAACGCAGTTATGTGGAAAAAGGGAAAGCCTCCATCGAACAATTCATTGCGGCGACCGAAGCGCGGATAAAAAAAATCCGCGAAGAAATCCAAACTTCCACCGAGAAATCCATCCAACAAAAGAATCTCCGGATTGAAAAAACCAATGCCGCCATCCAAAAATTGGAAGGACAAAAGGAGAAACTCCGCCAACAAATTGACAAGCAGGTGAAAGTCATTGAAGAGCGGATCAAACGGAAAGGCGATCCGATCACGGAAATGGAATCCGTGCAGATGCAGCGCTGGGAAGACCAGATCAAAAATTATGACAGGCGGCTGGAGAAACTCCGGAAAATCAATGATAAACGCATCAAATCCTTGGAACGAATGGCGGCACGGCAAACCAAAAAATTGGATAAAGAACAGGCGCTGCGGATTCAGAAAGCCGAACGCCGGATTAAAAAATGGCAGAAACGCCGGGAGAAACAATTAGCCCGGAAAATGGAACGGCAAGCCGCCCGGGAGGAACGTTTGGCTCAAGCCGAAGCCTTTGATCCACGCCAATGGGCTTCGAACTGGTTATATCATGTCGAGCATGGAGAATATGACACTACCGGTACTTCCAGGATGTATATCGGCCGGGCGGGGGCGCAAAAACGCCGGGGATTGCTTATTCCGGATGATATGCTGGCGGAATTCGAACCGTTCCTCGTCAACAATATCCGGGATTTGGCCGCCCGTTATATTCATGATATTATGCCCCGCATTAAATTGGCGGAGAAATTTCCGGATGATCAATCTTTCGTGAAATTGAAAGAGGCGATTCATCAGGACTACCAGAATCTCCGTACAGATCCAACCGTTGATATCCGGGACCGGGTGAAATTGGCCCGCGAAGAATCCCGTGTATTGGAGGATATCGATATCTTGCGAGACCGGTTTTTAGGAAAAGACCGAATGCCGACCAATCCTTACAGCCTGCTGCAGCGGGTCAGTACTTCGATTTTAAAATTGAATACGATGACTTCTTTGGGACGGGTGGCATTGGGCAGCATCCCGGATCTCGCCCGCTCCGTGGCCCGTTATGGCGCTCCCCGGGTGATGGAGGTCATGTCCGGAACGTTGAACGCTTCCGAATTATGGAAACTTTCCAAAGAAGAACTTCAAACTTTGATCGGGATTCATGAATTGCAATTGCAGCATCGCTATCATGAATCCTCTGATGTGATAACCGGCGTGCAGCCGCTCAATCGGCTGGAAAGAATGATCGATAAGGCTTCCGAGCGCTTTGGCCGAATCACCGGATTATCGTATTGGAATCAAGCCGGCATTGAGCGGGTGGCCTTGTTGGCTTGTGATTTGATTCTGGGGACGGCCCGGAAAATCGCCTTGAAACAACCTTTGGACCGCTTGGAATTAGTGAAAATTGCGGAAGCCGGGTTGGATCAAGCTGCATTAGAGCGGATCTGGAAGCAGTTCGACAAATACGGAAAAGAAAAAAATCATGTTTGGTTTCCCAATATGGCCAAATGGGATGATCAACAGGCCGCCAGGTTATTTCAGATCGCCATCAAGCGGGAAGTGGAAACCGTCTGGACGATTCCCGGCATCGGGGACCGGCCGGTCTGGACTTCGTATCGTCTCGGACGGCATCTCGGACAATTCAAATCCTTCAGTTTTACGATCGTCCAATCGGCTTTATTGTCCGGCTTGCAATATTCGGACCGGGCGGCTATGGAAGGAATGGCCCTGTCGCTTTTTTTGGGCGGATCGTTATATGCCTTATATGAAATATTGGAAGGCCGGAAACCGGATTTATCTCCCGGGCGGTTAACGATTGAAGCCATGGACCGCAGCGGGGTATTGGGTTGGTTGATGGATGTGGATGCCATTCTGGAACGGGCTTCAGAAGGCCGGATCGGGTTATCTCCCCTATTAGGTGGACCGGTGCGTTCCAAATATACCAGCCGGGATATTTTCGCCTTGTTGGGAGGGAAAACGGCGGGAACCATCCAGGATATTTTTGCGATTACCGGCGCCGTGGCCTCCAACAATTGGTCGGCGGCGGATGTCAAATCCATGCGCCGGTTGATCCCTTATCAGAATGTATTTTATCTGAAGTGGCTGTTCGATGGCTTGGAACGGGGGTACGCCAATCTGGTAGGCGCCGAGGAATCTTCTCCGAAATGAGAAGTGGCTGTTCGATGGCTTGGAACGGGGGTACGCCAATCTGGTAGGCGCCGAGGAATCTTCTCCGAAATGAGATATGGAAGTTGCAATGCCCAAACTTTTGCGGTGCATCCCGGATCAACCAGTCCGGCGCTAGTGGGTCATCCCTCTTTATCTGATTATGGTACGGTGAATTTCTGGGGGCGGAAAAATGATTATGAAAATATCTTGCTATTGCGGTCTCGGATCGCTGGAGAGCAATGGGGATGGTGTTATCTGGAACAATCTTTTCAACCTTATATTCAAGTCATTCGTCAGGCCGATGATACACCGCTTTATATTTGGGAAGCGGAAAATAAAGTGGATCCTTACCGGAATACCTATAAGCCGATCGTAGAAACCAACGATCGGGGAGAAAGTATCATTCCTCCCGGGGGATCTTCTGTGGTAGTCGTCTTTCCGGAAAGCGATATTATTCTTTCTTTGGAAACGGATCTGGAGGCCGCGGCTGTCCCGGCCTGGGCGGAAAAAAGCAATTTCCGCCATGACTCCACGGCTAATCTCATGGTGGATCTCTGGCGGGCGGATCAAGCCCGTTCCCATTTGGAATGCCGGAATTCCATTTGGCAGGTTTACCGGCGTTATCATAAAGCGGTGGAATTCAATATCTATACGCTTTTATGGCTGCGTTGCGTCAGCCGGATTCTCTACGGCCATTACGGCCAAACCTGCATCCCTTTATTCCTCAATAAATTCAAGGTGGATGAATACGGTTTTCTCTATCTCGCCTGAATCAAATCCTCTATAATCCATTGATTTAATTCTATTTAAGTCATGAAACGACTTATTGAAAAAAAAATTAAAAAACCTCTTGACTTCTCGTGAAAACCCGTTTATTATGGATTTATTCTTTTCATCTGGAGGCAAAACAAAATGAGTTCCAGTAAGAAGAAATCACACCCTTCAGTCTGTTCCAGCCGTCCCCGTAGTTTCCTTCAAGTTGAACTTTCTCCTATCATCCATCAAAAATTCAAAGAACGCGCCCGGAAACAATTCCGGAGCATGCGGGAATGCATTGAGATTCTGGTCGAGAAATTCGCCGATGGCGAAATCATTCTCGAAAAGAATATGATCGTTTCTCTCCCCGAAAATAAATAGAAAAAAATCCGATCAAGGATTGATATGCCGGATGGATCCGTCTATTTAAAATAAGAAAGGAGAATATCGATGAATTCAGTCGAAGTGGATGATTTAAAAAGCCAAATCCGGCAATTAATCGCCATCATCGAAATCCTCAAAAAAGAGTTACCTGCATTATCCCAGTTGATTGACCGGTGGCTCGAAGAATTTAAGGAGAAACCTAATGAAACTGTATGAACTCGCCGAAGAATTTAGTGCTTTATTTACAGAATTAGAGGAAAATGAAGGGGAATTGACGCCGGAGTTGGCCGGGAGGCTGACGCGGATCAGCCAGGATTTCGATGCCAAGGTGGAAAACATCGCTCTTTTCATCTTGCAATTGGAATCCGATGCGGCCCAAATCAAAGAAGAGATATTCCGCCTGGAATCCAGGCATAAATCCACATTGAACAAAGCGAATTGGCTTCGGTCTTATTTGCTCCTGCAAATGGAGAATGCGGAGCGGAATAAAATCGAATCCTCCCGCGTTACGGTTTCCACGCAAAAATCCCCGCCTGCAGTTATTGTGGAAAATACCGAAATCATTCCTTCTCAATTCAAGAAAGGGCAACTTAAATTGCGCTGGGATGAAATTCCGGAATTTTTACGGGATTTGGCGTTGGTGGAAGTGGATAAAACGGCGATAAAAGAATCCTTCAACCAGGGCCGTCCAGTTCCCGGCGTGCGTTTGGAAAGCAAATTGAATTTGAGGATTCGATGATGGATCTAACAACTATTCCTACTCCTGCCGTTGTATTATCGGATCATTTGAAAAGTTTTTGGTCCCGCCAAATTAAATTGCATACCCACGGGCAATACAGCCATGCCATGTGGTTGCGGAAAAACGGAAAATTCCTATCCCAAAATGGAATTTTGCGGGAAGTGGATCCGGTACTTTATCTGAACGGGGATTACCGGTTGAAATTTTTCGCCAATCCGGCCTTGGGATTGGAATGGCAAGACAAAGCCATTGAAACGTGGTTAGAGGAAAAATTAAAAAATCCCACACGTTATGATTGGCTGGGGATCATCGGGCATTTGTTACATCGGCGGCGTCTGCAATCCCCGGGAAAATATTATTGTTCGGAGTTGGTCTGGGAGCCATTCGTCAAGATTTTGGGCTATAAGCCCATCTATCCCAGCCCTGCGGAATTGGATTATTTATTGCCGAAGATTGGTTGGGAAGTTCAAGCCATATACGATCCTACAATTCAAAAGGAGATGCATCATGCTTTACGGAGAAATCTATGACACGGCATATCAACAGGGGCGCATGGCCTTATTCGGCGGGCAGGGACGGTTTCAGAATCCCTATGATCCCGTTAATGAAGTCCTTGCCCATGGGGCGTGGGAAGACGGCTATGAAGAGGCGGCCGCAGAGAAAATGGAGGCGGAATATTATGGAAAACAGGGATCTCAACAAGATTAGTCAATGGACCAGTCATTGGCGTCCGGGGGATCCGGATTATCCCATTGTGAAATGCCCGGAATGCGATGAGCGATTCTGGGAATGGGAAATGCGGGAAGTCGAAGAAGTCGGGCAATCCGTATGTCATCGCTGCGCTCAACGGATTAAGGATGAAATAACGCAAGCTTATAAGGAGAAAGATTATGGCGGATGCAATGTCATCGACCAATGAAAATGCAATTTCTATTGTAAAACCCAGCGAGATTCAGGCGGCCTCTTTTGATGTAGAGCAATGTCTCAAATTGACCCGGGTTGCGGAAAAGCTATGGGAAAGCAAATTATTTCCAAATGTCATGTCAGCCGCCGGCGCCTTCGCAGTGGTGCAATGCGGATTGGAATTAGGCCTGCAACCAATGCAAGCGCTTAATAACATCGATATCATTAAAGGTAAATTATGTTTGAATGCCAAAACCATGCTCTCTTTGATGATCCGCGCCGGCATTCAATATGAAATCCTGGAATCCACAGACAAAATATGTCGGATGAAATTCTCCCGCGGGACGATGAATATTGAGGTTTCCTATTCCATGGAAGAAGCCAAAGCGGCAGGATTGATCAAAGAAGGCAGCGGATGGATGAAATATCCATCCGATATGCTGTTCGCGCGTTGTATCAGCCGGGCTTCGCGGCGGATCGCGCCGGACGTCATCCAGGGATTATATACTCCGGAAGAGATGGAAGAACTCGAAATCCGGAATATAAGAAATGCCAAAAATGTAACTCCCGCCAAATCATCTGAAAATTCATCTAAGAATGAATCTGCGCCGGCGGAAACTTCTCCCAGGGTTGAGACGGTATGGGAATTGGTATGGGACAAGGAATGGCTTGAACAATTGGAAGCGGTTTTATCGGCCACCTATGAGCCCATGGAAAAGCCGTTGTGGAATATCGTACAAGAGGATTTGGATATATATGAGCTAAGTCCATTGAACGATTTATCCCAATTTGTTACTGCGGTCAAGGAATATTTTTCGGAGAAAGCCGCCGAAGCCTACGCGGCTTCCGGGAAAAAAGTCACGACGCAAGCGTGTGTGGAAAGCATTCCCAAACATCCACAAGCGTTTGTAAATAAATTTGTGCAATTCAGAAAAGAAAAAGGCGAATAATTATGAATCAGGAGACAAAAATACAGCAACATCCCAACGATGTACTTCTAGTGGATGAACAGGAAGCGGCCCGCATGTTGGGTTATACAGTCAGAACATTGAGAAATTGGCGATTTAAAGGACGGGGTCCGAGGTTTGTCCGCATTAGTCCAAAATCAATCCGCTACCGCATACAGGATTTGGAGGCGTGGATTGAATTCCGGCTTGTTCAATCAACAAAAGAAAAATTGCCGGGCGAAAATGAATAACGGCATTTTTGGTATATATTGAACTATTTCAGAAGTTGATAGGATCATCTCTTATCAAATAAGGTTGTATTCCGGGGAGGGTTGAGAGATGTTCGAAAAAATCGATTTTTCATTTCCTGCCTTATCCGAATATCAATCCATTGCGGAAGAAGATCGGGAAGCCTGGCTAGAATCCAATCCTTGGTATCAAGGATTGCCGGAAGAAGATCCATTTCAGAAATGCCGTTGCGGCCGGTGCGATGGATACGGCAATTTGATCATTGACGGTCGTGCGCAGCGCTGTCCGGCGATTCAAGGACAAGTCATGAGGCGCAGCCGGGAATGGTTCCAGCTGGAAGGTTTCGTGGATTCCTGGGAAGGATGGCCGGTTCCCTCTTTTGCCAAAGCCAAAACCCATCCCAATTTCAAATATACCCTTTCCTTTAAAGCCACTGAGCGCTTATACCATTTGATCCGTAATTCTGGAGAAAAGCATGGTCTTATCCTTTGTGGGGCCAATGGACGGGGAAAAACCTGGTCCAGTTTGATCTTGCTCAGCGAATGCGCCATGGTAAGAAAAAAAGCATTTGCTTTTCGATTCGGTGAGCTGATCGAGTACTTGCGTTGGGGGATCGAAGGGCGGGAACGGGTACAGAGAATTTATGAATTGATTAAGAGCAGTGACGTGATCTTAATGGATGAATTCGGCAGGGAAATCCAATCGGGAAACCGGGATATTGTGCGACAAGCATTTGAATTTGTTATAGATAAGTGTTACAAATTAAGAACGCTTATTATAACAACCAATCTAAATCAAGAAGATTTAAACAATTATTACACCTCTTTTGTCGTTTCCCGGTTGAGCAAACAAGCGGGTTATTGCGAGACCATATTGGATTGGGATCCAATAGATTTGCGCGGATCGGGAGTAAATCAGTGAAACGGAAATTGTTTTCCATCATCCCAATTGCTTTATATTCGGAAAATACGCTCACAGCGACCGAAAAATTGGTTTTAACAGAAATCCAATCTTTGGATGTGAACGGAGGTTGTTCCGCTTCGGACCAATTTTTGGGGAATATTTTTGGAATTTCGGCAAAAAGGATGCAAAAGCTTTTAATTTCTTTGAGGAAAAAGGGATGGATTCAAACAATAGATTTTGACGGTCGGAAAAGAATTTTGAAAATAAATCCGGGAAAATGGGAAGATTTGGAAAGGAAGAGCATTGGAAATTGGATCCCGGATTTCACCGATAATTTGGAATTAGATACCCCCAATTTGGGGGGAGCAGACCCCGCCGATTTGGGGGGAGCAGACCCCGCCGATTTGGGGGGAGCAGACCCCGCCGATTTGGG
>ERZ795051.4055-NODE-4055-length-14179-cov-25.359317_pt1 | contig 14179 bp, 9 predicted proteins | sample MGYA00375135_ERZ795051 | MGnify/ENA primary metagenome ERZ795051 (study PRJEB30180, sample SAMN05720222) | activated sludge metagenome | isolation source: Anaerobic digester | place: Japan | collected 2015-05-26 ... | reverse complement strand
TGGATAAAATACAGGTGGATAGCCTTAAAAGATTGATGGATCTGGGGATGGTGCCCATCCTGCCCTGTATCGGCTGGAGCCCCGCGGGTAAGCCCTACAATCTGCCAAGCGACGAGATTGCCCTTGCTGCCTGTGAAGCCCTGAGGGCTGTTAAATTCTTTATCGTGTCCAACCGGCCAGGTATCTCCAGTGAAACCTGTATTATCCCTGAATCTGTGCTATCCGGTCCATCAGACCGTATTGCCCGCCTTACTCCCCAGGAAGCAGAAGAGATACTCAAGCTTAATCCTGAACAGGCGGATGAGCCTACTCTCCGGGAACTAGCCCTGGCGATTCGGGCCTGCCGCCTTGGGGTCGAACGGGTCCATATTGTAGACAGCCGCATAGAAGGGGCGGTACTTCGGGAACTCTTCTCTAATTTAGGTGTAGGCACCATGGTCTATGCGGATGAATATGAATCGATCCGGCCCCTTAAGACAGGAGATGTAACCGAAGTACTCAGACTTATGGGACCCCTTATGGAAAAGGGCATCCTCTTGCAGCGAAATGCGGAACATATCCTTGAAAAAATTGATGACTATGTGGTCTACGAAGTGGATGGTTCGGTCCATGCCTGCGGGGCCCTCCATGACTGGGGGGAAGCCCAGGGAGAAATCGCCGCCCTGGCAACAGACCCGAACTACACAGACCTGGGACTTGGTCGCAGAATCGTAGGCTTTTTAATAGACCGGGCCCGGAAACGGGGTTTCCGCCGGGTTTTTGTACTCACCACCCGGACCCATGACTGGTTTGAATATATGGGCTTCCGGGAAATTCCCGTAGAAGCCCTCCCTGAAAAAAAACGACGGGTCTACAACCAGGAACGGAGAAGCAAGGTCTTCGCCCTGGATCTTTAGTCCTAACAGAGATTTAGCATGAGCAGTTAATGAGCAGAAGTAAAACCTATAGAGCACTGGTATTGCAGGTTCGGCAAAGCGGGGAACAGAATCGGGAAGCGGTATTTTTTACCCAGGAGGAAGGTATCATCCGGGCTACCCTCTTCGGGGGCCCAAAGAGTAAGCTCCGTTCCTATGTATCGTCCTTTCATCAGGGAACCCTCTGGGTTTACGAAGACCCGGTACGGAATTCAAAAAAAATCACCGATTTTGATGTCCAGTTCTGGAGGCCCGCCCTCCGGGAGTCCTATGCACGGCTTATGGCGGGTTCTACCCTGCTCGAAATCGTCCTTGCAAGCCAGGGTGGAGGCAGCTCATGGGAAGAAGCCTTTATACTGACAACTGAAACCATCGAGACCCTCAATACCATATCAGAACAGAGCATACCATCCCTGGTAACCTATTTTTTCTGGAACTGGCTTAAACAGCTCGGTCTGCTTCCTGAGCTTGACCAGTGCCAGCATTGTGCTTGCACAGTCCGACCCGATGAAGTAGTATGGTACTCTTCCCTGAAACAACAGGCCCTCTGCGGGTCCTGCATTACCGGGGAAGAGCACACTCAGAAAGCGGGTCTTTTTCCGGTAAATGGGGGAGGACGGCGGTGGATACGGAGAATATTGGAGCTTCCCCCCAGCCAGATCGAGCGCTACCGGCTGGACGAGCCCAGCCTGAGGCAGGTACAGCAGCTCGGGACCGAACTGCTGCAGCATGCCCTGGGGGAGCCTATCCGGTACTGGGAAACCCTGTGATCTATCAAAAGGAGAAGGAGAAACTATGAGAGCAGTCGACATTATCATGAAAAAACGTTCCGGAAAGGAACTGAGCAGGGAAGAAATCGAATTCTTAATCGGCGGTTATGTGGCTGGCACTATTCCTGACTACCAGGTATCTGCCTGGGCTATGGCCGTGTACTTTCAGGGGATGACCCCCGCTGAAACCGGAGTCCTCACCGAAGTGATGCTCAAGTCAGGGAAGGTAATCGACCTGTCCGGCATTGCGGGGCCCTTTATCGATAAGCACTCCACCGGCGGTGTGGGGGATAAAACCAGTTTAATCCTGGCCCCCCTCGTGGCCAGCCTGGGCATCAGGGACCCCATGATGTCCGGCCGAGCCCTGGGACACACCGGAGGCACCCTGGATAAGCTTGAGTCCATTCCCGGCTACCGCACAAATCTTACCGTAGAAGAATTCCGCTCCATTATAAGCAAAGATGGCTTTGCCATGACCGGTCAGACCAGGGAGATCGTGCCTGCGGACCGTCTCCTCTATGCCCTCCGGGATGTGACGGCCACGGTAGAATCGATCCCCCTCATCACCGCCAGTATTCTTTCTAAAAAGGTCGCAGAAGGGGCTGAGGGTCTTGTGTTCGATGTAAAGTTTGGTTCCGGCGCCTTTATGAAGGACCCCGTGGACGGTGAAAAACTTGCCCGTTCCCTGGTAAACACCGGGGCTGCCATGGGTAAAAAGATCATCGCCCTCTTAACCGATATGAATGAACCCCTGGGAAACATGATGGGTAACTTCCTAGAAGTTGAGGAGTCTTTAGATTGTCTAGAAGGCAAGGGACCAGAGGACCTGATGGAGGTTACCCTGGAATTGGCTGCCCGGATGGTAGTCCTGGGCGGTAAAGCCAGGACCGCCGCAGAGGGCAGAAAGCTTTGCGAAGAAGCCCTTGCAAGCGGAAAACCCCGTCAGCTTTTCCTGGATAATGTCCGCAGTCAGGGCGGAAATCCGGAACAGCTTCTGGAACTGAGGGGCAAATACCGTTCCGAATTCTCCATGGAAATCCGGGCCCCCCGTTCCGGGTTCATCAACCATATCGATGCCTTCCAGATTGGACTCGCCGGTGTGCACCTGGGGGTGGGCCGAAACAGAACCGAGGATGTGGTCAGCCCCACCGCGGGGATCCAATTCCACAAACGGTATGGAGATCCGGTCCAATCCGGTGATATAGTAATGACTGTCTGGGGCAAGTCGGCCCAGAGCCTGGTGGACGCGAAACCCCTTATCGAAGGGGCCCTCCAGATTCAGGATACAAGGCCGGCCCTAAGAACACTGATACTTAAGGAAATTGCCTCTTAATGAATTGGGAAAAGAAAGAAATATCCGCTGAACTCGTAAAGGATCTTGCAAACCGTTATGGCTGTGATCTCCTTACCGCCTCTATTTTAGTCCGACGGGGCATAACCGCGGGAGAAGAAATATGCTACTTCCTGGAATCGGATGTCCGGCACCTGAGAAACCCCTTTCTGCTGCCCGGCATGGAAGATGCGGTGGAGCGGATTCTTGCTGCCCGGGATGAGGGGGAACGGGTTCTTGTATTCGGCGACCGGGATGTGGACGGCATTACCAGCACAACCCTTCTGGTTCGAAACCTGCAGAAGCTCGGCATCGATGTACGATGGCAGGTTCCCCAGGGAGATGATGCCTACGGTCTTTCGCTGGAAGCGGTCGAACAGTTTGCTGCCGACTACGGGACCCTCATTATCACCGTGGACTGCGGCATCTCAAATATTGAGGAAATTGAGAAAGCCCGGGCCCTCGGCATCGACGTGATCGTGGTGGATCACCATAACCCCCAGGAAACCCTGCCTGAAGCCTATGTGATCATCAACCCGAAATTAAAGGATTCACCCTACCCCTTCCGGGACCTCTGCGGCTGCGGGGTAACCTATAAACTGGTATCGGCCCTCCGTTTTGCTCAGAAGAGCGAACTTTACGGCCAGAATATCTGCCTCCTCACCACCAGGCCGACAAACGAGGCCTTTGTGGTCGAAGCGGTCCAGCTTCGAAACCTGGTAGAGGTGGGCCGGCTTACGGAAACCATTATTCCCGGCATGGTGAACCTGGAACAGACCCGGCTCCTGCCGTTCCTGAAGGACCAGCAGATTCTGACCTGGGATGGGGCTCAGCAGAAAAAGGCCTTTGCAAAAATGTTCGGCACCGGAGTCGAGGTGTATATGCTGGACATTGCCCCGGAAATCGGAAAGGTGCTGCCCGCCGTGGCCGGTAAGAGTCTCCTCCGTATAAAGGAATTGTCCCGTATCGCCAAATACGCCGACAAGCCCGCCAGCGAGCTCGATGTGTTCATCAACCTCTTTGTATCCTTTGTGCAAAAACGGGAAGCCTGGTATGGCGAGGAAGACCAGGAGGACCTGCAGCTTGCGGCCCTGGGCACCATTGCGGACCTCATGCCCCTCCGGGATGAAAACCGCATCATTGTCCGCTCGGGTCTTGCGGCCATGGAAACCAGGGCCCGGCCCGGTGTTTCGGACCTGCTGTTTAAACAGGGCCTGGCAGGCCGGCACCTGCGGGCGGTGGACCTGGCATGGCAGTTGTGCCCCGTGATCAATGCGGCGGGCCGGATGGGCAAACCTGACCGGGCGGTCCACCTCCTTCTGGAAGAGGAAAGCGCAAAGCGGGAAGCCCTGGTCAACGAAGTGCTCGAAATGAACGAGAGCCGGAAAAAGCTGGGAGCCGATATCTGGAACATCGTGGAGCCCATGGCCCAGGCCAGCCTGGAAGCCTATTCAAACAAATTAGCCATTGCCTTTGGACCGGAAATTCACCGGGGAGTCACGGGCATCATGGCCAGCAAGATGGTGAACCGCTTTAAGGTGCCATCCCTTGTAGTGGCCTTTAACGGTGAACATACCGTCACGGGGTCCCTCCGCTCAAGCCGGGGCTACGACCTACGCTCCCTTTTAGAACAGTGCGCCGACCTCTTTCTGGATTGGGGCGGCCATGATTTTGCCGCGGGCTTCAGTATGCTGAAATCCAACTGGGAGGCCTTTCTGGAGCGGCTGAAACTCGTGGCGGCCGCCATGGAACTGGCAGACTCGGAGGACGAAGAGCTCATCCAGATTGATGCCGAACTGCCCCTGAAATTCATGAATGCGGACCTGCTTAATATCGTTGACCTTTTTGAGCCCTACGGCGAAGAGAACGAGCCCCTCACCTTCCTGGTTAAAAATGTAAAAATCATCGACATATCCCTAATGGGTAAAAACGAAGCTAAACATGTGAAACTGACCATAGACGCGGGAGCCTATAAATGGCCTGCGGTGTACTGGCAGGCGGCAGAGAAGGTTAAACGGGACTTTGACCTGAACGATAGGGTAGATATGGTGTTCCGGGTAAACCGGAATTATTTTAATGGGAATGAGACACCACAGCTCATCATTACGGACATTAAACGATCCTAATCATGGAAAAACGGGGGCACCACATTACGAGAAAAACCTTTCAGAGACTTCTTGTCGGTATAACAGCCCTTGCCTGCATGCTGCTGTTGCTCGGATCGGGTACATTTCAGAGCCGGGAAACCCAGATACTGGTCTTGCAGGATGAACTCTCTCCTGGTTCGCCGATTTCGGTCATCCTTGTAATTCCAACCCCCCAGCCACCACAGTATAAAGCCGGGGATATGCTTCCCCTGCAGGCGCTGCTCAGTTCCAGCGAAAAAAGACCGATACAAAAAGCACCCTTCTTTTATACTGATCAGATCCAGCTTGCGGGCCAGGACTATATCCTTGCCATGGCCATACTTGTGGTACCGAATACCTATGAAGAAAAGAATATATATCTTGATGTACAGTTCGAGAAAGCCGCCAGCATCGCATCCTCTTTCTTTGCCGGCCTAAACCTGCCCCAGACACACAATTTCCCGGTAAGCCCAAGGAGCTTTAACTCCGAAACCATAGCCCTGGGACCGGAAAATACGGACATTAAAACCAAGCCGGACCCGCAAAAAAACAAAGAGGCGGCGGAGCTCTGGAAACTCCTCACCAGCACCGATGCTGGTCTATTCAATACAGCGGGTTTTACTGCCCCGGTAGATTCCCCCCGGCGGACCAGCTATTTTGGAGACCGGAGGGTCTATCAGTATACCGACGGAAGTTCCGAAAGAAGTATCCATGGGGGTATCGATTTTGGTGTACCCCGGGGTACACCGGTCCGCGCTTCCGCCCCAGGTCTGGTGCGGATGGCCCGTTTCCGGATCGTGACGGGCAATACGGTGATCATTCAGCATGCGCCGGGACTCTATTCCCTCTACTATCACATGGATTCCCTTTCGGTGACGGAGGGCGATCTGGTTCAGACCGGGACCGAACTGGGCAAGTCCGGCTCCACGGGCCTCTCTACAGGCCCCCACCTGCACTGGGAATTCCGCATTCAGGGGGAATTTGCCGACCCGGACCTGATGGTACAGACCGCACCCCTTGACAAGGAGCGCATTATAAGTAAAATCACAGAAAAATTAGGAAAAACTGACCGGTCGACGGAAGGGAGGTGAATTACAGTGGCCCATATTGTCGTAGATGACAACGAGATGCTGGAAAAGGCAATCAAGCGGTTTAAACGTATGGTTGAAAAGGAAGGCATCATTCGGGAATATAAAAAGCGGGAATATTATGAAAAACCTTCCACCATCCTGAACCGGAAAAAGAAGGCTATCCAGCGCAAGCTGATGAAAAAAAAACCGCAAGGGTAAATCCGAATACTAAGATATAAGCCGCCACAAGGGCGGCTTTTTTTTCGATACGGGGCCATGTTTCACCCTAGCGCATGGACCGCAGGAACTCCCCGTAGGCCCGGTACACAGCTCCGTTCATCAATATGGTACTGTGACTTTCTTTAAAATACCAAACCACCGGCTTCAGCCCATCAGGCTTCGCAAAACCTTGCATATACCCGTTGGTGATATCCAAAGGGGTAAGCTGGTCATAATCGGCGATGAGAAAGGCAATACGCTCCGGGGGTATATTAGGCCCCCTGGCATAGCGGGGGCTGATAGAAGCCAGCATCGATTCTACTTGTGCGGACCCAATGCCCGCCGCCTGGAACTCCCTTCGGATCTCCGTAAAGGGACGAGAAGCCCATATCGTGTTCCAATCCAGGAGAGGGATCATGACCGCCAGATGATCCAGGTCCACATCCTGGGCGAGCCTGAGCAGATTTGCAGCGCCGAAACTGCCGCCCCAGGCTCCGATACGTCCGTATCCCTGGGATTTAAGCCACCCATATCCCCGGTGCAGTTCCTCTAACGCAGCGTTCATGTTCGCCACAAGGATATTCAGGTCCGGTGAAATAAGACCCGCTCCGGGGGCCTTACCTGGGATCCGACGCTCCAGATGAAAGGGAGGCACCCAGACCAGGACCGCCCAGCCAGATTCAAGCTCGGTCCGGAAGAAGCGTTTAATAAATAAAAAAGCCAGGTCCGAAACACCGAAACCGGGAGCCCAGAGAATGGCCTTTGTAAAGGGTTTTCCCTCTGGATGAAAATAATAAAAATAGCTTGGTCCCAGGCTTGCTCCTCCCACGGGGGGAAAGCTGAGCAGTTCACCCACAACGTTCATGTGGGGGACCGAAAGTTTCCACCGTTGTAGGGGCCGCCGCTCAAGCGGAAGATCCAGGGGAAGCTCAGCAGGAACAGGGCTATGTAGCCCCCTCGATCCCACATCTGGTAGAGGCTGGTCTGAAACCTTCGGGGGATTCACCGCTAATTCGGTTTCGAGGGATCGGGCATAATCACCAAGCCCATTAAGATCCATATTGGCTTTAAAACTCTGGCAGGACCATAGACCCATAAGGCTCACCCCACATATAAGGATTTTCATATAAGGCTCTTTCAAAACTCAAGGAGTTTTGAAAGAGCAACCTTAGATGTACATGCAGTATTTTTACTATTTTATATTATATAAATAATTATCTTGTTAATGTAAAAATACTGCAAGAGGACATTGCAAAAGTAACAGACTTTTGCAATGTCCTCATAATATACTACTCTTTCTTGTGCTCCCGGCGGCTTTTTGCTAAGTTTACACCATGTATCGATCCTTCAGGTTGATGAACACCTGCTTTCTCTGGGGCCTGTGTCTCCTCTCCTTCTCCTCCTGTACAACGGTGAAAATTGGTACAGAAATCCTCTCTGGCCGCGACCGGGACCGGCAAATCACCCTGCCGCCCCTCAGTTGGCAGGACCTGGGACCCATCCGCTATGCTTCGGGCCGTATTAGCAACCCTCCCCTTCTTTTCTGGGCAGCGGCGGTGAATCTGGAGGACCCGGCCATACAGGTGCTGGTTGGCCCGGAACCTGTCGAATACGGTGTCGTACCTTCCATAAAAGTTTCGACCTTCGCGGAAACCTGCAACTGCATCATAGCAATCAATGCTAATCCCTTTGACCGGGAATCGGATCAGGAAGGGGAAGCCCGGCAGCTTGTCGGCATCGCCATGGCGGAGGGTCGGCTCATGGCGGACCCGGCTCCCCGATACGGGGCCCTGCTCATCGACAGTGATCGGAGGGCCCGTATAGTTTCCCAAAAAGACCTGTTGTTACACGATGGGGCCATAGACTGGGGAGCATTAGAAAAAGTCCGATTTGCCGTGGGAGGTTTTTTTCCGGTGTTGCACGAAGGACTTGCCCAGGGAGAACGGACGATACGCTATCCCCGCAGTGCGGTCGGTGTGAGCCGTGATGGGAAAACCCTCTATCTTCTCGCGGTGGACGGCAGGCTCCTCGATAGTATTGGCACCACCGAAATGGAGACGGGCCAGATTCTGGCAGACCTCGGTGCCTGGGATGGGCTCCTCCTGGACGGCGGCGGCTCCACAAGTCTTGTAATCCAGGAGAAGGATGGAACCAGGAGGGTTCTGAACCACCCGATCCATGAAGGAACGCTGAACCGGGAACGGGCCGTGGCAACCTGCCTGGGCTTTTCTATTTCAGGCTCCTGGTAAGGTAAAGCCTTTTTCAGGATTCCAGGTAGGCCTCCGCCGCCTCTGCCAGGGTCCTATAGATCCAGCGCCGTTTTTCATCATCCTGCTCAAGCAGGGTAAAACGGAAACCGGGGAGCTCGCTGACAAAGCCCGAAAGGGGAACCACACAGATACCGGTAGCGGCGAGGAGCCAATAGACAAAGCGTTTATCCGGAGCAAGACCTTCGGTCCGCCGGGTGATAAAGTCCGCAAGGCTCCTATCCTTTACGGGCAGGGTTCGGCTCTGTTCCCGGCCATCAAAAAACCGTTCCGGATCAAACAAGGCAGTAGCATACAGGGCACCCCGGGGCGGAATGAGCTTGAGGCCTCCTCTGCCGGCAAAGGCATCCGCCGCTTCCTGGGCCCGACCTTCAAACATACGGGCCCGCCGTTCCAGATTGGCCGGATAACGGCTATCCGACATAATTTCGGGGATACAGAGCTGGGGTAAGGTGGTAGCGCAGACCTCAAGACGTTTTGCATCCACAAGGCTCTGTACATACCTTTCAAACTGGGGGTCCGAATGCCGGTTGTACACTTCTATCCAGCCGGAACGGGCTCCCGGCCAGGGGACTTCTTTAGAGATGGACCTGAGGGCCAGGGCAGGCACATCCCCAACCACCTGGGAAAGGGCCGCAGTTTTTGTTCCCGGAAACACAATGTTGGCATAGGTTTCATCGGCAATGATAAAGAGCCCGTAGGTTTTTGCAATCCGGACAAATTCCTTTAAAATCTCCACGGGGTAGACCGCTCCGGTCGGATTATCAGGGTTGATGAACAGAAGCCCCGCGATAGCATCGTTGTATTTTACCTTGTACTCCACGTCCTCCAGGTCGGGCATCCAGTTGCGCTCAGGATCGAGCCGGTAGGTAAGGTGCTTATAGCCCGAATGGGCAGCCTCCGCAGAAGAAAGGGTAGAATAGGCCGGCGAGGGCCCCAGAACCCGGGCTTCCCGTTTTAGGAAACCAAAGACCTTGGCTACCGCATCTCCCAGGCCGTTAAAAAAGATGATATCATCGGCGCCCAGGGGCTCACAGGGATTTGCCATTGCCCCGATAGGGTTCGAAATTGAACGTTGATTTGCCAGTCCCGCTAAAAAGGCTCTGGTTTCCCTGACACCCTCCGTATCGGAATAGGCGTAGGATAGGTCATCCATGACCCGATTCCCTACTATATCCTTAATCCAGCCCTCTATGGCTTCGCCCTTTTTTACCGGGTCCCCGATGTTCTCCCACACAATGGGAATATTCCACCGGCTTAATTCTCTGGCAAAGGAAACAATCTCCCGGATCTCATACCGCAGTTCTCCCGCCCCTGGATGTACCATATCCCTTCTCATATAAAACTCCCCTGGGCTGTCGCCCTGGGCCGTTCCTTTCTGTATGTCAGGGATTGTACTTTTGCATGTCCAGCCATCGGGACATAAAAAAAGCCGCAATCCCCGCTCAGGAGGATCACGGCCCTGATATGCTTTTGTATCAGCTAACCGCGATCCTCCGGGATAGCGGCTGCTGCTGCGAGACTGATAGAATTGGTTATACAAAATCGTATAGACATACGACTATTTTGCATAAGAATACGAATATGTCAAGTCTAAATTTTTCTGCAGCTATCCCGTTCAATAAGCTGAACCGGCACCAGCACCCGGGGGGGGACCTTTTCACCACTTAAAAGCTGCTTCATCATTTCCGCCGCCTTTTTACCTATGGCCTGCCGGTCCTGGCGGAAGGTTGTTAAGGGTGGATGGGCAAAACTGGCCCACAGGTTATCATCAAAACTGATAATGGATATATCCTGGGGTATGCTGAGTCCCAGGTCTCTGCAGGCATTCATAACTCCCATGGCCATGATATCGCTGGCGCAGAATATGGCGGTTGGTTTTTCATCCCCTTTCCATAATTCCATCATCGCCTTGTAACCCGATTGACCGTTCCAGAAATCGGCGACGACTATTAATTCATCCCTGAGGGGCAGCTTTCTCGAAACCAGTCCCGCTTTGTATCCCTCCAAACGTTCATATCCGGCAGCGGCGATGCTATTCTGGGGTCCCGCAATATGGGCAATAGAACGGTGTCCCAGGCTATACAGATACTGGACGGCTTCCACAGAAGGGCGGATATTTTCGGAAGTAACGGTGGATATATCGGGAAAAACGATGTTCGATGAAATGCACGGTACATCACTTTGAGTTACCTCTAAAACCTCCGTATCCTTGGCATCGGAGTTTACAATAAGGACCCCATCCACATGACGATACTGGCAATGTTCGAGGAGGCTCATTCTTCGGCCTCCTAAATTCCTGGCTATAAAGATGAGTTCATACCCTGTGGCTTCCATATCCTGCTTAAAGGCATTGATGATACTTGCAAAAAGAGGGTGTTCTATACCAACCCCCATATCATCTTCCTCGTAGATAAGGCCGATAAGCCAGGATTTTCTGGTAACAAGTCCCTTGGCACTGGAATTGGGAACATACCCCAGCTCTTTAGCCACCTGGAGTATCTTCTCTTTGGTTTTCTGACCGATATCACTCTGGTCATTTAATGCCTTTGAAACAGTGGGAGCAGAGTAACCGGTAACTTTGGCAATATCATATATGGTAACCATAACAGTACTATGATACATCCTTACGCAATCGATTGCAATGATTTTTTATAACCTATAAGGTCCAGGCCCCTTGAGACCCCGCACTTTCACCGGTACAATAGGGACTATCTATGACCGATTTTGTCCATCTCCATGTCCATTCGGATTACTCGCTCCTCGATGGAGCTGCCTCTGTTAAAAGTCTTATCTCTAAAGCTAAAGCCCTGGGCATGAAACACCTGGCCCTCACGGACCATGGGAATATGTTCGGGGCCCTCAAGTTCTACAAGGAATGCAAGGCTGCCGAAATCAATCCCATCATCGGCAGTGAATTCTATATGACCTCAGGCTCCCGGTTTGACAAAAAGGGCTCAGAAACGGGGAATGCATACCATCACCTGGTACTCCTGGCCACCAACGAACAGGGCTACCGCAACCTGATGAAACTCTCATCCCTTTCCTACACGGAGGGTTTTTATTATAAACCCCGGATCGACGAAGAACTCCTGGTTCGTTACCACGAAGGGCTTATCGGCCTTTCTGCCTGCCTAGGGGGCGAAATTCCGAGCCTCCTTTTAGAGGGAAAAGCTGAGGAAGCCCTCTCCCGGGCCCGGCACCTCCGGGATATTTTGGGGGATGACAACTTTTACCTTGAACTCCAGGACCATGGTTTGCCGGAACAGAAAAAGGTGAATCCCCTCCTCATTGAGCTTTCGAAACGGACCGGCATACCCCTGGTGGCTACCAACGATATCCATTATTTAGACAAGGAAGATTCGGTAGCCCAGGACATACTCCTCTGTATTTCAACCAATAAAAAACGGAATGAATTGAGCCGCATGCGCTTTGAAACCAGCGAATTTTATCTTAAAAGCGGCGATGAAATGGCAGCCCTGTTTCCCGATACACCCGAAGCGATTCTCAATACGGTTCGGATTGCCGAACGCTGTCATACCAGCATCCCCCTTCCAGGCCCCATGCTCCCGGATTTTGAACTTCCCCCGCCCTTTACCAATGGGGCTGACTATATCCGGCACCTGACCTACGAGGGCCTTAAAAAACGGTATCCGGAAATCACCGAAGAGATTAAAAAACGGGCCGACTACGAACTGGACATCATCATCAAGATGGATTTCGTAGGTTACTTCCTCATTGTGGCGGACTTTATCAACTGGGCCAAGGAACATGATATCCCCGTAGGCCCCGGCCGCGGTTCCGGTGCGGGCTCCATTGTAGCCTATGCCATGCGGATCACCGATATAGACCCCCTTAAGTATAACCTGCTGTTTGAACGATTTTTAAACCCCGAACGGGTATCCATGCCCGACTTTGACGTAGACTTCTGCTTCGAACGGCGGGGAGAGGTCATTGACTATGTAACACAAAAGTACGGCCGCGAACGGGTCGGACAGATAATCACCTTTGGAACCCTTAAGGCCAAGGCGGTCATCAAGGATGTAGCCCGGGCGCTCGACATAAGCCTTGAGGAATCGAACCGGATTGCCAAGCTCATTCCTGAGGATCCCAAGATGACCCTGGCCAAAGCCTTTGAACAGGAACCGGAACTTGCAAAACTAGCAGAAGACCCGAGATATCAGGAACTGTTTGCCATCGCAAAACGGCTCGAAAATAAAAACCGCCATTCATCCCTCCATGCAGCGGGAATCGTCATCGGCAAGACAGAACTCACCGACTATGTGCCCCTCTATCGGGATGCTAAAACCGGGACCGTGGCCACCCAATTTACCATGGATCAGATTGAGGAATGCGGCCTCGTAAAGATGGACTTCCTGGGCCTCAAAACCCTGACCCTCATTAAAAACACCCAGGACCTGATCCGAAAACGGGGCGGTGAATATGCTCATTTCGATGCAGACTCGGTAAGCGAAACTGACCCGGCTACTTATAAACTCCTCGGAGAAGGCCAGAGCACCTGTGTTTTTCAGTTCGAATCTTCGGGGATGCAGAGTATTCTGAAACAGGCAAAACCCAATAAAATAGAGGATCTTATTGCATTAAACGCCCTGTATCGGCCGGGGCCCATGGCCTACATTCCCCAATTTGTCGACTCAAAGTGGGGCCGGAGACCCATCGAATATCCGGACCCCTGTCTGGAATCCATCTTAAAGGAGACCTACGGGGTCATCGTTTACCAGGAACAGGTTATGCAGGTTGCCCAGATTATCGGCGGATACAGCCTGGGACAGGCGGACCTGCTGCGGCGGGCCATGGGAAAGAAAAAACCCGAGGTCATGGTAAAAGAAAAGGCCCGCTTTATAGAGGGTGCAAAAAAGAAGGGATTTTCTGAGGCCGACGCGGACCGGATCTTTGAAATTCTTGTCCCCTTTGCAGGGTACGGTTTTAATAAGAGCCACGCTGCGGCCTATTCGGTGGTAGCCTACCGGACCGCCTACCTTAAGGCCAACTTTCCCGCCGAATTCATGGCAGCCAACCTGACCAACGAAATTACCAGCACTGACAAACTACCCGAATATATTGATGAAGCCCGCAGGATGGGCATTACGATAGAGCCACCTGACATCAACCGTTCTGAAAAATACTTTACCGTCGTAGAGGGCAAAATCATCTATGGACTCCTCGGCATTAAGGGACTTGGGGATGCCGCTGCAGACGAAATTGTAAGCAAGCGTATCCAGGGCGGGCCCTACAGGGACTTAATCGATTTTCTTGACCGGGTAGACATAAAAACCGTGGGGAAAAAGGTCATCGAACTGCTCATAAAAACCGGAGCCTTTGATAAACTAGGTCAAAGCCGCCCCACACTTCTGGCTAACCTGGAACGGGCTGTAGAATATGCTCAGAACAAAAAGGATGATAAAAGGTTCGGTCAATCCAGCCTGTTTGAAGAATCGGGCGAAAAGGAATACCCCGATTTT
>ERZ795051.4043-NODE-4043-length-14198-cov-4.468359_pt1 | contig 14198 bp, 8 predicted proteins | sample MGYA00375135_ERZ795051 | MGnify/ENA primary metagenome ERZ795051 (study PRJEB30180, sample SAMN05720222) | activated sludge metagenome | isolation source: Anaerobic digester | place: Japan | collected 2015-05-26 ... | reverse complement strand
CTGAATGAATTTCCATAAGAAGCCTTAAAGCGTACATAGTACAGGTTGTAGAAGGCATTCTTATCAACACTTCCAAGAAGGTTCATATCAAATGCTTCTCTCATTCTTGGCTCAAGACTGAACTGGCGTACATGCTTCAAGTAAGCATCAGTCTTCATGATAAGCTCTCTTACCACATACTCTCCGCTTTGACGTGAAACTCTACCAATTCTTGTTTGAGACACAGTTGGCCACAGTGCAACATCACATCTGTCATCATCCTCACCAAGAAGAGAAACTTCCATCTTAATTGGCTCGGTCTCATAGTAATCCATAGGATTGAATGAGCACTCACCAAATTTAGGGTCAATGTAACCAGCTGTTACACGGATACCACACTTTCTTGTTGGCTCGTCTACGTGTGTAGGAGGTACAACTACCCAGCTTTCGTTCTCGAATGCAGGTAAATCGTCATAAGTAAATGTTACGTTGCTTGTTAAACAACCTTCGTCAAGACAATCTACAGAATCTTGTTCAACTGTGTAGTCATCTTTACATGCACTACCAGCTTCAAGAGTAAGGGTATTCAGTTTGATACCAACTACTCCAGCAAGAGCTGCTTCAATATCTGTAAGTCTATCACCATCAGCATCACAATCAGGACGGCTGATATTCTTGATACGAAGTTTTCTAGTTGAACTGATACCAGTACCACAAGTTTCCCAAGCTACAGCTACAGGTGTGTCGAACACACAAACTGCAGGTTCTGTATGAGAGAACTCGATGATATCGGTTCCAATTGCGGGGTCAAGAACTGTTCCAGCAACAAACTTAACTTTCACAAGTGCTACGGCACCATCCTGAGCGATGAATACTGCATCAGGGTTAGCTGTACCAGCAGCTGTAGTTGTAGAAGTAGTTGATGTAGAAGTAGTTATAGACTCCTGAGTTGCATAATCTTGCCATACGGTGTTGGCATATGCATCTCTTGTTGCAGCAGTTGAGAAATCCTCACCACCTACGATTGGACGCTTGATAAGGAATACATCCTTAGCAGGTACAAGGTAGCTGTCTGCTGGACAATCTTCACACACTGCCTGTAGAACAGAACCGCTTTGCTGGAAAGCAGAAGGAGCAGTAGCACCATCAGCTTGGCAGAACTGGTAAGTAGACTGGCTACCTACACGGCTTGTTCTTACTACATTTACGCCAACAGGAGCTTGAGCCTTAACAGCGTTAAGAGCTTGTGCATCACCATTGTCACAAAGAGTCAGACAATACTTTGTCATGTTTGGAGTACCAGTGCTGTAAGTGCTGCTTACATACTTTGCAGTTACACCAAACTTACGAAGTTCTGTGTGGTTATTAATAAGGTCGATAAGTGACTTTGTATGAACTTCACAGTCCACGATTGGGTCAGGACAGTCACCTCCTGCACATGGTTCAGTACAATCTTCCTTTGGAGTGTAGGATACTACATACTCCTTAGGACCGTTAAAGAAACGATATACGGGTTGACCGTGGAAGTAGAACTTAATACGGAGAGCTTCTCCAGTATTAAATTTCAGGCCCTTGGAAGACGGAGAACCGTTGTATCCAATTACCCACTCTTCGTTCTGAAGTCTCTGAGGCTTAGAAAGGTACATATCCTCTACGTCCTTTGCGAAGAAGAAAGGAGACTTGTGGCTGTTGCGTACTTCCGCACCATACCAATCAAGACCACCGTTTGCTCCTTGAGCAAAGAAGAGTTCTTTACCATTTCCAATAGCTGTTGCTACAGAGAAGGTGTTACGGTCAAACAGACCAACCTTTCCGGGGGTAAGGTCTGCAGAATGACCAGAAGTTGCTATTCCTCCATTTACCACATAAAAGGGTACATGATAGCTAAAATTTTCCATAAAACTTTGTTGTTAATTGTTATTTAATTATTAGATTCAACTCTTGACTCCGTTAGAGCCTTTGCATTCAATGATTCAATATCTGATGCTATGATTTTACAAGCCTCATCTACCAGAAGTTCACATACATCATCTTTGAACTCTACAATAGTAGATAATTTCTTGAAGTCATAGAAAATAGGTTTTCTGTAGTATGTTAACTCGACCTTATCTATTGTAAAGTCTTTGTTGTGATATGCATGGACCCTATTTCCAATTAGGGTATGAAATGTTTCCTCAAATTCAAATGAGGGCAATTCATTTACCAGACTATCTACATTTGCCTCTTCTTTAAGATGAGACTTGATTGCTACTCCCTGACATACATCTTTTGATACGTATGGGGTTAGTCTTTTGAAGTAGAGATAGTCAGATGGAAGCTTGTTAGTTTCTACATAAACTCCCTTATCCCTAATTACCAGATTATCCGTTTTTAAAAGAACTTGCAGGTCATCGACTCTCATTACAGTCTCTTCGTCACCTTCCTGCTTTATATTATTACCATGGTACTGTCTTCTTACCCACTCGTTCACTGCCTTATTAAATGCTTCCTGCTTGACATATGGCCAAAGGTTGTCATAGTCATCGGAGGCACTTTTATTTAGGCGTAAGTCAATTTTAGCAGATATTTGAAGAAGTGTCATTATTCTTTCCATTTAGCTTCAACGAGGTCTCTGAGCTTCTCATAATCCACGTTGAATTTAGGTTTCATTAGATTTGTAACAGCTTCTTGAATGGTGTTTCCAAGAATTGTACCATCTGATGTAACGTACTTCTTCTCTCTCTGGTTAATATAGTTGAAGTACTCACCTGCCTTTAAATAAGCTTCTGTATAAAGAAGTTTTCTTGTTTGAGGTGACTTCCACTTATTTGCGTACTCAATAAATGTCTTTGGACAGTTTTTCTTCTTCTTAGTCTGAAGTTTACCATCAATATACTTAATATGGTAATTGATAAGGTCTTTTTCAGATGTAGAGTTATTATATGCACCAAATGCATTTGTATCGTACTGCAGACACCAAGCAAGTATATAAAGAGCGTCTTTTCCAAATTCCTTTCTCAGTTCACCGAGTGCCATATGAGCATCGGAACGTGTGATATCCTCTTCATCATCCATAGAGACATTCTCTATTTCCAATACAAGATAATGAGGAATTTGGTATCTTTCTGCCCACTCTCTGGTAGGTGCAACTAGGTCACTAAAAGCACCACCTATTATAGAAAGATACAGAAGTGCGTGAGCAGGGTTCTCTGTATCATAGTATGTATCAATGTTTTCATTGGTTACATACAGTTTGTTTACGTCTCTTGTTCTCTTCCAGAATGAGAAGTTTTGGGGATTAATAACTGCCTCTCCTCCATAGAACCTCTCAATAGTTGGACGTATGTTCTTGATTGTCTCTTTTACAACAGCTTTCTCTTCATCAGAGAACCATTTGTAAAATTCTACTTGTCCTTCATCCAATCCTGTAGTAAATGTCCACTTTGTTGGATTTCCAAGTGCGTCAGTTTCAACTGCACGGGCTGTTCTTTCACAATTTCTTGAGAAGGGCTCTCCAGTACCCGTATATCTTATAAAAGAGTCACCTTCTTTACTAGCTTTACCAGCTGTGTTTTTGATAGCAAAACGTATAGACATATATGTTGGTTTTAATGAAGAATTGGTTGGATATCCAGCACCGCCATCGTGGAGGCTTCTTCTTGGTGCCAGAGGGTCTTACGGGACCCTCATTTATTTTAAGAATTACAGAGCTGCAATTCCTGTACGTGGGTTCTTTGGAACAAGTTTCAGCAACTTAGTTGGGTCTTTTACAATTGCTGTGTCAGCCTTGCTCACAAACTTAACCTGATATCCACTCAGTTCATCAGAAGCCTGAGAAACAGAGATATTCATACCATTCACGTTTGTAGTAGAACGGAGAAGTGGGTGTGTTTGGTCACCAGCTTCCACAATCATTCTCATCTTATGGCCATTCTTACGGATGATTGCGATGTTATCACGAGAAGTGTTGTAATCTTCAATCAACATTGTGTAAGAAGAAAGACGATAACCACCGGGAAGAATTGGGTTAACAAACTCGTCAGCCTTCACTGGGTCAAAACCGGGTTCCCACTCAACCGACAGATAACCAATGTTAGGAATCTGATACTTAACAAAGCGTGCTGCATTGTAAGTAAGGTTAGCTGCGTTAGAACCAGTAATGAATCCGAATTCTGCGTTCTGAAGTTGTGCAGGGATTTGGAATCCACTCTTCATAAAGGCTTTGTAGATAAGCTCACTACCACCACGACCTGTACGGATTACATACATATTGTCAGAGATAGACTCTCTCAGAGGTACTTTACCGAACTCGAAGTCCTTAATGGCATCGGTAAGAGTATCCAGAGTAAAGGTATCAATTGAGTAGCTGTGCTTATAACCTGCCAAATCAAGCTGGAACCATACACCGGGAACAAGACGCTGAGTGTCATAACCATCTCTCAGGATATCGATTTGGTCACTCCAAATCATCAGGTCATTGTTCTGCTTCTGCATCATGTTGATGGCAACACTATCAAGAAGGTTAACCATAGCTGCTTCACCGTTACCTTTGGCCTTTTCTTCCATAAGTCTTTCGAAATACATCTTATAGCTCTCAGGATTTCTAAGGTCGATAACCTTGTTGTCAGCAATACCTTTAACTTGATAGAACTGAAGAACAGTTTGTTCCATCATTTGGATTTGTCTAGCGTCAATACGAGTGTGTGTATTCAGATACTCTACAGCACCAGAAGTAACACGGTAAGACTGCTGAAGCATTACATTTGACAGATAGTTCTTATACTTAGCAAGTGAAGGAACTCCACTGATTGACCAAGTTGATTTGTTTGAGGAGAAATCAAGACCTCTGATGTCGGCCAGCTTTATAATCTGACGCTGAGGTTGGAATTCTGCTTTAGTAACCCACTTAACTTGAGAGTTAGTGTTAAGAACTGCCCATACCTTGTAGTGCTCACCAAGTTGCTCGATAGGACGGTCAACTACGGTAAATGAGATACGGGAAGTCAGGTCAAACTTGAAGATAGAGCCGGGAGCCAAACCTCTGCAGGATACTACAAAAGGAATTTCTTCATCGTCCATACCTTGCTTGTCCTTATCCAATCCGGCAGAAATAAGACGCATTGTCGAATCTGCAGCAGATGGTAACTCAAATGTGTAGTAGTCAGCATCTGTATAAATAACTTGGGCGTTATCTATAGCAAGGGTTAGTAATGGAGAATCAGTTCTCTGTCTAAGAGCCCATAGGTCCAGTACACCAAAATCTAGTGGCTTTTCTGGAGCAAGAGCTGTTACGTAAGGGATATCAATATGATTTTTGATACCCAATGAGCGGGATTGGCCGATAAATATACCGGGGTGACCTAAGGTCCCTAATCCTTGTCTGTTATCTGTTCCGGGGATAAACATATGTGTAAATTTAATTTTATTTTATTTTTACCTACCGAATGTAGGTTTTGTTTTGTATTGATTTCTCTGAATTGGTCGATTTTCTTCATCGTAATCCTTTCCAGAAGTTGTTCTTGATTCTCCAGCTATTCTTAGTTTTTTCTCAAGAGATGCAGCTGTTTGATTAGCTACATTTGCACCAAGATAATTATAGAAGGAATCACTTTTTGAGAGAAGTAGTGCAATCTCTTTCAGGGTTTTGAAGTCTTTCTTCTCAAACAATCCATCTATTGCAGAGTATATTGCGTATCCTTGAGTATCCTGAGAAGGTTCACCTATCAAATCATAGATTACTGCCTTTTCTTCTTGCTTTAATTTGGTCTTTCCAAATATAGGCTTCTCAAGTTCCTGTATAGCAGCCTCTCTTAACTCAGAGACCATCTGCATATATCTCTTATCTTCCTCTTGCTTCTCAGCCATTTGTCTTGCAAGGAACTGCTGCTCCTGTTGCATGATAATTGGCTTGTATTGCTTAGCTGTAGATACCAGCTTATCTGTTGTTTTAAGAGCCTCAATCTGCTGGTCAATTACCTCATCTGGGTCTCCTCTCTGTGCAAGACGTGCTCTAACTATTTGTTCTGCTCCGTCTATCTCGTTCTCATCTATATTAGCTACAGACTGGATTGTCTGAACACCCTGTATAAATGGAATCAACTGAGATGGGTCATCTACCAGTTCTGCATATTGGCTAACTACCTTCCAAGCCGGAGACTTACTCTCGTACCAAGATTTTTCTAAATCCTTCTTGGCTTGCTCTAGTCTGTAGTTAATCTGCAGTTCAAGTACTTCATCGTATTCTTCTGCTGTTTTTGGAATAAAGAGTGTTTTATTTCCCTTTTCGTCCTCTTCCTCTACTGCTACAAATTTTCCAGACTTTACTCTATCCTCAAAGTAGGATGTGAGGTCTTTTATCTCAGTTGTTGCAGGAGCTTTATTTTCTCCCAGAATATCTACTTCAGATTTGTCGTCAACTTTATCGTCAACTTTGTCATCCTTCTTATCGTCCTGATTATCAGGAGTTTGTGTAGTTTCCTCTGTAGTAGATGATTGTGGTGTTTTTAGGATATCGACATCCTGAACATGCATCCCAAATCCGGGTTTTACTTGATTTTGAACATTGGTATTTCCTAGTTCTGGGAACATATCGACCAGCATATTCTGGTCTACGCTTTGTACGTTTGTGTCCATGTTGTTGGTTTTTAGACTTCTATAAATTGATAATAAACATTTTAAGTTAATTTTCCAAATAATTGTCAATATAGCTAAATGTAACTAGCTAATATCTGACTAATTTTATTTTTTCTTCTTTTTGGCTGCTGCTCTTTTCTTTAATTCGGCTGCAGTTTTATTCTCTTTTGCCACAGCTAGAGCTGCATCTGCTTGAATTTTAGCTTTTTGTAGCTCAACCAGATTCTTCTCTCTTTGTACCAGTATCTTGTCTTTATCTGCCTGACGCTTTTGCTCAATTGTTTCCTGACCTATTATTCTCTTATTCTCTATATCTTGGGCCATTATCTGACTCTTTAGGTTCTCCTGAGCATCTGGAATAGCGTTGGCATTGTTATCAGATTGTAATCCACCAAGTGCTCTGATATACGCAACATCAATCTGAGTTTGTCTATCAGCATCATTTTGTGCAGCCTCAAACTCCAATTTAGCAGCTTCCATTTCTTGATTAGCAGCAATCTGTTGTTGCTGTAGAGCTTGTTCGTGCTCCATTTGTGCCTTCTCTCTTTCCTCTGCCTCCAGTTCACCCTGACGGATTAAGTTAAGCAGCTTTGGAACAGATTGTTCTACTAGTGCAGTTATCTGTGCAGAAGGTTTGATATCTAGAGTATTGTTATTCTGTAAAAAGTTAGCAATAGTTTGCAGAGCAGCTCTTACGTTTGCTTTACTCTTAAGATTAATATTATAGTGAGGAAGTAAATTATCCATTCCCTCTATCTCAAGGAATACGTTTTCATCTCTCTCGTTCATATATACAGCACGGGAAGACTCTTGGAATGTTGTGTAATACTGAGCAGCATCCAGCATTCTCTGTCTTACTCTCTGCATCAAGTTAGCATGCTGGTCAAAATACTTCTCTGTCTGAGATTCAGAATACTCAATAGCCTGATTAATACCTGTAGCTGTCTCAGATGCCTTATTCTGACCCAATCTTTGACGAGTAATACCAATTAATTCACCAGCTTCCCACTTAATCTCCTGACCTAATCTGAAGTATAATTGAGCCTCTTGGACTGTAGATAACTGTAAAACTTGAGGAAGAGCAGGTTGTCCAGCACCCTCTAACGCATCTCTGGATACATTATATGCAAGAATATCAGATTCTCTTAGTGATTCCTCATATGCATCCATTGGGTCGATGGATGACATATTATTTGATAGATTATTTGGGGATGCTATACGTCTATCTATAGCAATCTTATTACCATAATCTTTAAGGAACTTCTTGGGAACCTTATTCATACAGATATTGTAGATAATCTGCAGAGGTTTAACTCTATCAATAAATGAGTGCGTATCTGTATTTAAATAGGAGTACTCACATCCCTCTACAGGAGGTAAGCTATCAAATGGATTATTTCTTCCCTTAAACTGGAAACGAACTGGACCACCATCTATATAGATAGATTGTAGGGAATTCCTATCCTGTAACCAGAAGGTATGTTTCTGGTTAGGAGAAATCTTCATTACATGTCTCCATTCTGGAACCCATGTCCAGTCTATGTGCTCACCATATAAAAGATTGTCTTTCGTTTCTTCCTTAACAACAGACTTATCATATACGGGCTCCATGGTAACTTTATAGTTCTCATCTACCCAGTCTGGTTGTTCTATTGTTCCATCCTTATTTATTTTAGTTAACCAGCCTATTCTTTTAAGTGACCTCCAATATAGACGCATTACACGGAACATCTGCGGATGACCAGTAACCCTTCTTCCCCATACAGGATTGAGGATATCTACCTCCATATTATGGTCAAAGTTTGGAGAACGCATAAAGTTATATGCCAACTCCTTACCCAATAGGGCATCGTTCATTTTAGGGTCTAGCTCGGTTGCTGCTAACCAAGGCTTGGATAAATCATAGTATTCACCCTGACGACTCTTAAGGTAGTCAGGAACAATGATGTTTTGAGTTTTAACATAGATGTCCTTCAGCTTCAGGATATCTTCCTCCTTCATTCTTCTGCCAAATTTATTAACAATATCCCCAGCAGACATGAAATCAAACCATAGAAAATAATCTCCATCACTGACATACTTTATATTTGGACCTTTGTGGTAGTCACACCATTTAGGATTAAGTAATTCTACACGAAAATCATCATCCATTAAATCTAAATGCCAGAATTCTCTATCACATATCAGTCCGCTCTCAAACGCATCTGGTTCTATTTCGTATAAGTTATATCTGTTTTCTTGTATCTTTAATACTTTTTCTGCCCACTTTACACCAGTTGTACGGAAATTTCTACTCTCCATCTCAATTGTCTTGAGACGATTCATAGCCTCCATCATCTGTGCTTGGAATTCTTCAGGATTTACTTCTTCAGTAATTCCCATCTCAGCCAGTGCCATTTGCTTCTCCATAGCAGCCTGTGCCATTATAACTTCCTCAAATTGCTGCTTCTTGAAGTTAAATACTTCAGCTGTAGATTGTGGGTCAACTGCCTCAACAGTCCAGCTATTATTTCTCTTTATAAATTCTCCTCTTAGGATATCTACAAAGTTTGGAGCAAGTGGATAGAATTGCTCAAGAGGGGACTGTGATTCTGGTGGCATTACCCAACCAACTGCCTGATAGTACTCGTTAGCAGTAGGATTAATGATATAATCAGATGGGTTTAGCTTACCATATCTCATCCAATAGTTACGCTGGATTTTACCAGCCTTTCTCTCAACATTATTCCATCCTGCAGTTTCGTAATAGTCTGCAACAGCCTTTATCCAATCCTCTGTCTTCTGCTCAAGAGTGAGCATCTGAAATGGAAGAATGTCGTCGATAGCTCCGTTTAGAAGAGTATTCTTATCTAACTTAAAGCCTTTATAGAGGTCTGACCCCCAGATTAATTTTTGTGCCATATTTAAAGCATTGAGAAGGGTTTTCTAGGCTTGTTGGAGACGAAGGTTTTAAAACCTCCTCCAAGCATATTTGTTCTTCTTGGTTGTTTATATTGTTGTTTTGGTTGTTCATCAACTACTTCAGATTTTCTTTTTATAAACCTGTTTTGTTGATATATTTTACATATGAAGAGTGCTCCCATAAATGATACAAGACGGTCATAGTTTCCTTTAGCTCTTCCCTTAACCTCTACATATCTTATAAATTCCTCAAGGAGCCAGTAGTCATCTATTCTATCTATGCCTGTGAATATCTTTAGAACCTCTTCTTGTCCGTTCTTTGTAAAGGTACTCCTTCCAAATTCTGTATGGAAGTACTCTTTTGCATATGCCTTAAAGTATTTCCATATCTCAGTATTATCACCTTTATGGAATCCGAATTTAGAGTTATTAGCAACATTACCTGACTTTATGTTGAGGTCCTTAAACATAGGAACATCACTCTCTTTTGCCAGATACTTCTCAGCTTTACCAATTTCTCTCATATAATTGATAAAGTTTGGCTTATTTCGTTCAGCATAGGTAAAGGCATTATATAATTTTAGACCTAACCAAATCTGATTATTTGTCTCCTTTGCTGTTTTGAAACGACCTCTATATGTTGCTACTAATTTATCTCCCTCTATTCTTGTCTTTATCTTACCATCTTTATCTTTATAACTGACTTCTACAGCCGTCTTAAAGATATCAACAGAAGCTATAGATGAAGAGGTAGATGTATCATCAACTTCGATAGCATCCACACATGCAAAATATGTAAAGAACTCTGCGTTTTCGTCTGGTAACTCATATAGAGTCCAAACACCTCTTTTATCTTCCCATTCAGGGTTAACAGGATATCCGTGTTCTGGTGGAAGATTTCTTGTATTAAGAACTACCTTACCATCTGTTTCCTCGAATAATCCCTTTTGAGGTTTGAATTCCCAACTATTGGTTTGTTCCTTTAGTTTTATTCTCTCCTGCTGCTTCTTCAGTAGCTGGATTGGGAATTCTGATAATGTTCTCTGGTCAAATGCCTGTTGAGGAGATGTACACTTCTGGGATAACTGTAGCTGTTTTAATTCAGCTTTCTTCGTAGATGAACGAATCTTTTCCTCCTGACGAGCTATCCACTCCATAGCCAACTCTACATCTGAGTTACCATTTTCATCCATGAATGGTTTACTAGTTACATCATCCTTACCAAGCATGTTATATGCCTCAGATATGAAGATACAACATGTCTCATTTTCTGGTGTTATAACCTTATCCCAGATATTCTTAACACCTAGGAAGTTATAGTCTTCTGGATTGTAGAAGATTGCCTTCAATCCCTCTGCATCCTCCAGTTCACCAACTGAACCACAGGCTATAATAGTACCTGTAGTCTCAGAACCTTTCTCCAAGGCAGGACGAATAAATTCTATTGTCTCTAAAAGAGTAGGAGCTACACCCGGTTCTTCGTAGTTGAAGAATGTCTGGGCACCACCTACGTCATTTGAGGGTGACTGCTTGAAGGTAACACCTGCCAGTTTAGATGATAGACCGTATGGGTTATTATCCTTACCAACCGTTACCTCATGCCACTCAAGAGATTTGGGGAGAGTAGGTCCTCTCTTCCAAGCTGTATTGGAATTGATATGTTTCCTATATCCCTCTAAGAATCTCCAGCTCTTCTTTACCAAATCCTCAGCAAAGGCTCCTACAGTATTTACACTGTTCTCAAACCAGCAGTAGCACCAATATAAGATGGCCATATGCTTGTATGAGTAACCTTTCTGTCTACCCTTTACTCCCCCAACGTGTTTACCTGTAAGCAGAGCAAGCATTACATAATGCATATACCACAGGTCTCCATCCCAAACACTGGGAAGTCTCTTTTTCTTCTCTATGTCCACATATATTGGACAGAAGTTCAAATACCAGTAATAGAAGGGAGGTATATACCAGTCATCTATTATAACTCCATTTAGTACTTTATCTTTCTCGTTTCTCCAGTATTTCTTCCAAGCGTGTGTTCCCTTTATAGCTTTGGTATACACACCTCCCTCAAAGTTGGGTTTTCCACTCTTCTTTGCTTCCTCTGCATACTTAAGTCCCTCCATTTGGAAGTTCTTAACATTTCTGAGTTTATATTTGTCAGGTGACTCCTTAAATTGGTCTTTAACAAATGCAACAAACTCTGCATGGTCTGCAAATTCTACGTGACCCCATTGTTGGTTCTCCGAGTCGTATCTTTGTATTTTTAATGGATATTGCCAAAACATTTATTAGTATTCTCCTAATTCATTTCCGCCCTTCATTTTAGGACTTATCTCATCATCTGCAATCTTTCTAATATTAGCAGCAGCCGCAGATATCTTTTCTACTTTGTCTATAAAGGCGAGACGGTCCTTCATATTCCCATCCATTCCACCTATCAGAGGTGTATCCTTTAGGTACTTTCTCCATCTATGTAACTCCTCCTCCATTTCATCTGCCAGAAGTGTTTGTGGAGATTCCCACAAAGACTTTAGTCTCTCTATTGCAGGAGCTATCAATTCATCCTCCTCATCAAAATCACCCATTGTATCCTTTATATCAAATAGGGCAGCTTCTGCTCTCTCCTCTTTTGGGATATTTTTATATGGTGAATCAGGATAACTTAATGCTGATACATACGCTAAGTATGGTTCAGCCATATCATCATGCTTATCTAGAATCCTTTTTATCTCAGGAATCGTATATGCTTCCGGTGTAACCTTTACTCTGCCGTCTTCGTATTCGAGTATTCTTGGTAGCATTTGTTTTTATCTGTTGGTTTATAAGTGAAATCGTACTCTTTAAGAGAAATTCTGAAGTCAAATTCCACTATCATATCGTATGGAATATCGACTTTTGCGTTCTTTTTTAAATCATCTATTACTTTGGACCTCATTTCTTTGTCAGGAACATACTTATATTTAGTTTCTCTCTGAAGCTTCTTATCTGGAACGTCCTGACTTACAAAAACAATAGTACTCATGCTTTTACTTTTAGGGTTGCTAGCATATCCATAACTTCCTTCTTTCGATAGGGTAATTGGATTTGCTCAATCTTTTTTACAATTGGTTTGCCATCTTCAAGAATCGGAAGTCCATCTTCATCTCTCTCAAGATGTACATGCTCAATCATAATATCACCCGTCCTAAGTGTTCCCCTGTTTGCTCTCCATAAAAGATACATGTACAATGACATCTTAATAGAATAGATATTAGCATTACAGTCATCTAGGTGTGCCAATGGTCCAAGTAGCTTCTGTGGTTTTACCCACTGACTAGAAAAAGCCTTAAACTTTATCTCTGCGTCAGTATTATGAGTTTTTATGTAATTTCTGGTGACAAGATATGTATGAGCAGGACTATCTACAGATATACATTTTGTCGGTATACTATCTATCTTCCTTATTTCTTTTATATATCTATAATTAGATTTCTCCTTATTATTAGGTTTATAATCTTCATTCTTTGTTAGAAATGGATTTTCCTTAGCATCAAAATTAACATGAAAACAAGATATATTATCTTTACCAAAACCTGATGTTTTGGCTTTAATAATAGTTGGTTTCCAACCAAGAGACGAAACTATTTCAGATATTCCATTAGCTTGCCATTCTTTTGTTGTAACCATCACACATCTTTTTCTCTTTTTATTCCAACTACCATCTGTATCCATAAGACCACGAAGTAAATCTAATCTTTGTTCATAAGACCCTCTAAGATATATATCAGGAATATGTTTATTTTTAAGTAATCCAAGTTTTGTTAATTGAGTTTCTAATCCAAATATTGTTTTATCCTGAGCTTTGCCAGAACTACCTCCTGAAATATCTTTCCCAAGAGTATATCCTCTTTTCTCTATTTCTATCCATAAATTCGGATTCATATTTGTAATTCTACCAGCATGTGAGTTACCATCTCCTAACCACACTCCTAAAATATAAGGGTCTATAGGAAGTTCAATTTTAGGTAAAACCAAAGGGTTGCATTTTATTCTTATAGGTTTACCTTTACCAAAATATGAGAATAATTCATCAGTTCTTTTCTCTAAATCTTTATATTTACCTTTTGAGAGTCTGTGTGAAATCTCCCATTTATGTTCATGGTCACATACTATACTATCACCTGTATCAAAAAATACCCTGTAACATGGATTATAATGTATTTCAGAAATATGCTTGACTGATGTTAATATACCTTCTCCGTCAAAAATCCTATCACCAACCTGAATATCAGCCATTAGTTTAAATCCTGTCTCTGTAGGTATTATTGTATCAAGAGCCAAACCTTTATAGTCCCAGATATTTATTTTATTGTTGGCAACAATTACTTTATCTGATTGTCCACAAATCATATGCTCTATGTCATATATCATTAATTCTGGATATACGGTATTATTCTCCAGCTTATTAATGGGAATTGACCACTTGTCTGTTCCTGTATAGAGGCACTCCTTAGTAGAACATGGTGTATTATAAAAGATGGGATTTTTCTGCCCCAACAACTCTTCTTCCTTAATAGAGTGAAAAATTGTTCCTATTTTGGCAGATAAATCCCTCTTCTCCTCCCACTTCTTAAGGATTTCCTCGGTGGTAGTTGGTTCTCCGGCTTTTGTCTTTTTTGCTGCTACCTTTTTGGCAACTGCTTTCCAATCAACTTTTGGTTTAAATC
>ERZ795051.4040-NODE-4040-length-14202-cov-10.023468_pt1 | contig 14202 bp, 11 predicted proteins | sample MGYA00375135_ERZ795051 | MGnify/ENA primary metagenome ERZ795051 (study PRJEB30180, sample SAMN05720222) | activated sludge metagenome | isolation source: Anaerobic digester | place: Japan | collected 2015-05-26 ... | reverse complement strand
ATTGAAATTGAACCTTAGGCATATTATTAATTGTATAATTATTATTAAAATTATCTAGTAATGTCAACAATCTATAAAATAAAAAATAAAAAAGGGGACGTCTTATCAATAAGATCATCCCCTTTGTTTTTTCATCTCATCATACAGTTGCGGTACCGTGTATTCCGTCCATAATGGCGTCGGAATACAGGCCTTCTTTTCCGATCTTCCAGCCACGCGCGCGAGCATGAGCTTGGGCTATTCGTGCGAAGAGTGGAGTATAAACTCCACCAATTCCTCTCAATGCGTGGTAATTATTGAGAGGATCAATAGCAGCCTCTACTGCTTCGTAGGCGTCGGCCTGTGGATTAATAAGAACCCACATCCAACACTTACCACGGCTTCCACGCCGCAGAAAAAGGTCTGTGCGACCGTCTTCCCTGATGCGGAAGTAGACGCCACCCGGCGCCTTGCTGACCGGAACCACCTCTCCGTTGGGAAGATAGAATCTATCCCTTGTGTAAGCAAGGCGAACCTCTTTCCGGACTGCCGGAATTGCTGGCAAGAATCCCCACTGCTCCGGCTTACCGCTAACCGGCTCGGTTTCCGCGAACTTCACTGCTACGGACTGCGGAAACCTTTCGCGGAGTTGACTAAAGCCGTCATCAACAATGACGCGCCTGAGCCATTCGACATAAACACAAGAATTCTTGTCGAAATGCTCGGCGAGCCAGGCCGTAGCTTGAGTTGCGGGGTAATTTAAAAAGTCCACCAACGAACGATGGATCATCTCCTTCACCGCCGCTTCCTCAAACCACGCCACGCGATCCCCGAACTCTACGCATTTAATTCTGAAATTCTCGGCGTAACCGTACTGATCTTTATCCAACTCCGATCGAAGATCCAAAAGAGCAACGATTTGGCTGGTTGACAGATCAGCTACGGCCGGGAGTTTCCACCGGTTAATCCGGTTATCTCCCAGAAATTCGCAGATCCATTTGACGTTAGGATCTGGCCGAAATGGCTCAGTATAAGTCACTGCCCAGTGTGCCACCTCGGCAACGAAAAAACTCTCATTGCCGAGCTCCGGAAAAATCCGGATTAGAGCCGGAGGGATCGGCTCGCAAGTCTCTCTAACCCTACCTTTACAAATACAAATCATTCATTTTCTCCTGCCGCTTCGTTTGGATTCGCCTACCTTACGGTAGACTCGAAGCGTGCAGATCCTTGTTTTTTTATTAAGGATCTGCGTCTATTATAATTCCCTTTTTCTTTTTTGTCAAGCCTCTGTGATTAAATATCGCCTTCAACTTTTCCTCTTAATCTTTTAAATGGTAAAAAAGTTAAAAGCCGCCTGTTCCTCGCTTTTGCGAGGAACAGGCGGCTAAAAAGCTTCCTCTTACTTAATTTTTTTTACTGCTGGGCCGTGAGGAGTGTCGTCAATCGTATATCCGAGTTTTTTAATTTCAACCCGCAACTCATCAGCTTTGGCAAAATCTTTTGCCTCACGGTATTTTTCGCGTTCTTTAACTAACGACAACACTTCAGATGGAATATTTTTCTTTCTCTCTCCAAAAATGAAACCGAAAATTTTATCAACATCCTTAAGAAATATTAAAATGCTTTTTATATCTTCTTTGCCTAACTGATCTTTATCCAATAAAATATTGGCTTGCTTTATTAAAGTGAAAATGACGCCCAATGCCTTTGGAGTATTAAAATCATCATCCATCGCTTGTTTAAATGCTTTTTGAAATTGATCTATTTTTAAACGATTTTTTTGCTCCTTTTTTTCTACTCTTTGCAAACGTTCAATAAATTCATCAAAACTTTTTATTTCCCTTTTGGCTTGATCTACAATTTTTTCATTAAATTCAATCGGCGAACGATAATGATTTTTAATAATCAATAAACGCAAAACGCGCGCTCCGTCTTCGGTATTTGCCAAAAACTCATCGATGCTGGTAAAATTCTTCAGAGATTTGGACATTTTTTCTTTATTAATCGTTAAAAATCCGGTATGAAGCCAGTATTTAACAAAAGGCTTTTTGCCAGAAATTGCTTCCATTTGAGCAATCTCTGCCTCATGGTGAGGAAAAATTAAATCACGGCCGCCGCCATGAATATCATATTGAGTACCAAAATATTTTTCCGCAATAGCCGTATCTTCAATATGCCAACCCGGCCGGCCGAAAAACCAAGGGCTATTCCATCGCGGTTCGGCCGGCTTTGATTTCTTCCACAAACAGAAGTCGCCTTTATTCCGTTTTCCTACTGCATCGTCGATACGCGAAACACCATCCTCTGCTTGTTCTTTAGTTCTTTTTGCTAATTTACCGTAATCTTTAAACTTGGAAATATCATAATAAATACCATCTTCCAGAAAATAAGCATAACCTTTTTTCAAAAGCCGTTCGACTTGACTAATAATTTCCGGAATATGATCTGTGGCTCGAGCATAATGACTCACTGCCGTTACTTTTAACGCTTTCATTGATCGATAAAAAAGTTTTTCATATTTCAAAGCAATTTTTTTCCAAGGTACTTTTTCTTCGGCTGCTCGTTTGATAATTTTATCGTCAACGTCGGTGATATTTTGCAGATAAAAAACATCGTAGCCCTGCGAGCGTAAATATTTAACAATAGCGTCAAAAATAACGCATGTTCGAGCATGTCCTAAATGCGCCACATCAAAAACCGTGGGGCCGCAAACAAACATATTTACTTGTTTATCTTTCAAAGGTTTAAAAATTTCTTTTTTACCCGAAAGAGTATTAGTAACTTTAATCATGTTAGTAATTAATAGGCTCGTGCAAATAAATATCTTCTTTGGGAAGGTTTGTTGCTTTTAATACAACGCCCTCTTTCCTCAACAGATTCAAAAGGCAAACATCGAATAGTAGCACCTGTTTCTGCTTTTATTTCTTCTGCCACTTTTTCGTTTTCACACCAATGAGCCAAAACAAAATTGCCTTCGTCAATTGCTTTAACAAAATCATCCCACTTATCTACAATTTTAGTACGAGACTTCCGCATTGCTAAAGCTTTTTCGAAAAGATTATTTTGAATAGATTCTAAAGTTTTTTCTATTTCATTGGCTAATTGATCGAAGGGAATTTTTATTTTTTCTCCGCTATCACGCCTTGCTACTGTAAAAACTCCCTCTTTAACTTCTTTAGCACCAACTTCGATTCTAATGGGAACGCCCTTCTTCTCCCATTCATAAAATTTTTCGCCTGGTCTTAAATCACGACTATCAACTTGCGAACGAATATTCTTTGCAGTTAAAATATTGCTGATTTCTTCGGCTTTTTGTTTGAGACTAGCATCGCGCTGGCCGGTTTCAATCGTAGTTAAAATTACTTCTATTGGTGCGATTTTTGGTGGTAAAACCAAACCACTATCATCACCGTGGGTCATAATTAATCCGCCAATCGTTCGAGTGCTTAATCCCCAACTCGTTTGCCATCCATAATGTTCTTTGCTGTCTTTATCAAAAAATTTAATATTAAAAACTTTGGAAAAATTTTGTCCTAAATTATGTGAGGTAGCGAATTGCAACGATTTGCCATCTTGCATCATTGCTTCTATTGTATAAGTGTGTTGAGCGCCAGCGAACTTTTCTAACTCCGGCTTAATACCATCGATAACGGGAATAGCCATAATATTTTCTGCAAAATCTTTGTAAATTTTAAGCATTAAACGCGCCCGTTCATCTGCTTCTTTTTCCGTGGCATGCACCGTGTGACCTTCCTGCCATAAAAATTCAATTGTCCTCAAAAATAAGCGAGGCCGCATTTCCCACCTTACTACATTAACCCACTGATTGATAAGTAGGGGCAGGTCACGATAAGAATGAATCCAGCGGGCAAACACTTCATACATAACTGTTTCTGAGGTTGGCCGAATAACGAGCGGTTCGGCTAGCTTCTTTCCGCCCGCGTGAGTGACAACTGCTACTTCCGGCGCAAATCCCTGTACGTGATCCTTTTCTCTTTCCAAAAGACGCTCAGGAATAAATAGAGGGAAATAAGCATTTTGGACACCGGTTTCCTTAAAACGTTGATCCAGAATATTTTGGATACGTTCCCAAATCGCATAACCATAAGGTCGAATCACCATACAACCTTTTACTGGGCCATACTCTGCTAATTCCGCCGCATCAATTATATCCAAATACCACTGGGAATAATCTTCGCTTCTTTTTGTTATTTTCTTATGAATGATTTTTTCTTCTTTTGTTGCCATAAAAATTTATTTTAATATTTTAAATTAAACTTAATCTCTTTGCCATTAATTTCCATTGTTTTAGCCTCTGGCAATCCTTGAACCATTACGATTTCTTTTAATAAGCAGTTCTTTTTCAAAACGGTGGCTGATTTTCCGATTAAAGCTTTTAGGTCAGCCTCGGATGTTTCATATTCTAGAATAACATTTTTCTCGTCAATTTTTAACCCCCTCTCCTTGCGCAATTGATTGACGCTTCGTGTTAACTCCCTCAAAATGCCTTCTTCCTCTAATTCTGGCGTAATTTCGGTATCGAGCCAATCTTTCTCTCCGAGGGCTATTTCTTTAACATTGAGCTCTTCTTTCACAACATCTTCATATAAATTGTTAAACATTTCTTCGTCGCTAAATTGAATAAGTTTTAAAGGCTGGCGAATTTTTATTTGATGCTCGGAGCGCAAAGCTAAACCAATTTCTACTGCTTTGCGCGTTTGCTTCATCTTTTCCAATACCTCTGGATTAATAAGATTTTTATTGACTGTTGGCCAATCCTCTAAATGAATTGATACTTTCTCACCGCCGATTTCTTTATAAATATAGTCGGACACGAATGGCATAACAGGCGCCATAACTTTCGCTAATTCTAAAAGAATATATCCTAAAGTATGCATCGCCTCTTCATCGCCATTTTTAAATCTTTCTCTTGATCGCCTTACATACCACGTGGATAAATCTTCAATAAATTCGGCAATGGGCCGATTGGCTTTAGCTAAATTATATTGCTCATATTGCATCGTTACTTCCTCCTTTAATGTTTCGAGGCGGGAAATAATCCAAACATCTAATACGTTTCCTAAATGCATCTCTAAAGAAATTTTGGGCGCTGAAACATATAATTTATAAAAACTCAAAACGTTCAAAAGAATCAAAATGACTTTTTTAAGAATTTCTTCTACTGCTTTTTCTGAAAACCATAAATCTTCTGCTTCAACAACTGGAGACGTAGCTAAATAATAGCGCATCGGGTCAGCACCATATTTCTCCATCATCTCTAAAGGATCGGTGTAATTTTTTAAATGCTTTGACATCTTCTTTCCATCTTCTGCCAAAACAATTCCATTCACAACAACATTTTTGAAAGCAGGCTTATCCTTTAAAGCCGTAGCTAAAACATGAAGGTAATAAAACCACGCCCGTGTTTGATCAACGCCCTCAGCAATAAATTCAGCCGGGAAATTTTTCTCAAATTTTTCTTTATTTTCAAAAGGATAATGCAATTGAGCATAAGGCATTGAACCGGATTCAAACCAACAATCTAAAACATCGGGAATTCTTTTCATTGTGCCGCCACACTTCTCGCATTTAAATTGCAATTTATCAATGAAATGCTTATGAAGATCAGTGATTTTTGCACCTGTTAAATCTTCTAGTTCTTTAACCGATCCAATAACCTTTTTTTCACCGCATTGATCACAAATCCATAAAGGAATAACTGAACCCCAGTAACGCTGGCGTGAAATTGCCCAATCCCGCGCACCTTCAAGCCATTTGCCAAATCGCCCTTCTTTAATATGAGCCGGCACCCAATTAATAAATTCTGCATTTTTTAGAAGTCGGTTTTTCAAAGCTGTAACATTAACAAAAAGTGAAGAAGTAGCATAGTTTAGAAGTGGTGAATAACAACGCCAGCAATAAGGATAACTATGTGTATAAGGTTCCACTTCAAAAATAAGATTTTTCTTTTTTAGAAAATCAACGACTTTTTCATCAGTAAAAGTGGGTGCTTCTCTTGGTTTTACATCCAAACCTGCAAAGTCTTTCACTTCTTCTTTAAAACGACCATCCATTCCGACATGCTGAATAAACGGCAACTTCTTTTCTAATCCCAAAGCCATATCTTCTTCGCCAAAAGCCGGCGCAATATGCACAACTCCTGTTCCATCTTCAATAGTCACAAAATTAGCTGGCTGAATAGTATAGAGATTTTCTTTATGCTCTAATGGCTTATTTAAGTAGTAATCAAATAGCGGCTGATAACGTCGGCCTACTAATTTTGACGCAGCGATTTGTTCTATTAGCTCTAATTTTACTGAAGCTAAATTTGGATTTTCAGCAATGAACTTTTGATATTTTTCAAAATAATTTTTAGAAGCAATATAAACTCCATCTAATTTATCCGGATGATTTGACAGACGAAATTTTACATATTCAATATTTTCGCCTATTGCCAAAGCAACATTGCCAATTAAAGTCCACGGCGTCGTCGTCCACGCCAAAATATAAACATTTGGTTCATCGGCTAATTCAAATTTCGCTGTTACTGCCAAATCAATCACATCTTTATAACCTTCGCTTACTTCATATTGAGAAAGCGTCGTTTCGCAACGCGGACAAATATGCATTGCCTTATAACCTTCATAAATTAATTTTTTATCCCATAATTCCTTAAATACCCACCAGACGCTTTCCATATAAGCAAGATCCATAGTTCTGTAAGCATGATCCATATCTACCCAGCGGCCCCAACGTTCAATGACCTTACGCCATTCATCAACATAAAGCAAAACATTTTGACGACAAAGCTCATTAAATTTATCAATGCCAATTTTTTCAATATCCTTTTTTGTTTTTAAACCTAATTTTTCTTCAACAATATTTTCAATCGGCATGCCATGACAATCCCAACCCCATTTCCTTTCCACACGATAACCTCGCATCGTTTGATAACGCGGCACGATATCTTTCATTAAACTGGCTACAAGATGACCATAATGAGGAGTGCCAGTAGCAAAAGGCGGACCATCATAAAAAACATAGTCGCCTTTTGGCGCTTCTTTTTGAAGTGATTTCTCAAAAATCTGATTTTCTTTCCAAAAATTTAAAATTTTTTTCTCAATTTCAGGTAAAGGCAACATAAAAGTGTATTTTTATTATAAAAATTTGGGAGTACTTTTGCAAGGCAATAATTTAAATAAGTTGACGTAGGAGTTCTGATGATTTAAATCAGGGCAGGTGGTCAGGCAGCAAAAAATTTCTTTGAAATTTTTTGCTGCCTGACCATTCTTAAAATTCGCATTTTAAAAAACTGGCCACTTGGTTTTCTCCAAGTGGCCCCAAAATTTATCTTGGAGAAAACCTATTTGCGACCAGCAATAATTTGTTCCGTAATGTTTTTCGGCACTTCTTCGTAGTGATCGAATTCCATAGTCATAAACCCGCGCCCTTCAGTTAACGAACGCAGATTTGTCACGTAACCAAACATTTCTGCTAATGGCACCTTCGCATCAATAATTTTACTATCCAAACGATCACTTATCTGTTCAATGCGAGCTCGCCGCGAATTTAAATCACCGGTAACCTCGCCCAAAAATTTCGCGGGCACAATTACTTGGATTTTCATAATGGGCTCTAGCAAAATGGGATTGGCCTTCTTCACTGCTTCTTGTAAAGCCATGGAAGCGGCAATTTTAAAAGCAAATTCTGACGAATCTACTTCATGAAAAGATCCATCATACAAAGTAATCCGCATATCTTGCAAAGGATAACCTGCTAAAACTCCTTTCTGAGCAGCTTCTCTAACGCCTTTTTCTACCGCAGGAATAAATTCTTGAGGAATGGTCCCGCTCCGAATTGCATCCACAAATTCAATATTTTTACCTCGCTCCAATGGTTCTACTCGCAACCAAACATGACCATACTGTCCCCGACCACCACTTTGCCGAATATATTTTCCTTCTGCCTCAGCTGTTCCTTTAATTGTTTCTTTGTAAGCAACCTGGGGCCGACCGGTGTCTGCTTCAACTTTAAACTCACGTCGCAAACGATCCACAATTACATCCAAATGTAATTCTCCCATACCAGCAATAATTGTTTCTCCTGTCTCTTGATCTGAATGGACTTGAAAAGTAGGATCTTCTTCGGACAGCTTTCTTAAAGCCAAACTCATTTTCTCCTGATCAGCCTTGGTTTTTGGTTCAATGCGCATTGAAATCACCGGCTCGGGAAATTCAATTTTCTCCAAAATAATGGGATGCGATTCATCACAAAGTGTATCGCCAGTGGTAGTAGATTTTAAACCAACAAGCGCAGCAATGTCTCCAGCAAAAACTTCCTCAACTTCTTCTCGATGATCGGCATGCATTCGAACGATTCGGCCTGCTCTTTCTTTCTGATTTTTAGTAGCATTTAAAATGTAACTGCCTCGTTTGAGCGTGCCAGAATAAACCCGGAAATAGGCCAGATTACCTATAAAAGGATCAGTTGCTATTTTAAAGGCCAAAGCGGTAAATGGTTCGTTATCACTCGCATGACGCATAATTTCTGATCCTGTTTTAGGATCAAATCCTTTTACTGGCGGCAAATCAGCGGGCGAAGGCAAATAATCAACCACGCCATCCAATAAGAATTGGACTCCTTTATTTCTTAAAGCTGAACCGCAAAATACTGGCACAATTTTACTTTCAATTGTTGCCTTTCGAAGCGCTTTGCGTAGTTCTTCAACACTAATTTCTTCTCCTTCAAGATAACGATTAGTTAAAGCATCGTCTGTTTCTACAATTTTTTCCAATAGCTCATGGCGATATTTTTCTGCTTCTGGTAATAAATTTTGAGGAATAGGAATTTCATTAATAATTTCTCCTTTATCGCCGCTGAAAGTAAAAGCCTTCATTCGAAGTAAATCAATCACACCCTCGAAATTGGATTCAAGACCAATGTTTAATTGAACAGGCACAGCATTCGGATTAAGACGTTCCCGAATCGAGGCTAAAGAATTCACAAAACTCGCACCCATTCGATCGAGTTTATTAATAAAGCAGATGCGAGGCACTTGAAATTTATCGGCCTGATGCCAAACGGTCTCTGATTGTGGCTCTACGCCAGCCACGCCATCAAAAACAACCACGGCTCCATCCAACACTCTCAACGAACGCTGAACCTCTACGGTAAAATCAATATGACCTGGTGTATCAATTAAATTAATTCGAAATTCTTTTTTAGCTCTTTCTTCTGGTGTCTTGTAGGTTTGAGTCCAAAAACAGGTGGTAGCGGCTGAAGTAATAGTAATGCCCCTTTCTCTTTCTTGCTCCATCCAATCCATCGTCGCCTCGCCTTCATGAACCTCGCCAATTTTATGAGAGACACCGGTGTAATACAAAATACGCTCACTGACTGTAGTCTTTCCAGCATCAATGTGGGCGATAATTCCAATATCTCTAGTTTTTTCAATAGGATATTCACGCATACAAATTAAATTCAAAATTCAAAAATTAAAAGTTACGACGATTAACGATTAATAAACCCTAAATGCTACGTTCGTCTGCCTGCCTTGCTGCTTGGCAGGCAAGGCAGGCAGACGAATTTAAAACGATTTACAAATAACAAATATCTTTCTTTTATTAAATCCCCTCTCTTCCATCTTGATTTTTAATCTTATTTTTACTTACCAAGAGAAATGAGCAAAGGCACGATTGGCTTCGGCAATACGATGGGTATCTAATTTCTTTTTAACAGCCGCTCCTTCATTATTGCTGGCCGCAATAATTTCTTCTGCTAATTTTTCATAGGTGGGCTTACCTCTCCGACTTCTGACAGCCTGAGTAATCCATCGACACGCTAAAGTTAATTGACGATCTGGCTTTACTTCCTGAGGCACTTGATAATTGGCACCGCCGATTCGACGAGATTTAACCTCAACAATGGGAGCCACATTTTTCAAAGCTGCATCAAAAACTTCCATTGGATCTTTTTTTGTTTTTTGTTTAATAATTTCCATCGCCTTGTAAAAATTTTTCTCTGCCGTTGCTTTTTGACCTCGCTGCATTAAATAATTAATAAACCGAGTACATTCCGGTCGGTTGTAAATTAAATCTCCTTCAAAAGTTCTTTTTTCTCGATGTTTTTTACGCATAAAATTTATTGCGGTTTTTTAGCGCCGTATTTGGAACGTTGCTGACGGCGATTCTCTACCCCAGCAGCATCCAAAACACCCCGGACGATATGATAACGTACACCCGGCAAATCTTTCACTCGACCACCTCGAACTAAAACTACGGAATGTTCCTGCAGATTATGTCCAATACCCGGAATATAAGCTGTTACTTCAATGCCATTAGTCAATCGGACTCTCGCTACTTTACGTAAAGCAGAGTTTGGCTTCTTGGGAGTAGTTGTAAAAACTTTTAAGCACACTCCTCGTTTAAAGGGCGAAGGATATTGAACGGGTCGATTTTTTTTATAATTAAATCCCCACATTAAAGCCGGCGCCTTACTTTTGTAGACGGTTTTCTTTCTTCCTTTTCTGACTAATTGATTAATCGTAGGCATAAATTGCTTTTAATATGTTAAATACTTTAGCAAATAAAAAGACTGATGTCAAGAAAAACAAAGTAAATTTCGGCTACAAATTTAGAAAAAATTTATTAACCAGCGATGGATAGAAACTTCTAATTTTATTTGAGATGCGTCATTTTGAATTTTGAGATTTGAGATTTTTATTATATAATAATTCATATGCTCAAAGAAATTCATTCTAAAATCAGCTGGCTAGACGTTGTTAACCCCACCGATGAAGAATTAAACGAGTTGCAAAAAAGGTTTAATCTTCATCCCATTATTGTTAGTGAAATAAAAGAGCCATCGACACGCACCAAAATTGAAATTTATGATGGTTTAATGTTTATTGTCTACTATTTATCTAATTACAATGAAAAAAAGCAAACCTCTGAAGCAATAGAAATTGATTTTCTTTTAACAAAGGATGCTCTAGTTTCTATTCGCTATCAAAATTTTCCTTTAATTGACAATCTTTTTGAAAAAATCAAAAATGATCCCTCCAGTTACCTTAACCAAACTCCCGCTCATCTTCTCCACTATATTTTAGAAGAGGGGTTAACTTTTTCTTTGCGCCAACTAGTTCACATCAATGAAAAAATCAAAAAAATTGAAGATGCTTTGTTTAAGGGCGAGCACAAAACGTTAATTAAAGAAATTGCTATTGTCAAAAGAGATATTTTGGACCAACGATTAATTGCCCGACCCCAACACTCAACCCTCGAATCCCTAAAAGAGCGGGGCGTGAAATTTTTCGGAAAAGATTTGGAAATTTATTTTAATGACCTTTTGGGTGATTACGAAAAACTCTGGATGAACTTGGATAATCTTAAAGAAACTATAGAATCGCTTGAAAATACCAATAATACATTCTTCGATAGCCGAACCAATGAAATTATGAAAACTTTAACTATTTTGGCTTTTATCACTTTCCCCCTAACTCTTCTTTCTAATGTTTTTAGCATGAACACCTTGTATACTCCTCTCGTGGGTTCTCCTTATGGATTCTGGTATATCGTTGGCCTAATGACCTTTTTTGCTTTGCTCTTTCTAATTATTTTCAAAATTAAGAAGTGGTTTTAATTACTGGGTTTTAATTAAAAGGTTATTATCAAAAATAATTTTGATTGTCCTATTAAAATCGGTTCTCAAAATTTGGGAGCCGATTTTTTGCAATAAATCGATAACCTCAGGAGAGGGATGACCATAACGATTATTTAACCCTACGCCTATCAAGGCAATGCGCGGTTTGACCACTTCAAGAACTTGATTATTAGTACCTGTTTTGGAACCATGATGAGAAACTTTTAATATCTCAGATTGGATATTATCTAAACTAGCAAGTGTTTTAGAAGAAATATCACCTACAAAAAGCACTGAATGATTGCGGCTCATTAAACGAAGAACAAGAGAGTTGTCATTAAGATCATTTTTAGGAGAAGGGTTGATCGGCCATAAAATATCAAAATGGGAATCGCCAATTTTGATTTTGTCTCCAGCAGCCAAAATAACAATCGGAATGCCTTTTTCCTGAAGTGATTTTTTGAGCGCCTGAAAACTTTCACCTTGACTATCAAAACCATTATAAATAAAAAGCCGGGGAGGATTGGTTTCTAACAGCTTTAAAAAGCCGCCGTAATGATCGATGTTGGCATGACTCAAAATCCAAACATCAATATCGCGATGAAAATAAGTTTGAACTTGAGAAAGCGCTGTTTTAATCTGCTGGCCATCACCCGAATCAATCAAAATCTCGCCAGAAAAAGGAAATTTTAAAAGTGTGGCATCGCCCTGGCCCACGTTTAAAAAGTCCAGTTCGGGATTTCTGGGTTCTTTAAAAATTTCTAACCACAAAAAAACATCAAAACAAAAGATCAAAGTAAGAACAATTATAAAAATATTGCTAAATTTCTTGTCTGAGTAGTTCATGTTTTCTTAGATAAATACTAAAACCAAAAATTAATATAGCCGATATCCAAAAAATAATCTCTCTATAAGCGCCAAGGTTAAGAGCGGCCAAATTCCAATGGCCAAAAAAATTAATTACTCCAATTTCAAAATGAAGCAAAAGATAAGCAATAAACCCTATTAAATATCCTAACCACAAACTAATAAAAGATAAAGACGTCGCAACAAAGCCAAGAAGCATTGTGGATGGAATAAGGCTAATAATGATCATATTAACCAAAGGCGAAATAAGCGGCAAAGAACCAAATCGTAATATTAACAAAGGTAAAACCATTATTTGAGCAGAAAGGGTTGTGGCTAAAATTTCACGCCAATTGAAAAAATTCTGTTGATCAGCTTTAAGTAACCGGCTGAAAAATGGCATAAGATAAATCAAACCCAATGTAGCAGCAAATGATAATTGAAAACCAAAATCAAAACGAAGAATTTTAGGATTAAAAATAATCATCAAAAGTGCTGCGCAAAATAAAGCATTTCGCACTTCATAGCGCTTACCTAATTTATGACTTAAAACTAGCAAGGCGCCCATGATTCCCGCTCGAACCACAGATGGCGAAGCGCCAGTTAAAATAATGAAAAGGATTAAAAAAATTACTATTGCCCAAAAGGCCTGCGGTCGCGCCACGCCCAAACTTATCAAAAGAAAAGAAACTGCTTCAGTAATAATCGTGATATTATATCCGGATAAGGCAATTAAGTGGGTGGTGCCGCTACGCTGAAGCGCCAGTTGCAAATCTTTATCCAATGTTCGCTTCTCGCCTAAGAGTAATCCGCTGAGAAAGCCGCCTTCCGGTTCTGTAAAAATTTTGTCAATCTGTTTTTGAAAACTCAATCGCAACTGATACAATTTTTCTTTAAGCCACAGCCCCTGATGATGCTCTAAAATTTCAATTTCTGGATAATAAACTACGGAATAAACATTGTCTTTGGCTAAATAAGCGCGGTAATCAAAATCCTCATAAGTTTGCGGCTGCTCGAATTTTCCTGAAAAAACAATTTTATCACCATACTGAAAATCGGTGGTGTAAGATCGGCTTTTAATAAGCACTTTGCCCTGAAATGGCGGCAATAATTTAACCTGAAAACTGACGCTATTATTGCTATAAGCCGGCAGATCATTAATAACGGCCGCAACCTGAGATTGCTCTGTGCCATTCAAATAATTGCTTGAATGATTTTCTTGATAAAAATTATAAAGCTGGAGATAACTGAAACCAAAAATAAAAATCAACGGATAAACAAAAAACGTGGCTGGCCTTCCTGCTAAAACTGCGCTTAATCCAAAAATAGAGCTCAACAAAAGAAGAAGTAAGCCAATTAAAACAGCTGTTGGAAAATTTAAAAAAGAGGAGAGAAAAATACCGCCAATAAAAATAATGGTGATGAGTAAAAATTGATGTGGTGGCGGAAGGGAATTTATTTTTTGAAACCAGTTAGGAATTGATGTCTCTCCCATAACTCTGATCTCTCAGAATAATTTCACCGAGGGCAACTCTCAACTTTTTAGGATCATGGCGCAACAATCCTTTTTCTCTCAGCAAATCTCTTTTAATAACCGTCGCCTTCCCCCATTTATTGACATTCGGCTCAACAAAACAAGCGCCCTCTTCTTTGTATTTTTGAAAACGTTTTTTATCGGGCCGACCAGTATTAATCAAAATATAATCAAGGGTATTTTTGCCTAAATATTTTTCCAAA
>ERZ795051.4038-NODE-4038-length-14206-cov-5.307964_pt1 | contig 14206 bp, 15 predicted proteins | sample MGYA00375135_ERZ795051 | MGnify/ENA primary metagenome ERZ795051 (study PRJEB30180, sample SAMN05720222) | activated sludge metagenome | isolation source: Anaerobic digester | place: Japan | collected 2015-05-26 ... | reverse complement strand
AACTATCCCGTCAGTTGAGGCTATCGCTATCCGATATGCCATAAAATCACCTCATTACTTACCGCCTACTGCGGCTGAATATATCCTTTCAAGGAGCGTGAATGCTCCACGGTATCCTATATATGTCTTGTTTATGGCTACTTCTTCAGTTGTCGGAGGACCGACCTCTATGAGTAATCCTTTCTTTTCTCTTGCAACGTCTGATTCCCATGTGGTTCCGAGGATAAGAGGTACTCCTGAACCAAAATCCGTATTACTGAGCGATTCTTCTACAAGATATCCGTCCTCGATAAATTCAGGTTCAACTGAAACATCTTCCGCTAAATTATGGAAGTATTCAGCAATTTTCTCACGGTATCTCGGCGGCGGATTGTCTGTGATTATCTGTTTTACAGGTATCATTCCTATCTGCGATGCAAGGAATTTTGTATATGCAAGTGTATATGCACTGTCACCGATAACTGCGAACTGCGAAGGAAGTCCGAACCAGTATTCCGAGAAGAACTCTGCAAAATGTTCAAGGAAATAGTAGTAAAGCTCCGATTCCTCTTTTATGAAGGCTTCTGATTTTCTCTTGCTTATCCCTGCAAATTCAACTACCTGACGTATGAATGCAGTTGTTGCTTCTTCGCCTATTGGTATCTCAGGTATATGCAGATATGGCTGGCCGTATTTTCTCTCAAGCAGTTTTGCTGTCTTTAAGCCGACCCAAGGAGATATTACAAGATTGAATTGAGCCTTTGGAATGTTTTTCCATTCCTTCGCACCACCGCTCTGAGGTCCGAAAAGGACATTTACTTTCAGTCCTGATGCTCTGAGAATACGGACAATTTCGAGATAATCGCCACGCCAGTTCTGGTGGAAGTACGGAACATCGAACCAGAGATTTACAAGTCCCTGTTCTTTTTCACCGTCGTAATCGCCTACATACTGGTTTATTATAGATTCCACAACTATCTCATGTCCTGTGAGATTAGTTCCCTTGAATCCGCCTGTTTCGGCACATACTATCGGGAATCCCTGTTCACGGTATTTTCTTACCACGCTTTCTACATCGTCACCGATAAGCTCTCCGGAACAGCCTGTAAGAACTACATACAGATCGCCTTTCAGTATCGCAAGGGAAGACCTGATAAGATCATCAAGCTTTTTTGTACCGCCGAATACGATATCATTTTCGCCAACATTTGCACTTGGGATATTTCCTCCGCCTGCACCTGCCGAGCCCTGAAATCCGTTATCAAAGCTGATAAGGAAGAACTGCTTGTACATACATCCCGGACCGCAGTTTGCTATGGGAACACCTCCCTTTATTGCTGCTACTGTATATGCCGCACCTACTGTGCATCCGTAATGCGGATGAACTATCGTACCACTTTTTGTCTTAGTTTCTGCCATTTTTATGCACCTTTCTTTTTGAGTTTTTCGCTGAGTGCCTTATCTAAAATTTCAGGCTCTTTTGAAAGTATGAACGGATCGTCCTGCGACTGCCACCACTTTGTATACGGCAGCTCAACATGACGCTGAAGTACCTGATTAAAGCGTTTTCTTGCAAGTATATCAAGGAGTATCTCTCCTGTTCTTATCATGCCGTCATAGCCTACGGGGATATGTTCATCACCCATTGCAAGTGCAGGGATACCCAGCTTTGCAGCTTCGGGAGCAAGCCCCTGATGACGGATGATAACGAAATCTGTCTTAACTCTGCGGAATACCTGCGGCAGCTGATATGCCTGAGTTTTGCTGACTGTGTAATGCGGAATATCGCCGTAATTGTCAACGAGATGTTTCAGCGAGTTCTGGTTCTCTGCCGCACCGTCATAAACAGGATCGTGGTGGAATACTACAGAGCCGTCAACTTCTATGCCAAGCTCACGAAGTACGGAGATAAGTCCGTGTGCGTAAGCCGAACCTGTCATTACAAATCCCTTGACTCCTTTGAACTTTTCACGGAGTTCAAGTATTTTCGGCATTACTCTTTCATGCTCTGATTTTATATATTCCTCAGTTTCTTTTTCCTTGCCGACTATTTTGGCTATAGCCCTGAGCCACGCATCAGTTCCTGCAAAGCCGTAAGGCTGTGGAGCGTCTATCTGCGGAACACCGAAATGCTGTTCAAGTACTGTCGCCATATACGAACCGAGAGTATGGCAGAATGTGGAAGTTGCAACAGCCTCCGAAGCCTGAGCAAGTTCATCGTAATTCGCACAGTCGATCATATAGTTCACACGGAGTCCCAGCGGTTTGAGGATATCCGTGAAGTAGTCAGTACCCCACAGTGCAACTATGTTTATGAGGTCTTTCTGCTTCTTCGGGTTCCTCTTTACTATCTTCTGTGCAACACCGTGCTGAGAGATATCAAAGCCCGTGCTCCAGTGCTTTGAACGGAATCCCTCACAGTGGAGCGGTATTACCGGCACTCCCACTTCTGGTTCCATTTCATCGGCTATACTGTCGATATCTTCGCCGATTATCGCAGTAGCACAAGCCATTGATATGAATATCGCTTTTGGAGCAAAACGCTCCTTTGCATCTCTGATAGCCTGTCTCAGCTTGTCGCTCGCTCCGAACACCATGTCCTTTTCAAGAAGGTTGGTGCAGAATATTTTAAGATTCTGTACAGGCTTATGCCGGCGTGTCAGTCCCATTTTGAACGCAAGGTTGAACCATGCATTATCTGCGGCGCATCCGATCGGCGAATGCTGTATGAGTATGCAGTCTGTGAGGTTTCCTATCTGACATTCTACGATAGCATTTGCACACATGGTCTGCTGATTGAGCGGTGTTTTCAGTTCACATAAGCGACAGGCTTTGCTTCCGTTTCCGCAGCAGCCTCCCTGTTTTTCCCTTGGGATATCATTGCCTTTCTTTTTTTCTTTTCTGCCTTCGTAATCCGATTCTTTAACAAGATCCGAGGCAGCTCCGTCCCATGCGATGATAGTACCGAGACGCATTTCACGGTTCTCAACGCTGGTCATTTCCAGATTTATTTTCTTTGCCATTATCTATTCTCCTTTGCTTGAGGTATGCTTATATTATACATAGGTTTAGTAGGTTTGTCCAATACCGATTTATGAGATACCATTCTCGGAAAAACTGATAACCTCGGTTAAAAACAAAAAACCGCCTGATTATTCATCAGACGGTATACGATATAAAGCCTTATTCTGTTGTTTTCAATGCCTTATGTATCTCCTCGATAAACTGTTCGCCCATGCTGCTGAGTTCCCAGTTTTTCTTAGTGATATAGCCTATTGTCATGAGGCTTTTTGTATTGTCATCATCCTTGAAGGGTATGACAAGGAACTGGTCACCGCTCAGCTTTTCGGAATATATGCTTGAACAAAGAGTATGCCCGTTGAGCCCTGCCATTAGATTCATCATAGTTGCACGGTCGGTGGCCTTAACGGTTTTCTGATAGGCGTGTTCTATGAGTATCTCCTCAGCAAAGAAGAGCTCGGACTCGCCGCCCTGTTCAAATGATAAACAGGGATACGGTTCGAGCTGTTCAAAGGTCAGTTCTTTTTCATTTGCAAGAGGGTGTGAACGTGCAAGATACACGCTTGCAGGACATTCTATAAGCGGAGTGAACTCCAGCTCATTCTCTTTCAGCAATTTATTGATAACTCGCTGATTGTTTTCACAGGTGTAGATTATACCTATCTCACTTTTCAGCGAGCTTACATCTTTTATAACATCTATGGTCTTAGTCTCTCTTAGCGCAAGGTCGAACTGATTTGAGTCATAATGCATTGCCATTTTAATGAATGCTTTTACGGCAAAAGAGTAATGCTGCATGGAAACCGCAAATTTCCGACGGTATTCATTATCTTCGCCATAATATTCCATTACTTCCTCATATTGCTGATATACCCTTTTTATTCGCCGCAGGAACTCCTCTCCTTCTATCGTAGGAGTTACGCCTTTATGAGTGCGATGGAATACAGATATACCAAATTCTTTTTCAACATCTCTTACAGCACCTGTCAGGGTTGGCTGAGCGATATACAGCTTTTCGGCTGCTTTGTTCATTGATCTTGATTCAGCAATAGTAAGCAGATAGTTTATTTGTTGTAAAGTCATAGAAAGCTCCTTATCGGATAAAATAACAGCTTCTACGTTGCCGAAGAAGCTGTATGTCGTTCATTTAAATGTATTTTTTAGGAGGTTATACACTTAATGGTTTCAGTTAAATAGTTTTTCCGATGTAACATCGTCATTTGCTGCACATTCGGTCTCTTCCCCTGACGATAGAGCGAAGCCTTATCAGTATATAGAATATTTTATTGTTCATTTTCTTCGCTCCTTTCGTTTGGTATGGTTTTATTATAGCACCGAAAAAGCGGTTTGTCCAATCCTAAAAACACATTGCCGATTATAGATAAATGCTATAAGTGTCTGTTTGATATCAAAAGAATATCAGCCTCATCTGATACCATACAGCTCCGCCATGTTCCGAATGTGATATTCCTTCGCTGATAAATCCGAATCTTTCATAGAACGGGATAAGAACTTCCTTACAGGTGAGGACTATTCCAAAACGTTTCTGTTTTTTTGTCTCTTCAATAACGTACTCCATAAGCTGTGAAGCAAGCCCTTTATGCTGGTATTCCGGAAGAGTGGCAACTCCGAAAATCATCAGCCATTTCCCATCCGGAGCATATGCTCCGCTGCCTTCATACATTTCATCGCACAAGTCTTTTTGGTTGGCAGTCATTCCATTTATAATACATATTATATGTTTATCCTTTTCTGTTACCCAGAAGCATTCGGGATAAGTCATCAGCCTGCACTCAAATGCTTTTCTGTCTGCGGCCTCTGCTGCGGGAAAACATCGCCGTTCAAGCTCGGTAACAGCGTCAAGATCGTTTATGTTTCCGTGTCTTATCATACCCTGCATATATCCCTCACTACCTCTCCTGCAATAAGCAGTCCGGCTACAGCAGGTACAAAAGCGGTGCTTCCGGGTATATCCCTGCGTTCAGTGCATTTGTGCTGTGCTCCCGGAGGGCAGATACAATGACTGCGGCAGCTTATTGACATATCCTCAAGCGGACGTACAGGCTGCTCGTCCGAGTATACCACCTTCAGCTTCTTTACACCACGCTTTCTGAGCTCATGGCGCATAACTCTTGCAAGCGGGCAGACCTGTGTCTCATAAATATCAGCAATTTTCATACGTCCTGCGTCAAGCTTGTTGCCTGCGCCCATTGCACTTATCACAGGCACATTCCTTTCCTTGCAGCGCATTATAAGCTCTAATTTTGCAGTAACAGTATCAACTGCGTCAATGACATAGTCATATTCGTCAAAGGGAAAATCATCGGCGTTTTCAGGCAGAAAGAAGCATTTGTGTATGCGTATATCAACTTCGGGATTGATCTCACGCATACGCTCTGCCATTACCTCGGCCTTATATTTGCCTACTGTTTTTCTTGTGGCGAGTATCTGACGGTTAAGATTGGTAAGACAGACCTTATCATCATCGATAAGATCGAAATGTCCAACACCGCTCCTGACAAGAGCCTCACAGACATAACCGCCTACGCCGCCTATACCGAATACCGCAGCTCTCGACTCTGAGAGTTTTTTTATTGCGTCTGCACCTATCAGAAGCTGTGTCCTTGAAAACTGATTCAACATAAAGATCACCTTGTAATTATAGTAAAAATATAGATATAATATGATTATATATCAAGCCAAAGAATATGTCAATATCCTGAGCCCATAAAACAACACTTTACGGCATAACAGCAATGATGTATAAACCCAGATGTACCAGATGTACTTAATAGTATTCTGTAATATGAACGGTATCGGCTGCGCCTATAACTCGCTATAATTTTTCCGGATTGGACAATTACTGCATTATGCAGTATAATATAATCATCAAATGAAAGGAGTTGTTTCACGATGAAAAAGATATGTTGCTGTTGTATGACGATAAACAATCGAATAGTTTTTTATCGGAGAAACAGCACTTTTGTTTTATAAGTATGCGCCTGTGCGCTGATAACAAGAACAAAGGGAATGCAGTTTTCTGTATTCCCTATTTTTATGTATTAAGGAGAATTATTATGAGCAAGTATATTTTTACATCTGAATCCGTAACAGAGGGACACCCCGACAAGGTGGCTGACCGTATCTCAGACTCTATCCTCGACGCTTACCTTGAAAAGGATCCGACTGCAAGAGTTGCAGCTGAAACAGTCCTCAAGAACAACACCGTTATCCTCGCTGGAGAGATAAGCTCCTCTGCCGAGATCAATACAGAGAAGGTAGTCCGTGACGCTATAAACAGCATCGGTTATGACCATGAAGCACTCGGTTTTGATGGTCACAGCGCTGAGATAATCAATCTGCTCGACAGGCAGTCTCCCGACATCGCACAGGGAGTTGACTCTGCTCTTGAAGTAAGAGAAGAAAATGGTACAGACATCGGTGCAGGAGATCAGGGAATAATTTTCGGCTATGCTGTGAATGAGACTCCCGAACTGCTTCCGCTGCCAATTTCACTGGCACACCGACTTGCATACAGACTCACGCAGGTACGCAAAAACGGTACTCTCTCATATCTCCGTCCCGACGGCAAGACCCAGGTATCTGTAATTTATGAGGACGATAAGGCTATAGGCATTGACACTGTTCTTATCTCCACTCAGCACGATGAAGAAGTGTCACAGGAGCAGCTCCGCAGTGACCTTATCGAATATGTGATCAAGCCTGTTATTCCCGAAAACTGGCTCAATGACGAGGTACGAATACTCGTAAATCCAACAGGAAGATTTGTTATCGGCGGACCTGTCGGCGACAGCGGTCTCACAGGCAGAAAGATCATCGTTGATACCTACGGCGGAGCTGCACATCACGGCGGCGGAGCTTTCAGCGGCAAGGACTCCACAAAGGTTGACAGAAGTGCCGCTTATGCCGCAAGATGGGCTGCAAAGAACATTGTAGCCGCAGGACTTGCAGAACGTGCAGAGATACAGCTTGCATACGCTATCGGCGTGGCTGCTCCCGTATCAATTTATGTCAATACATTCGGAACAGGCATTATTTCCGATGAAGATATACAGGCTGCGGTCTCGGAAGTATTTGACTTCACTCCAAGCGGTATAATCAGAGAGCTGGAGCTCAGAAAGCCGGTATTTGCACAGACATCTGCATACGGTCACTTCGGCAGACCTGACGCTGACTTCGCATGGGAGCGTACAAACAAGGTATCAGCACTTAAAAAGGCTCTGAATGTTTCGGTAAACGCATAACACTCAGACATCTGTTATACTCAATTTCGACTACATATTCGCTGTACAGCCTGAGGTGCTCAAGAAAAGTCTGGAAATAGTATCCGAATCTGAATACAATAGATATTTCATCAACATGACTTTTAACGCCATTATCAATGAGATAATAATCATTTCCATATCCACCTTCTAATTATAGAGTTGCTGTACTCAACGGTACAGCAACTCTTCTTTTAATAAACATAAATCAAATCCATCTATTATTTTGTCTTTACAAAGATCGGCAGCCTGCCATTGGGATAGATGTGCATCAGGTACAGAAAGAAGCCATTTCTGCAATATTACAATGTCAGATATATTTAGTTTTCCGTCACCATTTACATCGCCTTTAACATATGTATATGGTTCCCATAAACTATTCAGCCAGTCAGTTCGTTGATGGATGTAATCCCCTACCTTGCTTACAGAATCCAAAAAAGATGTTCCGCTTGTGGCAGAGCCAAATACGGAGTACTTAGCGCCTCCATAGGTATGCCATCGGGCATTGTTCATTTCGGCAGAAGGCTGGATCTTTTCAGCCATATGTAAAAGCCCCTGATTATTATGATCAGTTAATGCTGATATGAAAGGGGCAAACCTCTCAAAATATACCTCTGCAACACGCTTTACGAAATCCTCATTTTTGTAGAGCTGCCCGATCCAGCTTATACCAATAGTTGGGCGACCGCTGCCCGATGAAGAGGTGATACCACCATCATCGTATCCGTGTATAGGGAAATATGCAGCAAAAAGATTGTCTGGTCTGTGAGAAAAACCACTATTGCCGTCTGAATTGATGCGTTTTGCAGGGAAATTATTATATGCCAGATCAAAATCCCACGCAGGACCAAAATGGAGTTTGCCATCACCGGTCAGATCAGAATCCTTCCAAAGATAAAAGCTTGAATAAGTTGCATCAATGTTTTCACTGATCTCCTGTACCAGATAAGCGATGATAAGCGAGTCCTCGTCAAGATATTCGCTGTAATGCCTGCCTTTTGCATTGTATCCGGTATCAGAATATATTGCATCTTCCATATCCTGCACAAAGGAACGGATATATTCGACCTGAGCCTTTGAAGCGTATTCCGGTCCATCTATACCGATTGCCTGTCCTCTTGTGGTAACAAAACCGCTTTCACATTTATATCCATATCTGTTCCATTGCTGGAATTGCAGCAGATAGCCGCCGGTTATATCATCGGGATCATTTGAGATATCAAAGTATTTATAGCTGTTTTCCTTATATTGGTCTGCGCTGTCAGCACCTGCAACTTTTTGCTGATACTCATCAAGGTCTCGATCGTTCAGTTTTTCTGTTGCTTCTTCAAGATCACGAATATTGATACGTTTTTTCTGGATCTGGACTCTTTCATATAGCTGATAGGTACCTCGATATGAGCCGTCTGCATATAGATCAACGAAAACAGAATCCATGACATGATCCATTCCAACTGATTTACACATTTCTTCTGTCAGTTTATTTCTGAACATGGAATGATCAAGATAATTTGACAATAAAGTCCATTTCTTTGCCTTCTCCATACCATATAGATTTTCTTTCTTAGGGAGCTTCAGGTTATAAGGTTTCTTTTTGCTGTAATCCCATGAAGAATTGCCATGAGCGGTGAGTTTCTCAATTTCTCCGCTGTACTCAGTCAGTCCATCTGCATTCAGCATCAAAGCAGTTCCAGTTTCAGTGATATATCGATTTTGATCAAGTGCATCTGTTCCGCCATGTGATGTTGATAGAAAAATACATCCGATATTTGACTGCATGATCTTCAATTTGCCGCAATCCATATCTCCAACAGAGATCTGAAATTCATCATCACTGAGCAGTGAAACCATTTCTCCTGATCTTATAGCTTGATTATTCAAATAGAGTGTGTCATCAGCAGTATAGGTAATAATAAGATTGCTGCGGTCTGCGGCAGCAGGAAGAAAAACATAGTGACAATCATCCCATTCACTGTACCACCAATCAGTGTAGTCGATGCTGCTAACAGTGTTGGGCGAGAGGTTTGACACTTCAAAACTTGACACTGGTATATCATTATATTTTAATGTATTTTCGTTACCGGCTTCTGGTGATCTGTATTGCGGCATTGCCCTGACTCCGGGATCGATAAAGTCTTTTGATCTGTCAAATGACATATTTTCTTCTGCATAAACTACGGTGATGCTGTTTGAAATAAATATCATTACAGAAATAACTATGCCAAGCAATAAGTTAGGCAGTTTCTTTTGTTTCATTTTGATCTCTCCATTCTTTTTTATCTGTAAGTTCCTGCTTTGAACCAGTGGTTTACAGATCGTACTTCCTGCAAAACTCTACCAATTCTTCTTTAAGATAATAATAGCTTCTGAAAACCTCTGCGCCTATATCTCTTGATAATTCCGGTCTTTCACTCATTATGGTTTACTGCATTGATCAGCCTTTATTCTTTGTCCCCATAAGAAAGCGTAAAGCCGGAACTTTCAGGCAAATCTCCGAGCATATGATCGTCGCTGCATATGAACAGATGATCGGTATAATAAACAGCAGAAAAGTATTACTGCTCAAAGCATCGGCAAACCAATACTGAAAAAGAACTATCCACAAAAAGTGGAGGCTGAAAAACGGAAAGGATCTTTCTACCATATACTCAGATACTTTATTCTTATGATCAAGACTGTTCTTTCCTATACCTATCAGAGCCAGCAAAGTGAACCATTCAGCCAATGCCTTTGCTATAACATTTATTGTTCCGAAGTCTTTTCCTGACCAGATAAACATATATACATCGGCAATTCCAGCTACAAGTCCAATTATCAGAGTATGGAGTCTGTATTTCTGTGCTTTTTCTATCATTTCGTCATCAGAAATGACATAGTGACCGATCAGAAAGATATACAGATACTCCGCAAAGCTCTTTCCTCCCACAGAAATCAGATCATATAAAAAAGGAAGCGGTATTACCATAAGACAGATTGACCAAAACGGCATACATACAGTTTTATTACTATTCTTAAGGAGCTTATTTGCTAATGCAATTATTGCAACAGAAACCAGAGATATTACAAACAAGTATAATAAAAACCAGAACTGTCCCACATGAAAGCCGCCGTCAAAGCCGGTAAGATCAGTCAACTTTGTGAAAAAAATCTTGTAATGCTCCCAAAAACTGCCTTTGTATGCATTATTTGTCAGATCACCGATATAAGCAAGCATCGGACAAAATGTCAGTACCCCGAATATAAGCGGAACTATAAGTCGTTTTACTCTTTCAATTATATATTGCCCATATGAACGCTTTTTAAGTGCGTATCTCGTACTCATGCCCGCCAAAAGAAAAAGCAGCGGCATAAAAAAAGGACTGAAAAATACAATAAAACTGCTTATTGCCTTATTGGATCCAAAATAAATATAATTAAGTTCTCCCCAGGTGTTGAATGATTGAGCTGCATGATATGGGATAAGCAGAAAAACGTCCATCCACCTTAAATTATCAATAAAACTTTTTCTCATATTAGCCAAGCTTACACTGCTATATAAATTCCAATTTGTGCAGATAATCTTCCATATATCTTACCAATTATACCACACTTTTCCGCTATTATCAATCGTAAAATGAAAACGGAGCCCCGAAGGACTCCGTTTTCATATTTATATAATCTAAGGCAGCACTATTAGCTGATCGATATTTAGTATGATAAGTTCCGAATTCGTCTTCATAGTATTCAGCTTCGAGCTCGTCCGTCTCAGGCTCATAATCTTCATATTCGCCTGCATCGAAAGCAGCATTTATCCTGTCGTATTCAGCGGCCTGTTCTTCATTGGTCGTGTCTTCGGCAACAATAAATTCGTCCTGTTCCTCGACATTTCTTGAATCACATATCTTTCCGGGAATAATAAGGATCCTGAGTATGAGCATCGCAAGGCATACTGCTCCGATGACAATATTTCGGATAACTGCGCCTTTGGTCGCTCTGTCAGGTATAGTCACTTCTTTGAACACAGCAAACGGAGACTCCTGGTAAGTACTGACTGTTCCGTTTGCCTGAGTTCGGTACTTTGAACAGTATTTAGCCCCCGGAAGCAGCTCAGCTCCGCATGAAGAACAGTACTTTATCTCAGAAGCTGCTGTATTCTAAGCAAAAAGAGAAGTTCCTTCAACAGTAACAGCACTTCTGCACTTTGAGCAGAAGCGTGCTCCGGGAAGGAGCTCCGCCCCGCAGTTCCTGCATTTATTCTCAGCCATATCATCCCCTCCTTTTTCAACGTGTATTATGTGTCTATTTTCTTATCAGCGCAAGATAATTCGCAGTTCCGTCCGGGAGATAAAGAGTTCCGAGACCATACTGCTTTCCGTCAGCTCTCCAGAATGAGTATAGATCAATAGTGACAGTGCTTCCGTTCACATCAGCAGCTGCGTGTATCACATCACCGTTCACAGCACCTGAAAACTGCGTTACAGAGCCTTCATCCATATAATAAGCTTCTGAATAAGGCGGCTCAACGTAATACCAGTCAACTGACAAAGTAACCCTGTTGCCGTCGAAGAATATATCAATGTTGTCTATCTCACGAGTAGTACCATCGCCTGTCGTATCCTCATAGATTATCATAGACTTCCAGCCGCCGCCAATCGCATAGTAATTGTCAATGAGATCTGCATTCGGAGGCGGAGCACTCACAAGTCCGTACTGACCGGCACACCAGTCAAACTCATCGAAATTAGGACGATCGTGAGTTGAATATGCAGAAGCCTCTCCCTTTGCAGCCGAATCATCAGATATATTTTCTATCTGTTCCGTCGCAGCTATTGTAGTCGTTGTCTCGGCTTCAGTTGTGGTCACTTCAGTCGTAGTTGCTGCTTCTGTTGTCACAGTTGACGTAGTGACATCCTCTGTCTCTTCTTTAACAGTTGTGTTTTCTGCTTCAATTGTGTCCGATGTCACAGCAGCCTTTTGGCTTCTGCTTGATTTGTCGCTCGAACTGTCGTCTTCATTGTTTTTGACAAGAAGGAATATCAATCCTCCGACTGCCGCTGCAAGGAGAAACGAAAGTATGATGATTATGGCTATCATTCCGCCGTTCTTCTTTCCGCCGCCGTTCTGAGTAAATACGTTAGACGAAGGATCTGAGGGAGTATTCACCGGCTGCTGATAAAATGGATTAGGAGCGGACTGATTCGATGACGCAGATGGCGCTTGCTGTACCGATACGGTATTTGCAGCCGCCTGAGCCGAAGGCTTAACCGGCGTCATAGTCTCACCACAGTAGGCACAGAAAATATCATCGTCTTTAATTTGCTTTCCGCATTTTGGACAGAACATATAATCACCTCTCAATTTAGCATTTTGGAGAAAATTGTATACTATTTATAGTGTGATTATATCATAAATAACATAAAATGTCAACGAACAGGCTGCTTTTTGTTATAAATGTTAGGAGTTAGTTTACGATTTGTTCACAGCATCCGTTTTCTGAGATACAAAAGGATATGTAGGCGACAAAAAACATTGTACTTTGTTGTATAAAAGACATACTTCATTATTATACTTTTTCTGATTTGTTACCAGAGAGCGTTTAATTTCAAATTAATTTACACCTTTCTTTTTTAGCTTGTATTTGAGTTTAGAATGTTCATTGTTTATCATTCTATAGACTTCTTCGTCTGAAAGCTTAAAGGCAGACTTTATTACCGGAAACATAACGTTTGTCGCAGTATTAATCGTGTATATCTTTTTTCTCCTTTATCAAAACCAGTTTTTTTACTTTATATCATGTCTTATTATCAAAGTATGATTCTTCGTTAACTCCACTATAATAATCGCCTTTTTTGAACACAGTTATCAGCGGCTTATCCTTGTTGATAAGGATGAACAAACCGTATTTATATTTATAAGCGCCTGTTTGCTTAGTAATTTCTTTAAGTTCATCAAGATCACTAAGTATATCGCTTTTATTACGATCATTCCAGTACGTCTTGAATTCCATTACCAAAAGATTATCATTGATACCACGTTTATGCAATATCAGATCAGGTATCTTTAGTTCGCCGTTAACACGCTTTGGATCACTTCCGTATCTGTTATACTCAATATCGACTACATAATCACTATATGGCCTAAAATGCTCAATAAAAGTCTGGAAATAGTATCCGAATCTGAATACGCTTGACCTTTCATCAACATGACTTTAAAAGCCATTATCAATAAGATAATAGTCATTGCCATACAAGCACTCAAGAGCATAGATTATCCCTCTTTTCAGTTCATGATCACACGACAGCATTTTGAATCCATTATCTTTTATCCGAAGTCTTTTTGAAGTATCCATGTTAACGCCCCCCTTTAAGAATGATTATAGCACGATATTAAAGAAAAATCAATTGATTATCTTTTATAGATATGATATTCTAAATAAGCGTATAACGCAAAAACTTAGAAAGGAGGATAAAAAATGAGCAAATACAATAAATCTGAAAAAGAAGAAGTAATCCAAAAATACGAGACTATCAAGTATCTTTCAGCTAAATACAGCATCTCATTATTATGTGAAACTTTAGATGTTCCCAAAGGCAGCTATTTTAATACCTCTTCAACGGGTAATTCGCTCATCCAGTCGTCATGAGTGCGCTTTTTCTTACGCATATGCTCAGTAACAGTTGTAGTATTATCAGCAACAGGATCGTTCTTATCATCGTTTACAGGAAAGAATGGAAGCTGCGTATCATTTCCCATGATTACAGAAGTTTGTTCAGTTTTTCTTCCGAATACCTGTTTCTTCAGCCATGTAAGCTGCTCCTGCATAAGAGAAAGCTGTTCTTCAAGCACTGTAACTTTATTACGGAGCGCAGCATTTTCCTGAGCCAATGATATATCATTATTTACTGTATTCTGCTCAGACATACTGCACACCGACCTTCGTTTTA
>ERZ795051.4035-NODE-4035-length-14211-cov-7.773312_pt1 | contig 14211 bp, 15 predicted proteins | sample MGYA00375135_ERZ795051 | MGnify/ENA primary metagenome ERZ795051 (study PRJEB30180, sample SAMN05720222) | activated sludge metagenome | isolation source: Anaerobic digester | place: Japan | collected 2015-05-26 ... | reverse complement strand
GGTGGAAAGAACTCAGTAAAATCTCGACGCAAAAAGAAGCTGCTGACTCAAGTATACGGAAACTACCTTGCGAAAAAATTCGATGTCAAAACAGTAACTGGAGGTAAGAAAGTAGACGGTGAAGAATTCGTGCACATGATAGTTACGAAAGTTTTGACTTCAGGTGGATCGGCTGCGGTGTCGATGCTAAAAGAAATTCGAGAAGCGACTCAAGGGAGTAAGGTTGATTTTATAAATGATGCTGGGGCTGAAGAAATGCTTGAGTATTTCGATATGCTATTCGGCGAATACGGGACGAACGATGATTCTACCACTGAGTGAGAAGTCAAAGAATGCGATAAGACTCGGGCACAAAGAGTCTATCGAGAATACAGTCTATGAGGGGTCGATACGTTCGGCCAAAACATTCACATCGTTGATTGAGTGGGCAGATTATGTATTGCATTGCAAGATGGAAAAATTCTTAATGTCTGGAAATACATTAGGATCACTGAGCAGAAACTGCATTGATGATCCTGAGTTTGGGTTTATCGCGATATCGAAAGGGACTGCGCAGGAGCGAACAGACAGAGACGGGTCGCGTTATATCCAGATGGGCAGTAAAAAGATTTATCTCATGGGAGCTAACGATGTCGGGTCCTACAAGAAGCTGCAAGGACTAACGATAGGCGGATGGTATGCTGATGAGCTATCGCTACATAATCCTATGTTTATCAAGACGGCGCTTGGTAGGTCGATATCATCGCCACTTGTTAGGAATATTGCAACCCTAAACCCTGAGGCGCCAAATCATTGGATATATACTGATCCAGACATTGGACTAGATCGCTGGGGGAGCAATTATGTGCCGAAATATTTTAGATTGTGGCATTTTACGCTTAACGACAATCCTGCAATTACTGAGGAGCGAAAACGCAGGCTTGCTGAGAGCTATAGTGGGATATTCTACCAGCGATATATTCTCGGACTACGGATAATGGCTGAGGGCAGAATCTATGGGAGCTTCGTGAACAATAAGCGTGGTGAGGAAGGAAATGTTCTCGATATAGAGCCTGGAACAAACAATCCTAAAGAGAAAATATTTAAGGTAACATTCGGACTTGACTTTGGAGGAAATAAAAGCGCAACTGCAATTGTATGCGTTGGGTGGTTTGTCAGAGACAACAAGCTTTGTATCGTTATACTCGATGAAGTGTTCGACAGCAAGAACCATTCTGTCGAATCTATGATATCACAATGGAAGAGCTTTATTTCGAGGATAAGAGAGAAGTATTTAATCGATAGAGCATTTGGAGACAGTTCTGAGCAGTTGATAATCAAAAGCCTTAATAACCTTGGGCTCCCAGTGTATGTCGAGGATGCGATGAAGCGCCCAATAATTGATAGGATACGGTTATTTGATGCGTTATTTGCTCAAAGGAGAGCGTTTATAATGCGTAGGTGTAAACACACGATAGAGGCATTCGATACTGCAATGTGGGATCCTAAAAAAATAGACGAGCGGCTTGATGATGGCACGACTAACATTGATTCGCTAGATGCAGTAGAATATGCTGTTGAACGGGAAATGTCTGCGCTGATTGAGGATATGAGGTAGAAAATGAAAGAGAGCATATTCGACAAGATTATAAAAATACTAGCGAAACTATTCGGCATAAAAAGTATTCCTCCAGAGATAACGAGCGGCGATGCCGATATGCTAGCATGGTGGGATATCTATCGCAATAGGCCTAACTGGCTATCTCAAGACTACGTTAGTACTGACGGAATAAAACGTAGGCGTGATAGAATGAATCTCGGTGTAGCGAAAATGATATGCTCTGAGATCGCAGGGCTAGTGCTAGCGGAGGAGCCAGAGGTCATTGCGAGCGAATTAGTTAAAAAAGTGATTGATAATGAATCGCTATGGGACAATCTTCGCAGGTCGATAGAGTATCAGGCGGCACTAGGTGCGCAGGTGATCAAAGTTGGCGTGTCGAATCAAAGCGGAGCGCCGCGAGTATGGCTTGACTTTGTTAAGGCGCTGAATTTCATTCCGCTGAGCTGGGATAATACGCAAATTACTGAGGGCGTGTTCCTCGACAAGAGACTAATCGCGGCAAAGCCATATATAAGAATCGAAACGCACAAAAGAGATGTTGTTGACGGAGTACAAGGCTACTCGATAACGAACAAACTTTACAACGAAGAGACTCAGCTTGAGGCATCGCTCGATATTTTAGACGAAAAAATAGAGCCGCAGATATTCCTGCCGATATCAAGACCAATATTCGCGTATATCAAGAATCCAGAGGCGAACAATATCAATCCAGAATCACCTACCGGAATATCGGTATTCGCGAACGGTGTTTCGGTATTGCGGGCGCTCGATGTTGCGTTTGACCAATTCTACTCTGATGTAGAGCTTGGAGGGCGTAGAGTCGCATTACCTGGCAGCGTATTCAGGAAATATACTGAGGTCGATGAGGATGGCAATGCGCGGCGTGTGTCGTTCTTTGATCCTTCAGACAGGCTTTTTATTAGATTGCAGGGCGATGACGCGGATGCATTTACTCCGCAGGATTTGACGTTTGATATTAGGGCAGATCAATTCAAAGCGACTATACAGACGATGCTTGACCTATTGTCGATGATTATCGGCTTCGATGCAGGATATTTTACTTTTGACGGAACAAGTGTTGCAACGGCGACAGAGGTTGTTTCTAGAAACTCTCACACCTATAAGACGATGGTTGCATTTAGAGAGAACCTAGACAATGGCCTAAGGTATATCTTTAGTATCATTGACGAGCTTGGAAGAATGTATTCTGTTGCAGGTGCTGGTGATGGCAATGCTTCGCTTGCGTGGGATGATTCTGTTATCGAGGACCGGAACACAAGAGCCAATTATTACGTGAATCTTTACCAGAATCAATTGATTGATTTAGTAACAGCGCTTGAGAAAATTCATGGCTATGATGAGAAAACTGCGCAGGAGATGGCTGCGAGGATAAAGGCTGATAAGCCGACGATAGACACTGAAAGATTGTTTGGTGCTGGTATATGATAAAAGACCTATTGTATGACGTCGAGACTGAAATCATGGAGGATATTATTGCATTGCTGAAAAGTAAGGAAGACCTCGACATTGCAGCATGGAAAGCGGACAGGCTTGCGCAGTATGGTAGGCTAACACGACAGGTCGAGAAAATAGTCGAGAGATATACCGAGGCTATACGTTCAGGAGCTAGCGAGGAGATTCAGCAAGCAGCAATCGATACGATAAAAAAGATTGAGGCAGCGGTCAAGAAGCTTAAAGCTGCTGGAGTCGATATTAGAGATGTTCTGCCTGAGGATATGGATCCTGGCTTAAAAATGATAATCGAGACATGGGCAAGTAGGGCGAGTGATCAAATCAATCTTGTAATGGCTGGACTGCTAGAGAATGCGCCGCGTGTATATATTGATACAATCAATCGTGTTACTTTGCAGGTAGTTACAGGGGCGATGTCGAAGGATGAGGCAATGGCACGGGCATGCAGCGAGTGGATAGAGAATGGAATACCAGCGATTACAGATAGAAAGGGACGTGAATGGACGGTAGAGAGCTATGCTGATATGGTGATCAGGTCGAACACTACTCGAGTTGCGACTGACGTGCAATTTCAGCGCACAGAGGAGTATGGGATTGATCTGATAGAGGTATCGAGTCATGCTGGCGCTAGGCCATTATGTGCGCCATACCAGGGCAAAATATACTCGATGTCTGGAAAGAGTAAAAAATACCCAGCGTTCTCGACGACGAGTTATGGAGAGCCTGCTGGACTATTCGGTATAAATTGCGGCCATTGGATGCGACCTTTTATCGAAGGAGTATCCGAGAAGGTTTTCGAGCCTACTAAGGATGAGGGGAAAAATGAGCGTATGTATGAGGAGTCGCAGAAACAACGTAGGCTAGAACGTGAAATAAGGGCTGCAAAACGAGAGCTTGACATGGCGAAAAAACTAGGAAATGATACACTAATTGCGAATGCCAAAAGAAAGATACAGCATAGAACAGACCTGATGGAGCAGTTTATCGATGAAACTGGGCGAAAACGCAATTATAGTAGAGAGAGAGTGTTCGGAGGTTAATATGCAATGACGAAGAAAGGTAGTAAAGTAAAAAATGCGATGACAAAGAAGTATGGCAAAAAGAAAGGTGCGCAGATATTCTACGCGACTAAAAATAAACGCAATATCAGTGGTATGTGTAAATAAGGAGTAAGTATGGCAGAAGAAGCAAAACAGGAAGTTGTGAATCAAGTAGTAGAGCCAGTCAAGCAAGAGCCTCAGGAAGAAGTAAAGACGCTGACTCAGAAAGAGTTGAATGCTTTAATCGCTGCGGCTAAAAAAGATGGCGCTGAGAAACTATGGAAAAAGGCAGGCTACGAGAGCGAGGAAGCATTCGAGGCATTTATAAATGCTGCGAGGCAGGAAGCAGAAGCGAAGAAGACTGAATTGCAGAGGGAGAAGGAGCGCGCTGATGCAGCAGAAAAGGCGAGAATGGAGCTTGCAGCAAGAGCTGAGCGAGCAGAAGCTAAAGCTGAGGCGCTGGCGCTTGGCGTTGGAAGTGATAAAGTCGATGACCTAGTAACACTTGCGATGCTTGAGCAGGGAGATACGATAAAGGCTAAGGTTGAGGCAGCGTTAGAAAAAAGGCCATGGTTTAAGGATATTGTAAGTCCTAGCATTAGCGGAAAAATTAAAAATCAGACGCCTAATATGACAACGGAGCAGCAACGTCTCGATGCTGAGCTTGATAAGGTATTCGGCAAGAGAATTGGCACTTGACAATATGTAAGAGTGTGTTATCATATAAATAATAGAAAAAAGTGCTTTTGCTTTTAACAGCAAACAGAATAGCAGCGCTGGGAAGACTGCGGACGGAATAGTAGCGCCGCAAAGACTGCGGTCAGTTTACCTGCCTGCAAAACAGGGGTCAGTCGGACTGGGACTGTATAAACCAGGGTCGGGGTCGCCCGTTCACGAAAAAATTCTTAGCGTATGCTGAGAACATTTTTCTGTTGGGCGAGAATACGCCCGAGGTAAACTGATATGGATTATGCTTCTTTATTTCAAACTCGGCTCGACGAGCAATTTATTCGCGAGTCTACTACCGCATGGATGGAAGGCAATGCTGTTGGCATTGTCTATTCTGGTGGTAAATATGTAAAAGTACCTAAGCGGACTGTCGATGGACTGGGCAATTATAATAGGTCTACTGGCTATCCTACGGCTGGTGCGATTGATGTTGCGTATGAGACTTTTGAGCTAACACAGGATAGAGCGAAACGATTTAACATTGATCGTATAGACATGGATGAGACTGCATTCGTGATCAACGCTGCAGCCACTATGCAGCAATTCCAAAAAGAGTGGGTTATTCCAGAGATCGATTCTTATCGGTATTCGAAAATCTTCCAGTTGGCGAATAAGAAACTTAAAACAAAAGCATATACTCCAGCGAATAATATATATTCGACATTGATAGGCGAAATCGCTGATATCCAGGACGTGATTGGCAGTGGCGTTCCTCTGGTAGTTTGCATTTCTGGTAAGGCAGCAAAAGAGCTAGCAAAGAGTACAGAAATCACGAAATATACCATTATTGGTGATCAGAATTTCTCAAGTGGGAATATCAATACTAAAGTCAAAATGCTTGATGGTACAATTCCACTCATTGAAGTACCGAGCGCGAGGATGCAGTCGCTATTTGACTTTGACGCTACTGCTGGGTATAGCAAAAATGCATTAGCGATGCAGTTGAACTGGATAATCCTAGTAAAATCTGCTCCGCTTGCAATTACAAAACTAGATGAGATGAAAATCATAGACCCTGTGCCTAACCAAACTTATAGCGGCTGGTCGATTTTCTATCGCAGATTCCACGACTTATGGATTCTTGATAACTCATTTGATGGTATTTGGGCGAACTATACCGCGATTAATGCGCCTGATCTTGCGCCTACGTTTGCTACAGGTTCTGCGAGCGGTGCAACGAAATTCACTGTTGGCTCTGGTATTCCTGCGACAGGAAATCATCTTGCGTATATCAAACAGGCCGGTGCTGGGAGCTACAGGTTTAATGACGTGGTCGCTGGTGCTACTACATACACTGCAGGAGCCGATATTGCAAGCTGCACTGCTGGCCAGCATTTGTTAAGCTTTGAGCTTGACGCAGTGAACCATGTGGTAAAATTCAATGACCATACGCTGGTCGCCGGCGACATTAAGTCTTCTTGAGGCTAACAATGGAACTATACCTATTGCGTAAAAGGAACATTAGCTTGATAAGGGCTGGCAAATGGGTGAAAGAGGCTGAGGCTGAGGGGTATGAACTTCTCGGCCGATGCGATAAAGACGGGAACCTGCTTCCTCAAGAGGAGAAGGAGAAGTCGAAAACAGAAAAGAAGGCAGATAAATGAGCTATATTGATTCTGCTTTTTATAAGAACGTTTATATGGGGCAAGACGCTGGCACAGACTTCGCAAGGCTTGAGATGCGCGCGAGCGATGATATCGACAATGCCTGCGATGGGTTTGTGTTTGATGAGCTAGAGGACTGGCGCAAAGAGTTGGTCAAAAGGGCTGTCGCCGCGCAGGTTGAATACTATGTAGTCAACGGAGAGACATACAATAATGTTGAAAGTGGCGGCAGCCTAGGGAGCTTCTCAGCGCCGCAGAATAAACACAGAACACTTGCTCCTCGTGCGACTGAGTATCTATATGCTGCTGGCCTATTGACGAGAGTTGCGAGGATAAGATGGTAGCGATACCTAAACGGTTGTTGCCTCACACAATTAGCTATGAGGAGTATACTGGGACTGTAAACTCGAAACCTACGTACGCGAAGGCTGAAACTATCTATAACGTGCGGGTTGAGCCAGTATACCAGTATGCGTTGTCATCGCTCGGTGATGCAAAAAACGATAGGTTTACTATCATTTATGATTCAAGAAATTCCAGTCCAAAAGGTAAAACGTTTGTAGCGAAAAGCAGGATCACGTTTGGGGATATCGTTTTAACGGTGAGAAATGCGACGCCGTTTTACGATTCTAAGAGACTACACCACTGGGAGGTGAATTGTGTCTAAGGTCGAATTTGATACAAAAGCGGCCGTAGGGAAACGGCTTGATATGCTTAAATTGGCACAGTTTGCGCTAGACCAGCAGGTGATTGCCGACTCAAACTATTATTGTCCGTATCGTGAGGGTTATCTGCAGAAATCGGCAGTGATAAATTCGCGGCCTGGTACTGGGCTGGTAGTATGGGCAACGCCATATGCGTCGAGACTGTACTACCATCCTGAATATCATTTCTCGAAAGATAAGAATCCTAACGCGCGTGGCAAATGGTTTGAGTGGGCAAAGTCAGTGAACTTAGAAAAATGGCGCAAGATAGCGGAAGGTAAAGAATGATCGAGATCATGGATAATATCGTGGCCTATCTGAATAGCAAGTTGCCTAGCATTGTTGAGAGCGATATCGCTGAGGATTTTTTCATCGGCGACAGCGATGAGGAATTGATGTGCAGGCACGATGTGAGTCCATTGATCTATAAGGCATTTATGGACGGAAGCTATAGAGCGACATTCGCATTTAGTTTTTATTGTCGGTCGGGCGACGTTATTACTGCGAGGCAGAAACTTGAAGCGATAATGGAGTGCCTGAATGAGATTAGGGTCTTTCAGCATTTATTCGGCGTTGCCGAGGGTACGCTGGAAGTTACTGCGCGGCCTACTCCGATTAGTGAGGAAGAGGGCGGCACAAAAATATATACTTGTTCGTTTAAGCTAGATTATCTAGCAGGAGAATGAAAATGGTTACAATGGGATTTCAAACATTATTCGAGATTGACACCAATCCTGGTGGTACTGCTAACTGGGTGAGGCTTGGAGCTGGCATTGAGTCAGCTACACCTGCTCTGAATGAAACGCTAGTGCAAAGAGGTTATCTCGATGGCAATGGCGGGCAGAGCACAAGAACTACTGGCTTCCAATTGGTATATACGTTTAGCGGTGAACGCAGGCCTGGAGATACTGCTCAGGACTATATTTACAATAAAATGCTTGAGCTTGGCGATAATAGAATGACTCAGTTTAGGGCTACTGATGCGGGCGGAGCAGTGATTACGGGGCCATGCTCTATCGCGAATATAACACCGCCTGGTGGAAATGCGAATGATATCTCGGCGTTTAGCTTTGAGATTCATTTTAATGGCAAACCGACGCTTACACCTGCGACTGCTGCTCCTGCATTAACTGCTACTTTTGGTGCTGGAACTGCTACAGGAACTACGAAGGTTACTGCAACACCTGGCGCAGGAAATTCGCTTGCATACAAAATCACGAAACAGGCAATCACTGTTTATGGCCGTCAGTATGTTGATGGAGTCATTGCATACACGAGCGGAAGCGATATCGCTGGCGCTGTCGCTGATGATTATCTCAACGTATATGAGCTTGACCAGTATATGCATGTTGTGAAGTTTGCATCTAAGAAGCTTGCCGCTGGCGATTTCGCTGCATAATGTAGGCCGCCCCCGCCTAAACGGGGGCTTAGGAGTATCTTGTGGATGAATTTAGGTTTAACAAAAAGGCAAATGCGACTGTAACACTAAAAATATGTGATGAGGTATATGAGTTTAATTGTTCGCCAACGAATTATTCGTTTATTAAAAAGGTCGCGGCGCTGTCGCGCGAGGCTGAAAATATCCTTGGTAGAATAAGCGGCCATAAGGCTGGTACTGTTGAGGACTGGGCAGAACAATCTGAGTTTTTGAGGCAGAAAGAACAGGAAATTATCGAGACACTACTTCCTGGTAAATGGAATGAGTTATTCAAGCTGGCGAATGAAGACTTGCTTGATATGGCGGAGCTTATTGCGTTTATTGCTGAGAGGATAAATGCAAAAAGCCTTGAAGTGAGAGCTGAGGCTATAAAGCCAGCGATACCAGTTAATGCGCCAGAGATTTAATCCTTTGCTAGATGATCCGCCGATTGTCGCTGATATTGGTGGCGAGCCTGTTAGGATAGAAACAGACTATAGAGTAGTGTTGAGCTATCTTAGACTACTACGTGAGGATATTAGCGATGAAGAGAAGGCGATTCTAGGATTAAATCTATTTTGTCCACTAGAAAAAATTACAGATATAACTGAATTTGCTAAATATATCGACTGGTTTATCAGATTAGGCGAAGAGCCACAAGAGAACAGAAAAGAAAAGCCTGTATTCGACATATTACAGGATTCCGACAAAGTTTTCGCCGCGTTTTACCAAGTCTACAGGATAGATTTAAGACACGTACGGATGCATTGGTGGATATTCTACACGTTATTGATGAATTTACCAAAAGACACAAAACTAGCAGATATTGTAGAATTACGCGGTAGAAAAGTCGAGAAATGGATGGATGCACAGGCCAGAATTGAGTTAGCTAGAGCGCAAAACTATTATAGGTTGGATGAGCCTAGCGGCGATATAATGGCTGACGTGTTTACGATGTTAGCAGGGATAGCACAATGACGTATGATGGAACGATACGATTTGACACAAGAATAGATACAAGCGACCTCGATTCGCAAATGAGCGGCCTTGAGAGTAAACTATCAAGATCGACTGCGAAATTGCGCGACATCATGCAGGGTCCTATCGCAGCATTCAAGGAGATGGCGCATGTCGCAGGTCAGATAAAAGGCGAATTTGATAAACTAGAGGCTGCATGGGCTTCTCAAGAACGTGCGAGTGCTATCCTAAAAGCAACGCTTGAGGCTACTGGCGCTAGTGCATGGACAAGCGCGAAAGAGATCGAAGGCATGGCTGAGAGCCTACAGGATATGACTGCATATGGCGACGATGCTGTCCTTATGATGCAGAACGTCCTGCTAGGATTCAAGAATATCAAGGGCGACAACTTCAAAGAGGCTACAACAGCGATCCTCGATATGGCGACAGTCATGGGGATGGATTTGACGAGCGCCGCGCAGGCAGTAGGGAAGGCGCTTGATGATCCTGTCCAGGGAATGGATTCACTATCAAGACAGGGTTTCAAATTTACTGAACAGCAAAAGGATATGCTGAAAGCGCTTGTTGAATCAGGGAAAATCGAGGAAGCGCAAGGAATCATCCTAAAAGAGCTGGCGACTACATATGGAGGAGCTGCTGAGGCAGCAGCAGGTACTGCGAGCGCGATAAAAGACAAACTCAATAATGCACTAGGTGATTTACAGGAAGAGGCTGGCAGAACAATCAGTGAAGCATTAAAGCCAATGCGAGAGAATCTCATTGAAGTTATCAATGGCTTTACTGATTGGTTTAAGGTAATGAATGAAAATGGCGATATGCCAAAACTGCTAAATAAAATTACTACTGGACTATTGGCTGTTACTGCTGCTATGGCAGAATTTGTGTTGGTATCGAAAGGCGCTGCGATAGTTAACACAATGACGCTTGCGATACAAGGCCTTAGCAAAGCGCTTGCTGCGAACTGGGTTGCATTAGCTGCTGCTGGTGCCGTCGCTGCGATTACGTTAATAATAGGTAAAATAAAAGAACACAAACTAGAACAGGAAGAGGCTGCGAGAGCTGCTGAGGAGCAGGCGAGGAAAACTGACGAGCTTAAAAATAGCGTAGTTAGCTTAGCGACAGAATATCAGAATCTATATGACAAAACGAATCCTACTGCTGACGAACAGCAGAGGATGCTCGATATTGCGAATCAATTACACACGCTATATCCGACGCTTACGAATGATGTCATCGAATATGCTGCCAAAAATAGTAATCTTGCTACTAGCATAAAAGAGGTTGCGTTGGCGCAGGAAAGAGTAAACTTGGCTAGCTTACTTGGTAAAAAGGAAGCGATAAATCAGAATATCATAGAAGTGCAGCTTGCTAAGCATAATGCTAAAACAGCTATAGAACGAACGACATATGAAAATATGCAGGCTGCTCTTGAGGAACAACTAAAAAAAGTCCAGGGCGAAATAAAAATAGTAGAAGGCAGAATCGCAATATTAGATAAGACTACTAAGCCTACTACTGCTGAGTCTGCTGGTGGTACTGTTCCTAGTAAAGAGGCGCCAAAGGTTGAGAAATCGCAGGGTGAAAGACTACAAGAATTAGATGCAAAATATAAGGCGCAGATTGAGGCAGAAAAAGAGTTAGGCCATGATACTACTGAAATAGAAAGGCAATACTACAAAGAGCGCTATGATTTACTCATGGATTTTATCGCAGAAGACGCGAAGGCTGGCTTGAGTTTTGAAAATTCATTTAAGTCTAGACTTAAAGGGCTTAATACTACACTTGGCGATGAATTAGCAGAGACTGATAGAATATTATCAGACTTTGATGCAGCAGATACAGCAAAGGCTAAGGGAGATGCGTATACAAAATATATAGATAAAGCTGATTCAGAGTTGCAAAAAAATGAGGATGAATACGAACAAGAGGCATTAAATAGACTTAAGGCCAGGAACAAGGAAAGATTATCGTTATTAGCACAGTTGCATGGCAAAAGTGCTGACTATATAGCCTCAGAAGGCGAAAAACAGGAGTGGTTAGCTGGTCGTTATGAGTGGGCAAGTGATGAAGAAATCGCTGCATTGCGTGCGCAGTTGGAAGAGCAAAAAAAAGCAGAAGCTGTACAAAAAGCCAGAGAAGCGGCATACAATACATATATTGAGAATAGATATAAAGATACAGAAGAGATAGAGGATGAATATGAGCAGGAATCTCTCAATCGATTAAAAGAGAGAAATAAGAAAAGGCTGTCATTATTAGCACAATTGCATGGGAAAGAAGCTGATTATGTAGCTACTGAAGCTGAACGCCAAGAGTGGTTAGCAGGGCGTTACGAGTGGGCGAGCGACGAAGAGATTGAGGCTTTACAAAAACAGTTAGATGAAAAAATTAAAGTAGACGATGAAATAAAAAAACGTGATACAGAGTATATCAATCTATTGAAAATTGTGAATGGGCACACTGAGGACTATCAGGCAACGCAGGAAGAGCTTGTTGAGTGGCTTGGGCCTAACTTTACGCATGCGACTGATGAACAGATACGTGCAGTTAAAAACTATCTCAGAGCGCTTGGTTTAATGAGTGCTGAATATGAGAGAATAGATGCTGCGAATGGTGCTGATGCGCAATCTACTGGGCATGTTGCTACTGGTACCGAAATAATGACTGATAAAGTCAAAAAAGCTACTGAGGCGTTAAAGGAACAGGCCGATGCAATAAATAATAGTAATCAAAGTCTTGGTGCTCAGATAAGGCAGTTGGTTGAATTTGCAAGAGCTGCGGGCGTTAGTGAGGATGCGATAGATGCATTAGTCGCGGCTTGGAATAGTCTGAAACAGGCAGAATTACAGGCGAATGCAGATAAAGGTAGTGCTGAATCGCAGGCATTAACATTGACGTGGACTGAGATGCTGACTAGGCAGATAAAAGAGGAAACGCTTGCGCTTGAAGACCAGATAAAAGTACAGGAGCTTGTGAATCAAGGATATGATGAAAATATTGCGCAGATGATCCTTGCAGCTCAAAGTGCTGGTGTAGAAAAGGATGCGATCGATGCTCTGATTGAGAGCTATATAAATCTGAAAAAAGCGCAAGAGAACAAATCAATTTGGCAGCAGGCTGGCATTGTCGGCGAGAAATCTATCACTGGCAAAGTTAGCGGTGGAACTGAGGTTGGGAATTTACTTGCTGGATTTGGTATAGATTTTGGCGGGATTATTGGGGAGATGGTAAAATCTATCGCATCATTATCAAGTGTAACTAAATTACTTGATCCTATTGCAACGATATTCGATGGTATAATGTCAACGCTTGGGCCTGTTATCGATGAAGTATTTGCTCCACTTGCGAATATGCTTACTCAGGTTGGAATTGCAATAGGGCAGATTCTTGCTCCAGCGTTACAAATATTAACACCAATAATACAGGCTTTGGCAAAATTGTTTGTCAAATTATATAACGACGTTATTGTACCAGTAGGGAATGCTGTAATTAAGACATTTAACAGGATTTTTAATGCAGTGGCTGATGTAATAAACTGGATACTAGGTGCGATAAATGCAGCGTTGGGCTGGTTAGTTGGAAATATCGCGTTAATAGAGAAAAAAAATGTTAATTCTGGACTATTAACTCCAATAAGTGAGGAAGACCTTAGTGCGGGGAAAGCAGGAGAGATAGACTACAAAGAAGAGCTGAAAAAGGTAAACGAGCAGCTAAAAAAGAACAAAGAGTTATTTACTTTAGCGAGCAAGGCGGCTGACGCTTACAAAGCGGTGTTGACAAAAGTCAAAACTGCTGCGGCAGATTTTTACGATAGTTTGAAGGATGTTGGCAGCGATATTGCTGATTCGATAATAAATGGAATACTAAATGGCTTTTCGAGCGAAGATTTCGCTTATGAAATGCAGGAATATCTAACGAAGGCAGTAGTCAAAGCAGCGGTGTTCACTGAATCATTTATGGCGCAAATTGCGGAAATCGGAAAAGAAATTGCAAACGGTATAGCAAACGGCTTTAGCGAGGATCAATTGCGAGGTCTTAGAGATAGACTTGCTGAGTTGTATAGTAATGCACAGGCAGCGGCGGAAGTGGCTACGTCGTTAGTCCAGGATGCATTTACTGCCGAGCCAGTAGTCGTTACTGTACCTAGTGAATCCGCGCAATTTGGTGGTGGAGGAATGATAATACCAGGCAGTCCTGGAGCTACGATAGATTTACCAGTACATAAGGGGCTTGCGAATATAGGGAATTACGTACAGGCTTTGATGCCTAGGTTTGGGAAGGCTATACAGGCGGTCGCATATGGTACCGTGAATATAGATGGCAGAGAGATTGGGCGAATAGCATTCGACTATAGCGATCAATTCCAGAGGGCGATGTATGGGGCTTAACGTTAGAATTGGCGCTTACGATTATTCGTGTGCTGAGGATTTTAGTATACGCCAGCAGGGTGGCACTATCTCTTCGACTGAACTTACTGCTAAACTGCATGGGTATAATGATAAAAACTCGATAAATTTATTGAATCCATCTACTTGGATTGTTGGCACTTCTGGAACACAGGCTGGGTTTATTGCGCAAGGCACAGCTCCAGCAACAGAAAACAGTATAGAGCTTGGTATTGACCCGTTAGGCCGGTCAAGTCCTCTATGGAAGATGACTGCTGATA
>ERZ795051.4031-NODE-4031-length-14216-cov-6.636890_pt1 | contig 14216 bp, 10 predicted proteins | sample MGYA00375135_ERZ795051 | MGnify/ENA primary metagenome ERZ795051 (study PRJEB30180, sample SAMN05720222) | activated sludge metagenome | isolation source: Anaerobic digester | place: Japan | collected 2015-05-26 ... | reverse complement strand
GAGATCATGGGGAAGGAAAAGTTCGATCGTTCGAAGCCGCACGTGAACGTGGGGACGATTGGTCACGTGGACCACGGGAAGACGACGCTGACGGCGGCGATGACGAAGGTGGCGGCGGACCGTGGTTGGGCGAAGTTCGTGTCGTACGACGAGGTGGCGAAGGCGTCGGAGTCGCAGGGTCGTCGTGACCCGACGAAGATCCTGACGATCGCGACGTCGCACGTGGAGTACTCGACGGCGAACCGCCACTACGCGCACGTGGACTGTCCGGGTCATGCGGACTACGTGAAGAACATGATCACGGGAGCGGCGCAGATGGACGGCGCGATCCTGGTGGTGTCGGCGGCGGACGGACCGATGCCGCAGACGCGGGAGCACGTGATCCTGGCGCGGCAGGTGGACGTTCCGTACATCGTGGTGTTCCTGAACAAGTGCGATCTGGTGGACGATCCGGAGCTTCTGGACCTGGTGGAGCTGGAGGTTCGCGAGCTGCTGAAGGCGTACGACTTCCCGGGCGACGACCTGCCGGTGATCCGGGGTGCGGCGGTGAAGGCGATGGCCGGGGAGAAGGGGGAGCTGGCGGACGAGGCGATCATTCGCCTGTTCGAGGCGCTGGACACGCACATTCCGCTTCCGGAGCGGATCACGGACAAGCCGTTCCTGATGCCGATCGAGGACATCTTCTCGATTTCGGGTCGGGGTACGGTGGTGACGGGCCGGGTGGAGCGGGGGGTGGTGAAGGTCGGCGAGGACGTGGAGATCGTCGGGATTCGTCCGACGCAGAAGACGGTGGTGACGGGGGTGGAGATGTTCCGGAAGCTGCTCGATCAGGGGCAGGCCGGGGACAACATCGGGGTGCTGCTGCGGGGCACGAAGCGCGACGACGTGGAGCGTGGTCAGGTGCTGGCGAAGCCGGGGACGATCACGCCGCACACGAAGTTCAAGGGCGAGGTGTACGTGCTGAGCAAGGAGGAGGGCGGTCGTCACACGCCGTTCTTCAACGGGTACCGTCCGCAGTTCTACTTCCGGACGACGGATGTGACGGGGGTGGCGACGCTTCCCGAGGGCGCGGAGATGGTGATGCCGGGCGACAACGTGAACCTGGCCATCGAGCTGATCGCGCCGATCGCGATGGAGAAGGGCGTGCGCTTCGCGATTCGCGAGGGCGGCCGCACCGTCGGCGCCGGCACCGTCACCGAGATCGTGGCGTAGGCATTGAAGGCAACGCAGCTGTCGGAGCACAGGCCAGTAGCTCGAACTGGTAGAGCATCGGTCTCCAAAACCGAGGGTTGGGGGTTCGAATCCCTCCTGGCCTGCCACGCTCTTTCGGAAATCGTCCTATGAACGCGTTCGCGAAGGTGAGACAGTTCTTCCGCGGCATCGGTGGGTTCTTCACCGAGGTCAAGGCGGAGATGCGCAAGGTTTCCTATCCCTCCCGCGAGGAGGTGATCGGGACCACCTGGGTGGTGCTGGTGACCAGCGTCATCTTCGCCGTCTACCTCTGGCTCGCCGATCTGGTCATCGTCCACCTCTTCAGGACCCTCGGCTCATGAGCTCGGAGGCTCCCGCCGCTCCCCGGGGTGAGCGCCGCTGGTACATCGTTCACACCTACTCCGGCTTCGAGGAGCGGGTGAAGGAGACGCTGCTCCAGCGCGCCGACGCTCTCGGGATGGGGGACGCCTTCGGCGAGGTCCGGATTCCGATGGAGACCGTGGTCGAGCTGCGCGGCGGCAAGAAGCGCGAGACCCAGCGCAAGTTCTTCCCTGGCTACATCCTCGTCGAGATGGAGATGTCCGACGCGGCCTGGCACGTGGTGCGCAACACCCCCAAGGTGACGGGTTTCGTGGGAACGGGCAAGAAGCCGACGCCGCTCTCCCAGGAAGAGGTCGATCAGATCCTCAACCAGGTCGTGCTCGCCAAGGAGAAGCCCAAGCCGAAGTACATCTTCGAGCGGGGCGAGCTGGTCAAGATCATCGACGGCCCGTTCAGCAACTTCTCCGGGGTCGTCGAAGAGATCAACCTCGATCGCAACACGCTCAAGGTGATGGTGACCATCTTCGGACGGCAGACCCCGGTCGAGCTCGATTTCCTGCAGGTTCAGAAGACGTAGCCGCGAGCAAGCGAGGCGATCATGGCGAAGAAAGTCGTAGGTCAGATCAAGCTCCAGATCCCTGCGGGGAAGGCCACGCCGGCGCCGCCGGTGGGGCCGGCGCTCGGTCAGGCCGGTGTCAACATCATGGATTTCTGCAAGGCCTTCAACGCCCGTACCCAGGCGCAGGATGGCCTGATCATTCCGGTCGTGGTGACGGTGTATTCGGATCGCAGCTACACCTTCATCACCAAGACCCCGCCGGCCGCCGTCCTGCTCCGGCGCGCCGCTGGCCTGGAGAAGGGTTCCGGCCAGCCGAACCGGAACAAGGTGGGGAAGGTGTCCCGGGCGCAGGCCGAGGAGATCGCGCGCACCAAGTTGCCCGACCTGACGGCGGGCGACATCGAGGCGGCGATCCGGATCGTCGAGGGCACGGCGCGGTCGATGGGCATCGAGGTCGAGAGCTGAGGTATCGCCAGGAGGCGCAGCGGTGAGCAATCTGGGCAAGAACTACAAGCGCGCAGCGGAGAAGGTCGAGCAGCGGCCCTACCCGCTGGTGGACGCGATTCGGCTCGTCGAGGAGACGGCCTTCGCCAAGTTCGACGAGACGGTCGAGATCGCCCTGCGGCTCGGCGTCGATCCGAAGCACGCGGATCAGATGGTGCGCGGCACGGTCGTCCTGCCGCACGGAACCGGCAAGGCGATGCGGGTTCTCGTCTTCGCCTCCGGCGAGATGATCCGGGAGGCGGAGGAGGCGGGCGCCGAGTACGTGGGCGGCGAGGAGCTGGCCAAGAAGATCGAGGGCGGCTGGCTCGACTTCGAGGCCGTGGTGGCGGCGCCCGACATGATGCGGGTCGTCGGCCGCCTGGGCAAGATCCTCGGTCCCCGCGGGCTGATGCCGAACCCGAAGACGGGCACGGTCACCCCCGAGGTGGCGAGGGCGGTGCAGGAGATCAAGGCCGGCAAGGTGGAGTTCCGGGTCGACAAGACCGGGATCGTGCACGCGCCGTTCGGGCGCCGCTCCTTCGGCACCGAGAAGCTCCTGGCCAACGCGCAGGCGCTGATCTCGGCGGTCATCCGGTCGCGGCCGCCGGCGGCCAAGGGCAAGTACATCCGCTCCGTGAGCATCTCCTCGACGATGGGGCCCGGAGTGAAGGTCGACGAGACGGCGCTGGTCGCCGCCGAGGCCTGAGGAGGGTTCGATGGCACTTTCTCGCCAACAGAAGGATGCGCTGCTCGCCGACTACGAGAGCGGCCTCGCTCTGACGCAGCACGCTTTCGTCCTCGGTTTCGAGGGGATCTCGGTGCCGCAGATCACCGAGCTGCGGGCGCGGGTGCGCGCGCTCGGCGGCCGTTACATCGTGGTGAAGAACACGCTCGCCCTGCGGGTGATCGGCGAGAAGCCGCTCGGCCAGCTCCGGGAGCAGTTCCAGGGGCCGACGGCGGTGGCCTTCACGAGCGGTGACCCGGTGGCGCTGGCCAAGGTGCTCACCGAGTTCGCGAAGGGCGCGCCGGCGATCCAGTTCAAGGGGGCCCTGCTCGAGGGGCGGGCGCTCGACGGCTCCGCGGTCCGCGACATCGCGAGCCTGCCGGGACGCACCGAGCTGATCGGCAAGCTGCTTTTCCTGCTGCAGGCGCCGGTGACCCGCTTCGTGCGCGTCCTCGCGGCGGTGCCGCAGCAGTTCGTCGCGGTGCTCGACCAGATTCGCATCCAGAAGGAAAAGCAGGGCTAGGCGCGCGCGCCGGCCCGATTTCGGAATCAGGAGAAGGAGAGAGAAGCAATGGCGATCGAGATCCAGGATTTCATCAAGCAGATCGACGAGATGTCGGTCCTCGAGCTCAACGGCCTCGTCAAGGCCCTCGAGGAGCATTACGGGGTGTCGGCCGCCGCCGCCGCCGTGCCGGTGGCCGTGGCCGGAGCGGCGGGCGCCGCCGCCGCGCCGGCCGAGGAGCAGACGGAGTTCGACGTCGTCCTCACCGCGATCGGCGACAAGAAGATCAACGTCATCAAGGTCGTTCGCGAGGTCACGAGTCTCGGTCTGAAGGAGGCCAAGGATCTCGTCGAGGGCGCGCCTCAGAAGGTCAAGGAGGCGGTTTCCAAGGCCGAGGCCGAGAAGATCAAGAAGCTGTTCGAAGAGGCTGGCGCGCAGGTCGAGATCAAGTAGGTTCGTCACGAGGCCAGTCGAGAGTGACCAGCGGAGAGCCGCTCCCGAAGGCGGCGCTCCGCGATCCACGAGGGGCACCGCCCCGGCGACACGCGCCGTAACCGGCGTGGCCGGGTCGGTGTCGCTTCGCGTCGTCGCGAAGAGCGAACGGTCGCCCCGGGCGGCCGCTCGTACGCAGTTGCACGCCCCCCTGCCGGGGAGAAGAGAGAGCGCCGGCCCATGAGCACCCCGAACCCCTTCGCCGCGCCTGAGCGCCGCAATTTCTCGCGGATCGATTCGGCCCTCCAGATCCCGAACCTGATCGACGTGCAGAAGCGTTCGTACGACCGCTTCCTGCAGATGAACCTGCTGCCCGAGGAGCGCGCCAATCAGGGGCTGCAGGCGGTCTTCACCGGGATCTTCCCGTTCGCCGATTTCCGCGAAACCTGCTCGCTCGACTTCGTCAAATACTCGATCGGCGACTGGCAGTGCAAGTGCGGCGAGCTCAAGGGGCTCGAATACCTTCGCATGACCTGCACCAACTGCGGGGCGAAGATCATGACCGAGCACCCGCACGAGGAGACGGTCACCTGCAGCCAGTGCGGCTACCTCAACAAGAACCGGGTGACCAAGTGCGACACCTGCGGCAACCCGGTCGACCTGCAGCTGCCGTTCACCCTCGCCGACGCGCAGGAGCGGGGGCAGACCTTCGCGGTGCCCCTCAAGGTCACCTTCCGGCTTTTCGTCTACGACAAGGATCCGGAGACCGGGGCGCGCATGATGCGCGACGCGAAGGAGGAGGAGGTCTACTTCGGCGAGATTCCGCTGATGACGGAGCACGGCACCTTCGTCATCAACGGCACGGAGCGGGTGATCGTCAGCCAGCTCCATCGCAGCCCGGGCGTCTTCTTCACCCGGGAGGGGGCGCGAACCTTCCTCGCCAAGGTGATCCCGTACCGCGGCTCCTGGGTCGAGTTCGAGTACGACCAGAAAGAGATCCTCTCGGTGCGGATCGACCGCAAGCGGAAGTTCCATGGCACGGTCTTCCTGCGCGCCCTGGGGCTGGAGAGCGACGAGAGGATCCTGCGCCAGTTCTACGCCGCGGTGCCGATGCAGCTGCGGGGCGAGGGGCGCTGCACGCTCAGCATCCCGCCGCAGGTGGTCGAGCGGGAACGGCTGCGGGATCGCCAGACCCGTGGCCGGCGCGACGCCTACGCGGTCTTCGCGGGGGTGATGCTCGGCAAGGACGCCGTGGCCCGGCTCGACGCGGGCGAGCTGGTCCCGGTCGAGGTCGGTCTCGGCGATCTCGAGGGCGCGCAGTTCATCGCCGACGTCGTCGATCTCGCGAGCGGCGAGGTGATCTTCGAGGCCAACGATCTCGTCCCCACCGACATCGAACAGCGCCTCGAGGGGCGCGAGCACACCGACCTCGAGCTGTTCTTCCCGGACTGGGATCTGTGCGGCGGCGTGCTCTCCAACACCTTGCGCAAGGATACCACCCGCAACGCCAAGGAGGCGCTCCTCGAGATCTACCGGCGGATGCGGCCCGGCGACCCGCCGACCCTCGAGAGCGCGCGTTCGCTCTTCTACGGGATGTTCTTCGATCCCAAGCGTTACGACTTCTCCCGCGTCGGCCGCTTCAAGTTCAATATCAAGCTCGACACCGACGTGCCCGTGGAGCAGAAGACGCTGTCGGAGAGCGACTTCTTCCGCGTCATCGAGTTCCTGCTGCGGCTGCACCGCGACATCGGCCGCGTGGACGACATCGACAACCTCGGCAACCGGCGCGTGCGCGCGGTGGGCGAGCTGCTGGAGAACCAGTTCCGGATCGGCCTCGTGCGGATGGAGCGGGCGATCAAGGAGAAGATGTCGGTGCATCAGGACATCGACTCCGCGATGCCCCACGACCTCATCAACTCGAAGCCGGTGATCGCCGCGATCAAGGAGTTCTTCGGCTCCTCGCAGCTCTCGCAGTTCATGGACCAGACCAACCCGCTCTCGGAGGTCACCCACAAGCGCCGGCTCTCGGCGCTCGGACCGGGTGGCCTGTCGCGGGAGCGCGCGGGGTTCGAGGTCCGCGACGTGCATCCGACGCATTACGGCCGGATCTGCCCGATCGAGACTCCGGAAGGCCCGAACATCGGGCTGATCTCCTCGCTCGCCACCTACGCCCGGATCAACGAGTACGGCTTCATCGAGAGCCCGTACAAACGGGTGGAGAACGGCCGCGTGCTCGACCACTACCGGGTGGTCCGGGTGGGCGATGGCCGCTTCCGGCTCGGCCAGGTGGTGACCGGTGACGAGCTCACGGAGGAGAACCGGCGGCTCGCGAAGGCCGGCAAGCGGGAGGTCGGGGTCGAGAACTACGCCTTCTATCTCACCGCCTGGGAGGAGGAGAAGTACATCATCGCCCAGGCGAGCGCCGAGACCGACGACCGGGGTGTGCTCCGTGACGAGCGGGTCATCGCCCGCGCCGGCGGCGACTTCGTCACCGTCGAGCGGGATCGCGTCGACTACATGGACGTCAGCCCGAAGCAGCTGGTGTCGGTGGCCGCGGCGCTCGTGCCGTTCCTCGAGCACGACGACGCGAACCGCGCCCTGATGGGCTCGAACATGCAGCGCCAGGCGGTGCCGCTCGTCCGCTCGGAGGCCCCGATCGTCGGGACCGGCCTCGAGGGAACGGTGGCTCGCGACAGCGGCGCGGTGGTCCTCTGCAAGCGGGGGGGCGTGGTGGACGTGGTCGACGCCGAGCGGATCATCGTCCGCGTCGAGGGCGAGGACATCGAGACCGGCGAACAGAAGGAGTTCGGCGCCGACATCTACCAGCTCGTGAAGTTCCGGCGTTCGAACCAGAACACCTGCATCACCCAGCAGCCGGTGGTCCGGCAGGGGCAGCGGGTCCGCAAGGGCGACGTGCTCGCCGATGGCCCCTCGACCCACCGGGGCGAGCTGGCCCTGGGGCGCAACGTGCTGGTGGCGTTCATGCCGTGGCGCGGCTACAACTTCGAGGACGCCATCCTGGTCTCCGAGAAGCTCGTCCGCGACGACTACTTCACCTCGATCCACATCGAGGAGTTCGAGATCGAGGCGCGCGACACGAAGCTGGGTCCGGAGGAGATCACCCGGGACATCCCGAACGTCTCCGAGTCGGCGCTCATGGACCTGGACGAGAGCGGCGTCATCCGCATCGGCGCCACGGTGAAGGCCGGCGACATCCTCGTCGGCAAGGTGACGCCGAAGGGCGAGACGCAGCTCACCCCCGAGGAGAAGCTGCTGCGGGCGATCTTCGGCGAGAAGGCGGGCGACGTCCGCGACGCCAGCCTGAAGGTGCCGCCGGGGATCGAAGGCACCGTGGTGAGCGTGAAGATCTTCGCGCGCAAGGGCGTCGAGAAGGATCTGCGGCAGCTCGAGATCGAGGGGGAGGAGGTCGCGCGGCTCGAGAAGAACATGCGCGACGAGGTCCGGATCTTCACCGAGGAGCGGAACAAGAAGATCAACGACCTGCTCCTCGGCAAGGCGGTCACCGCGGCGGTCAGGAGCCGGACCGGCGAGAAGCTGCTGGAGAAGGGCGAGGCGCTGAGCCGTCCGGTGCTCGAGCGGCTCACGCGGCAGGAGATCCTGCGCCTGCCGCTCGCCGATCGCAAGCTGCTCGAGACCGTGGAGACGATCTATCGCCGGACCGACTCCCACATCGAGGTGCTCCACCGGGTCAAGGAGCAGCGCAGCGAGCAGCTGCAGAAGGGCGACGAGCTGCCCCCGGGCGTGATCAAGCTGGTGAAGGTCTTCGTCGCGATGAAGCGGAAGCTGCAGGTCGGCGACAAGATGGCCGGCCGGCACGGCAACAAGGGCGTGATCTCGCGGGTGCTTCCCGAGGAGGACATGCCGTACCTGCCCGACGGGACGCCGGTGGAGATCGTGCTCAACCCGCTCGGCGTGCCGAGCCGGATGAACGTCGGCCAGATCCTGGAGACCCACCTCGGCTGGGCCGGGATGCGGCTCGGGCAGTTCTACGCCACCCCCGTCTTCGACGGGGCCGAGGAGCGGGACACCGACCTGCTCATGGAGGCCGCCGGGCTCCCCCGGGACGGCAAGACGGTGCTCTACGACGGCCTCACCGGCGAGGCCTTCGAGCAGAAGGTGACGGTGGGCGCGATCTACATGCTCAAGCTCTCGCACCTGGTGGACGACAAGATCCACGCGCGTTCGATCGGCCCCTACTCGCTCATCACGCAGCAGCCGCTCGGCGGCAAGGCGCAGTTCGGCGGTCAGCGGTTCGGCGAGATGGAGGTCTGGGCGCTCGAGGCCTACGGCGCCGCCTACACCCTCCAGGAGCTGCTCACCGTCAAGAGCGACGACGTCGAGGGCCGCAGCCGGGTCTACGAGGCGATCGTCAAGGGTGAAGTGCCGGAAGACCCGGGTCTCCCGGAATCGTTCAACGTCCTCGTGCGTGAGCTGCAGAGCCTCTGCCTCGACGTCGAGCTCCTCAAGCTCTGAGTCCTTCGCCCGACATGCTAGGAGACACGCCAGTGCAACCGCTGCGATCGCAGGACAAGCCCCGCACCCTGAAGGAGTTCAACGCGATCAAGATCTCGATCGCGTCGCCCGAGAAGATCCGCGCGTGGAGCCAGGGCGAGGTGACGAAGGCGGAGACGATCAACTACCGCACCTTCAAGCCGGAGCGGGACGGTCTCTTCTGCGCCAAGATCTTCGGCCCGATCACCGACTGGGAGTGCATCTGCGGCAAGTACAAGCGCATGAAGCACCGCGGCGTCGTCTGCGACAAGTGCGGCGTCGAAGTCACCCGCTCCCGGGTGCGGCGGGAGCGGATGGGACACATCGAGCTCGCGAGCCCGGTCTCCCACGTCTGGTTCTTCAAGGGCCTGCCCAGCCGGATCGGGCATCTCCTCGACATCTCGCTGCGGGATCTCGAGCGGATCCTCTACTTCGAGAGCTACGTGGTGATCGATCCCGGCGAAAGCGGCCTGCCGGAGAAGAAGCTGCTGCGCGAGGAGGAATATCGCGAGCTGCGCGAGCAGCTGGGTCCGGACGCTTTCGTCGCGCGCATGGGCGCGGAGGCGATCAAGGAGCTGCTCCAGCGCATCGATCCCGACGAGCTCGCCGAGGAGCTGCGGGTGATCATGCGCACCGAGACCAGCCAGATCCGGCGGCTCAAGGCGGCCAAGCGGCTCAAGGTGGTGGACGCTTTCCGCCGCAGCGGCCACAAGCCGGAGTGGATGATCCTCGACGTCATCCCGGTCATCCCGCCGGAGCTGCGTCCGCTCGTGCCGCTCGATGGCGGCCGGTTCGCGACCAGCGACCTCAACGACCTCTACCGGCGGGTGATCAACCGCAACAACCGCCTGAAGAAGCTCCTCGAGCTGCACGCCCCCGACGTGATCGTGCGCAACGAGAAGCGGATGCTCCAGGAGGCGGTCGACGCGCTGTTCGACAACGGCCGGCGCGGCCGGGTGCTCAAGGGGACGAACAACCGCCCCCTGAAGTCGCTCTCCGACACCCTCAAGGGCAAGCAGGGCCGTTTCCGCCAGAACCTGCTCGGCAAGCGGGTCGACTACTCCGGCCGGTCGGTGATCGTGGTCGGCCCCGAGCTGCGGCTCAACGAGTGCGGCCTGCCGAAGAAGATGGCGCTCGAGCTCTTCAAGCCGTTCATCTACAACTGGCTCGAGGAGAGGGAGTACACCACCACCATCAAGGCCTCGAAGGAGATGGTCGAGCGGGAAGAGGACGTAGTCTGGGACGCCCTCGAAGAGGTCATCCGCGACCACCCCGTGCTCCTGAACCGCGCGCCGACCCTGCACCGGCTCGGCATCCAGGCCTTCCAGCCGAAGCTGATCGAAGGCAAGGCGATCCAGATCCATCCGCTCGTCTGCGCGGCGTTCAACGCCGACTTCGACGGCGACCAGATGGCGGTGCATGTCCCGCTCTCGCCGAAGGCCCAGGTCGAGGGGCAGGTGCTGATGCTTTCCGCGAAGAACATCCTCTCGCCCGCGCACGGCCGCCCGCTCACGGTGCCGAGCCAGGATCTCGTCCTCGGCGGCTATTACCTGACGATGGCGAAGAAGGGCGCGCGGGGCGAGGGGAAGGTCTTCCCCGACTTCGAATCGGTGCTCCTCGCCGCGCAGGAGGGGATCGTCGAGACCCATACCCCCATCCGGGTGCGTTACACCGGCGAGCTCATCAACCTCGAGCAGCAGAGCGACAACCAGAGCGTGGTGCGCGCCGAGAGCGTGCCGTGCGTGCGCACCCTCATCGAGACGACCGTCGGCCGCGTGATCCTCAACATGCACCTGCCGGCAGAGATGCCGTTCGTCAACGGCCTGCTCAAGAAGCGGGGGCTGCAGGATCTCGTGCAGTACTGCTACATCCACTTCGGCAACGACGCGACGGTGCGGATGCTCGACGAGCTCAAGGAGATCTCGTTCACCTACGCGACCCGCGCGGGTATCTCGATCGGCATCGAGGACATGGTGATCCCGGCCCGGAAACCGGAGCTGATCGAGAGCGCGCACCAGGACGTGCTCGAGATCGAGCGCCAGCGCAGCGCCGGCGTGATCACCGTGGGCGAACGGCACAACAAGATCATCGACATCTGGCACCGGGTCACCGAGCGGGTCTCGGAGGAGATGTTCCGGGAGATGCGGCAGGTCGAGGAGGAGCGGGGCGAGTTCAACCCGATCAACCTGATGGCCGACTCCGGCGCCCGGGGCTCGCGGGAGCAGGTGCGGCAGCTCGCCGGCATGCGCGGCCTGATGTCCAAGCCGTCGGGCGAGGTCATCGAGCAGCCGATCACCGCGAACTTCCGCGAAGGGCTCTCGGTGCTGCAGTACTTCATCTCGACCCACGGCGCCCGCAAGGGCCTCGCGGACACCGCGCTCAAGACCGCCGACTCCGGCTATCTCACCCGCCGGCTCGTCGACGTGGCGCAGGACGTCATCGTCACGGAAGAGGACTGCGGCACGATCTCCGGCATCAACGTCACCGCGATCATGGAGGGCGGAGAGATCCTCGAGGCCCTGCGGGACCGGATCGTCGGGCGGGTGAGCCAGGACGACGTCTACGACCCGATGACCGGGGAGATCCTCGTCGAGATCGGACAGGAGATCACCGAGGAGATCGCGAACGCCATCCAGGAAGCGGGCGTGGAGCGCGTCAAGATCCGCTCCGGCCTCACCTGCGAGACCCGGCGCGGCATCTGCGTGGCCTGCTACGGCCGCAACCTGGCCACCGGCCGGCGGGTGGAGATCGGCGAGGCGGTCGGCGTGATCGCGGCGCAGTCGATCGGCGAGCCCGGCACCCAGCTGACGATGCGTACCTTCCACTACGGCGGCGCGGCGAGCCGGGTCTCCGAGCAGTCGAAGCACGTGGCGCACAACGGCGGCGAGGTGAAGTTCCTCGGCGTCTCGACGGTGGCGAGCCAGCGCGGTGACCTGGTGGTCGTCAACCGCAACGGCAAGCTGGTGATCGTGGATCAGAAGGGACGCGAGCGCGAGCGCTATGCGCTCGCCTACGGCAGCCGGCTCCGGGTGCGCGAGGGGGACGTGGTCGAACCGGGCACGGAGCTGGTGGAGTGGGATCCGTTCACCTCCGCCGTCCTCTCGGAGATCGCCGGCCGGATCGAATACCGGGACATCGTCGAGGGCGAGAACCTGCGCGAGGAGACCGACAAGGTGACCGGCCTCTCGCAGCGGATCGTCATCGAGGCCTCCGCCAACGAGAAGCGGATTCCCGCGATCGTGGTGCGCGACGACTCCGGTCCGGTGCCGGTGGAACGCCGCTACATGTTGCCGGCGGGCTCGCACCTGGTGGTCACCGAGGGCAGCCAGGTCCACCCCGGCGACGTCCTGGTGAAGATTCCGCGCGAGTCCACCAAGACCAAGGACATCACCGGCGGTCTGCCGCGCGTGGTGGAGCTCTTCGAGGCCCGCAGCCCCAAGGAGCCGGCGATGATCACCAGGACCGACGGCGTCGTGCGGCTGGGCGAGATCCACAAGGGGATGCGCAAGGTGACGGTCGAGAGCGATGCCGGCGAGGTGTGGGAGTACGACCTCCCGCGCTCGGTGCACGTGAACGTGCAGGACGGCGAGCGGGTTCGCGCCGGCGACCCGCTCATCGACGGCCCGATCAACCCGCACGACATGCTGCACGTGCTCGGCAAAGAACATCTCGAGCGCTACCTGGTCGACAAGATCCAGGAGGTCTACCGGTCGCAGAGCGTGGCGATCAACGACAAGCACATCGAGGTGATCGTCCGGCAGATGTTGCGTTCCGTGAAGGTCGAATCGGTCGGGGACACCGACTTCCTGATCGACGAGCAGGTGGACAAGTCGCGGTTCGACGAGGAGAACGAGCGGGTGCAAGCCGCCGGCGGGCAGCCGGCGGTCAGCCGCCCGGTCCTGCTCGGGATCACGAAGGCATCGCTCTCGACCGATAGCTTCTTCTCGGCGGCGAGCTTCCAGGAGACGACGCGGGTGCTCACCGAGGCGGCGATCGCCGGCAAGGTCGACTATCTGCGGGGGCTGAAGGAGAACGTGATCATCGGCCGCCTCATCCCGGCGGGCACCGGCATGGCCCAGTATCACGACTTCCATCTCGCCGAGGCGGTGCCGGCCGTCGAGCCCGAGGAGCCGCAGGATTATTTCTTCGAGTTCGGAGAGGGAGACGACGAGCTGCCCCGGCTGCCGCTCGACGTCCTGGAAGGGGATCTCGACTGACCCCCGGAGCGCCGTCCGGAGAGCCGGGCCTTGACCCGGCCGGCGGCGCTCTGGTATGTTCCGTGGTCCGCGTGGAGGCCCCGATCAGGGGTCATGCCGCTGGCCGAGATCAAGGAGGCCGGCCCCGGTGGATTCCGACCGGGTCCCGGCCGTTTCGCCCGCTACGGTGGCTCCAGGCCGGCCGATGGTGGCGGGGAGAAGGAGAGTTTCGGAATGCCGACGATTCACCAGCTGGTGCGGCACCGCCGGCAACGGCAGGTATCGAAGACGAAGAGCCCGGCGCTCCAGTCGGCGCCCCAGCGCCGCGGCGTCTGCGTGCGCGTCTACACCCAGACGCCGAAGAAGCCGAACTCCGCGCTGCGCAAGGTGGCCCGGGTGCGGCTGACGAACGGCATCGAGGTGACGACCTACATTCCGGGTGTCGGCCACAACCTGCAGGAGCACTCGATCGTCCTCATCCGCGGCGGCCGCGTGAAGGATCTGCCGGGGGTCCGGTACCACGTGATCCGCGGGACCCTGGACTCGGTGGGCGTGCAGAACCGCCGCCAGGGGCGTTCCAAGTACGGCGCCAAGCGCCCCAAGTCGTGATCCGAGAGAGGTCCCTGAGTCATGCCGCGGCGTAGAGAGGTCCCCAAGCGCGAAGTGCTGCCCGATCCCGTCTACGGGCTGCAGCTGGTCAGCAAGTTCGTGAACGTCCTCATGCGGGAGGGCAAGAAATCGACGGCCGAGCGCATCTTCTACGGCGCGATGGACGTGATTCGCGACCGCAGCCAGGACGATCCGATCAAGATTTTCAAGCGGGCGGTCGAGAACGTGAAGCCCGCGGTCGAGGTGAAGTCGCGCCGGGTCGGCGGCTCGACCTATCAGGTCCCGATCGAGGTCAACCCGACTCGCAAGCTCGCCCTGTCGATCCGCTGGCTCATCGCCAGCGCCTCGAGCCGGGGCGAGAAGACGATGCGGTTGAAGCTCGCCGGGGAGTTCATGGACGCAGCGGAGAATCGCGGTGCGGCGATCAAGAAGAAGGAAGACACGCACCGCATGGCCGACGCCAACAAGGCGTTCGCCCATTATCGCTGGTAGCGGTCGAGGCGGCGCGGCGTCACCCCTTGGCGCCTCGTATGCCGCCTACGGACGGGAAAGGTGAGAGGAGCGCTCGCGAGGCGCTCGGAGTCATGGCACGGCAAGTACCGCTGGCGCGGACGCGCAACATCGGCATCATGGCCCATATCGATGCCGGTAAGACGACGACTACCG
>ERZ795051.4023-NODE-4023-length-14241-cov-4.326167_pt1 | contig 14241 bp, 9 predicted proteins | sample MGYA00375135_ERZ795051 | MGnify/ENA primary metagenome ERZ795051 (study PRJEB30180, sample SAMN05720222) | activated sludge metagenome | isolation source: Anaerobic digester | place: Japan | collected 2015-05-26 ... | reverse complement strand
ATCCGAAAGTTAGAATAACAAGGATGTTGTTTATATTGTAAATAATCAAGGAGGAATTATATGATTATTAACCACAACATCTCATCATTATTTGCATCAAGGCAGATTCATTCAAATTCTTTAGATTTACGCAAAAGTATCGAAAAACTATCTTCTGGTATGAGAATTAATAATGCATCTGATGATCCAGCGGGTCTTGCAGTATCTGAAAAGATGAGAGGGCAGATAAGAGGTCTTTTAAGAGCTCAAAAAAATGCTGAAGATGGCATCTCTTTGATCCAGACAGCTGAAGGATATTTAAACGAGACCACAGATGTACTTCAAAGATTGAGAGAACTAGCTGTTCAGGCTGCCAACGGTGTATATAGTGATGATGACAGACTAAACATTCAGGTTGAGGTATCCCAACTTATTGCTGAAATCGACAGAATAGCATCACACGCGCAGTTTAATGGTATGAATCTCCTTACTGGAAAATTTGCTAAACCAACTATTGCTAACGAGACATCAGCTTCGATGTGGTTTCATATTGGAGCAAACTTAGATCAGAGAATTAGGGTCTATATTGGAACAATGTCATCTCAGGGACTTGGGTTGAAAAATCCTATTGGAAGAGCGGAGACTGCAACATTTATCTCTGTTTCAACACCCGATAAAGCCAATATCGCACTTGGTCTTATTGATACCGCACTTATTAAAGTTGCAAAACAAAGAGCAGATCTTGGTGCTTATCAAGAAAGACTTGAATATCTTGGAAAAGGCTTACTAAATGGAGCTGAAAATTTACAGGCTGCTGAAAGTAGAATTCGTGACACAGATATGGCTTTTGAAATGTCAAATTTTGTAAAAAACAACATCCTTACTCAAGCTGCTACAGCAATGCTTGCACAGGCAAATACCCAACCACAGCAGATTTTACAGTTACTCAGATAAGAATAACCGCCACCTCTTTTGGGGCTGCCTTTTTGGCAGCTCTTTTTTTTTAGAAATTGAAATATCCTTTTTAATCTACAATGATTTAAATAAAATTTTCATAAAAATTAATAGAAAAATTAATTTCTAATATTTCTTTTTCTAATCTTAAATTTTAATTTATTGATAATAAAATGTAAAATAATAAATTGGAATAATTGAATAAATATTATGTAATTGTTCATAGTTAATATAAAAATAATATGCATAGATTATATGCAAATAATATTATGAAATTAATAATAATACAAATAAAAAAACAATATTTCAGATAAAAAAATTTTAATTAACTTTTTTTAATATTTGGTATTTTTTTTTTAGATTTTAATAAAAATTTATAAGGAAAATGTATGGAACAGAATTCTAATGCAATTCAAACTCTACCTTTATGGAAAAAATGGATGTATGCTTTAGGACAATTAGGTTGGTCTTTGACATCATATTCTGTAGGAAATCTGTTAACTTACTTTTACCTCCCACCTGAGACATCATCAAAATCTATATTCCCTCCTTTTGTATATCAAGGTTATATTTTTGGAATATTAACAATCATTGGTCTTGTTTTAGCTTCTGGAAGGCTTTTTGATGCGATAACAGATCCTCTTGTAGCAGGTCTATCAGATAGAAATAAATCAAAATTTGGTAAAAGAAGATTGTTTCTTGCTATTTCAGTTTTACCATTTGCACTTCTTTCTGTTCTTGTTTTTGTTCCAATTACAGGTTATGTTAGTGTTATTAATGCAATCTGGTTATTTTTTACAGTACTTTTGTTTTATTGGTTTATGACGATGTATGTTACCTCATTTTTTGCACTTATGTCAGAAATTGGCCATAATCCTGATGAAAGATTAAATCTTTCAACTTATATTTCAATAACCTGGGCTATAGGTTTTGCAATCGGTTCTCAGGTATATTCAATATCCGCTGTTCTTGAAAAAACAGGATTATCCAGTGTAGCAGCTTTTCAATATACCATTTGTGGATTTGCTGTAATTGGTTTTATTTTTATGCTTTTACCTATAATTTTTATAGATGAAAAAAAATATGCAGAATACCATGTTTCAGAAGAAGGAATTTTTAAGTCTGTTGTAACAGCATTTAAAAATAAAAATTTCCTTTTCTTCACCCTTTCAGATTTAGGATATTGGGTTGCATTAACAATAGCTTCTACAGGGCTTGTTTATTATATAACAACACTTTTAGGTCTTGAAAAATCTCTTGTTTCATTTATGCAAATAGTTATGTTTGGTCTTTCTTTTGTTTTTTATGTTCCAATAAATCTTATTGCTAAAAAAATTGGTAAAAAAAGATTGATAATTATCGGTTTTATTATCTTTATGATAGTTTATGTCTATGCTTTTGCTCTCGGTCTTCTTCCTTTCAATAAACTTTTACAGGGATGGCTTGTTGTTATATTGCTTTCACTACCCCTTGCAATATTTGGAATTTTACCAAATGCTATAATAGCAGATATTGCAGATGCTCATGGTTATGAAACAGGGGTATATAAAGCTGGTATCTTTTTTGGGGCAAGAACCTTTATGTCAAAGTTAGGACAATCAATTGCAGGTATAATCTTTCCATCCGTTCTTCTTCTTGGTAAAACCGTTTCAAACCCAATCGGGATTAGATTGACAGCTATTATTGCCTTTGTTTTTGCCATAATATCGCTTATACTTTTTACTAAATATGATGAAAAGAAAGTCTTAGCCACATTAAAAGAAAAAGGTGAAAAAGTTTAAAGATTAAAAGCCGCTTGTTTTAAGGCAGGCGGCTTCCATAAGTTTTTCTAAAGTTACTCCGAAAATTTTGAAGATATTTCTATTGGAAAAATCCATAAAATCTTGATTTGATTGAACAATCAAAAGGTTTTCTTTATTTATATCAATCTTAAATTGCCTTATAAAATCTGTTATTTTATTATGCTCATATATTGAAAAGATATATTTTATCAACATGTAAGAAAATGAAGCAATATATTTTGAAGTGGGCATTGGTGTACTTTCAGGATTGGTAAGAATTAACAATGCCTTATCGAAGTTAAAATTATTTTTTATTAAAACATTAAAAAGTTTTTCATTATAATTTTTTATGTCTTCATCATATAAAGACGCTATATAAAGAGGAAGTCCAATTTGAATAAAGTAAGGCAATCTTGAAAAATATCCGACCTGTTGATAGGAAATCTTTTTTACAAGTTGAAATAGTAAGATAGTATAAAACTCCTTTTCAAAAAAATATTTCATATCTTTATCTTCATAATATCTAGGAAGATTTAATGGCCAGAAGATTATAATATCATCACGGGTGAATCCATCGGGCAAATAACTAAATTTTCGTTCTTGTGAGCCTGAAAGTAAAGATTGATATTCATAGATATCTTCGGGTAATACGACAACTATAGGCTCATTTATTTGCCAGTTTAAGTTGTTAGATATTATATTTATAATCTTTTCCAGTTCTTCATTGTCTATTTTGTTAATTAAGTTTTCGACACCATCAGAATAATAAAAACAAAATTTACCAAGATTTAGTTTTTTGTAGTTATATACAAGATTGACTTCACTTTTTGAATATTGTGAATAAAATTCAGAAAGTTTTATCCCTTCAGGCAAAAATATACTTAATAGTTTTTTGTTAGAATTACTATCTATTAAATAAATAGTCTTGATTAGATTTTGTTTTAATGAGATAAGATAACTTTCAATATTGAAAAAAAATGATTTATCTATGTTTTCAAAAGATATGAAAAATTTATCTGAGGTTTTATATAATAACCTTTCTATGTTAGGGTTGTTAATATTAAAATTAGTAATAATACTGTCAAAATTCTCAAAATTATCTTTTAAATAGATATAAAGTTCAAAATTTTTAGGTTGATAGTACTTAATGAAAGGTTTATTCACTTTATATAAAGAAATACTTGATGTACCAACCTGAATTTCTATGAAATTTGAAGACTTCGTAAGTAAGATTGAGCCAATCCATATCCTGAAATAATTGTTATTGGGATCAACATAATAGATCTCGCTTCCATCTTCATATGTTTCAAAATAAATTCCATCTGAAAGAAGATAAAAAATTCTGCCATCTGAAAATTTAATCTGATAGCTTTTATCTATAAATTCAATTATTGTAGCCCCTTTTTCAAGTGGATATCGATATTCTATGCCATTTTGATAGACATTTATTATATCTCCAAGTTGTATCTCGTATGAAGATGGAGGATTTTTATCTTTATATTTTATAAGATAATTTAATATTTGATTAAAATCCTTATTTAAAAAAAGATAAGAAAAATAATTTAAGACTTCATTATAAAGTCTAAAATCAAAATATGGATCACATCTATCAAAAAAAGAAATATCTATATTTTGTAAAAAAGAGGGTTTATTTTTTTCAAAATCAAAGTTTAATTCTTCTTTGTTTTTATATATTTTATAAAAATCAAATGGTTTAATAAGATAATCATTTATTTCGTATTGAATTGGTGTCATTTGCTCATTCTGGATTAAATAAGTAAAATTATTCATCCGGTTTTTATTTTCTAAAATATTTTGTAAATTGTTTTGATTAATAGAATTATTTGAACTTTTATATGAAGATAAACAGCCCCAAAAAGAAAATAAGAAAAATAAAAGAATTAAAACTATAGTAAATAAAAATTTATTTATCTTTTTATAATCTTTTTTTATCATTTTTTTTATTCTTTTATCAAACTTACATTTTTTTTTTAACTTTTCAATAAAAAAAACTTGACATTACAAAAATATAAATAACAATAAATAAAATAAATAAATTTAATTTATGTTTCTTTATTGAAAAATTCAAATTTAATAAAGGGAATTTTGTGAAAAAGTATGAAGATATTTTAGAAAATTTCGAATTATTCTATGTAAAAGTATTATCTGAACTTGCAAAAGAAAGAAACTAAAGTGTTGAAAGATTCGAAAAACTTAAGAAAAGTGATGCATTAAAGGTAGTCGTATTAGCTCCATTTTTAGCAGAAGCGGATTATGCTGAAATGTTTGCCTATGCAAATTTATCAATATTATTAACTGCTGCTAATTTTCCTGAAGTTTTTAAACCAACAAAAGATATATCTTTAGAAACCAGGGCAACTTTGATTTTAGAAAATTTAAAACCTTTTGTCAAAAATAAAAAAGGGTTTAATGCTTGCAAAAAGGCATTAATTGCTATCTCATATAAAGATCATCTTCACGATTTAGAAAATGATAGAAAAATAGGTAAATATAATCCTTTATTTGATGAAAAAATAAAGAAAAAGTTTGAAAAAACTTTTAATTCAATGCTTAAAGATATAGAAAAAGAACCTTTTCTTTTAAAAAATATAGATTTGCAAAATCTGAAATCAAATAATCCTGGATTCTGGCTTTCTTAAAAATTTTTTAATTTAGAAAATAATTAATAAATTTAAACATTTTTCTATTGATTTTTGAACTTTATATATCATATTTAACCCAAGGAAGTTAAATATGAATATTAATGCCAGTGATGGTAATTCAGCTAAAAATAAAAGCAAATATTTAGGTGAAAATATAAAATTTAGAATTCAAAAAAGAATTGGTTTTATCTTTTTTTCATTTATAGTTTTACTTTTAATAATGAATATTTTTAATGAAATCTTCACTTTGGGTTATTTACTAAGCGGAACAGGTTTATTTTATAAATTTCTATTATTACTTGAAGCAATAATATTTTTTTGGACTACAAAAGATGGCCATTTAAAAACAAAAAGAATAGTTCAAATTGTTTTTATTCTATTAAATGGAGTTATGACTTTATATTCAGATATTAATCAAATTTACTTTGGTCTTAGTTTTTTAATATTTGGTTCTCTACTTATACTTCAATATGATCTATTTGAACATAGATATATTAACTATATAATATTGATAGCTCTTTTACTAGTTTGTACAGTATTTATTATTAACTTTTATTTTCAGGAAGAACCATCTACAGGTGGTATTGCTTCTGAGATAGAGGATCCTGCTAAGTTATATGTATATAAAATTACCAGTATAATTATGAGAGTTATTTTCATAGCACTTTTTTTAATCCTTTTCCCTTCAATATATATAGATCAGTCGAATTTTTATAAAGAGTTAAATGATCTTGTTATAAGAGAAAAAGAATCTTTAGCTTCTTTTGCAAATATTGGTATGATGCTTAATTCTACCATACATAATTTTAATAATAAAATTGTTACTTTTTTATCTTCAGAATATATTATAACAAGTACTTTAAAGAAGTATGAAGAACTAATAGATCCAAAAGATTATGAAAAGATGATAAATACCTGTCAGATGGTAAAACATTCATCTGATGAGATGACTTTGATGATTAAAGATATAAAAAACTTAATTAAAGAAAAGACAAATCAACAACTTCAGATTTGTGAAATTAATAAAATTGTAGAAGATATCATAAAGCAATTTCAGTTTGGATATGAGAAAAGACAAATTAGTTTTAATTTTGAAAAAGAATCGGAATTGGTATTTATAAAAGGAAATTCTATTCAACTTATTCAAATATTGGAAAACTTGATTAAAAACTCTATAGATGCAGCAGAAGTGCCTCATATAATTATAAAAACTGGTAATGAACCAAGTCCATATATCACGATTAAAGATAATGGAAGTGGTATTTCTTTTTGTTTCAAATGCAAATCTAAAAATTGTCTGAATTGCAAAGAATTTCAAATAGGAAAAACAACGAAAGAAGATGGTTCTGGAACTGGCATGGTTTATGTACAAAATACACTTAAACAAATGAATGCAAATCTTTCAATTGAAAGTAATCCAGGTGAGGGAACAAGTGTTACCATAACACTTCCTGATTCGACCACAAAAAAGCTTGAAAGGATAGAAAAGATATACCTTGATAAACAAAACGGTGAAATAGAGGCTTTCAAAGGAGTTTAACCTTCCTCTCTTTTATCTAGTGTACCATCAAATCCCAATGTTCCACCTGGATTCATGACAAAATCTGGATCAAAATAGTTTTTCAAAACCTTAAAAATTTCATAATTTTCCTTACCGATGCTTGGTTCAAGCCAGGGCGCAGTCATCTTTCCAATACCATGATGATGGCTCATCGAAGCTCCGCTTTTATATATTGCTTCAAGTATCCCTTTTTGATATTTTAAATACTCCTGCATATCCATCTTACCTATAAAGATAAAGTAAAGATTTGCTCCCTGAGGATAAAAATGAGAACAATGAGTCATGCAGATAGTTTGAGGTCTGCTTTTTGCAAATTTTCTAACTTCGCTATGTACCTTTGGCAATGTTTCCCAACTGACACCACATTCTAAAGTATCTATAACTATGCCAAAATCCATTAGATCTTCTCTCATATAAGGATCAGTAAATCTTCCATGTTCCCATGACTTTGTTACAAAGCCAGTAGTGTAAAATGCCTTGTATTTTTTGCAAATATTGTGAATTTTCCTTTTTACAAGAGAAGTAAAATCTTTATCACCATCGCATGTGCCAAGGAGTAAGCATTGTTGACCTCTTTTAAAACCCTTTAATGATAAAAGTTTTTCAAATATCGTTCCCTCTATGCCATAAAGTTTCATTGCGACTTCTGTCTCTTCAGGATCTGAAAGTCTAAAAACACTTGGGAAACCAAACTGTCCTTGCATTATCTCTCGAGTTGCAGATAGAGCATCTTCCCAGCTTTTGAAAATGTAGGAAAACCTTTTTGTGTTTTCTGGTTGATAATGGAATATTTTAAGAGTAACTTCGGTTAAAACTCCAAATGTTCCTTCACTTCCCATCATGATTTCATCTATATCTGGACCAGTTGCCATCGCAGGAAGCTCAAAAGTTTTAATAGTACCTTTAGGTGTAACATAAGTTTGACTTATAACAAGATCTTCAATCTTTCCATAATATGTCGAATTCTGCCCCGCACCACGGGTAACAACCCAACCACCGACGACAGAATATTCAAAAGACTGAGGGAAATGCCCGCAGGTGTATCTTCTTTTTGCATTGAAAAGCTCGGGCGCTTTGTTAAGTGCATTTTCAAGTTGAGGACCCGAAATACCAGCTTGAACTGTTACAGTGTGATTTATCTCATTTAGCCTTAACACTTTATTCATATGCACTCTCATATCGAGTGTAACACCACCTTTTGTTGCTTCAGTGCCCCTTGTTACGCTCGAGCCTCCACCATAGACATATAAAGGTATTTTATTTTGAACACAATATTGAACAATTTTAACAATATCTTCTTGATTTCTTGGATAAAGGACTATATCTGGAATATTTTCTATAATCTTTTCTCTCAACCTGAAAAGATCAATCATCGTTTTACCATAAGAAACTGATGTTCTTGTGAAAGTATCAAGTTTAATATTTTCAGATCCCACAAGATTTTCAAAAAAGTTTATATGCGATTGGCTTAATTTTACTGGAATTTCAACATCAAAAGTTTCGAATCCAGTCGATTTAGGATTTTCAAAATATTCATCTGTAAGATTGAAAGTTTTTTTCATAAGTGCATATAGTCTTTTATTAGGATGTTTAAATTTATCTTTAGCTCCCCACTTAAAAATAGCTCTATATGAATTTGGTGGTGGAGGGGTTTCTATCCATTTTGGATAAAAATTTTCTTTTTTCATTTTACCTTCCTTGTAATTGTTATTAAAAAATTATAATTGAGAATAAGTTTCAGGATAACCTGTAATCCTCATAATTTCTTTATATAAAGGTGAAAGTCTTTTATACATTTTACTATAAACCTTTTCATAAAGTTTATCATATATTTGAGAATTTTCTTCATCGGGATAAAATACCTTTTCGTAAGATATCATCTTTTCTATAGCCTGCTGAAGATCTGGATGAATATTTACTCCAACAGAGCAAATAATGGCTGCTCCAAGGCTGGATGTCTCATAAGTCTTACCTCGATAAATTGGAAGTTTAAAAACATCAGCAGCTATCTGACAGATTTCATCTGCCTGACTTGCTCCACCAGATACAAAAAGTTTTTCAACCTTTAATTTACCCACCTTTTCAATCTTTTTAAGACCATCTTTCAATGCAAAGGCAAGTCCTTCTATTACTGCTCTATACATATATTTTTTAGTGTGAACATCGCCAAAACCGATTATAGCACCTTTAGCAAATGGAGTTTTAAGTCCTGGGCTCCAGAAAGGCTGGACAACAAGTCCCATAGAACCTGCTGGTGTTTCTTTTAGAGCCTTATTTAAAATAATTTCTGGTGCGATACCTTCTTTTTCTGCTAGTATGACTTCTTGATGACAAAATTCTCTTTTAAACCATGAAATAAGCCAATAACCTCTAAATATTTCAACTTCAGGATTGTAATAACCAGGAAAAACTGCAGGATAAGCGGGCATGAATGAAAGTGGTTCAAAATATTTTCTGCTTGTTACTTGAACTGTTGCAGTTGTGCCAAAACTTAAGCTTGCAGAGTTAGGGAAGACGCAACCGACTCCAAGTGTTTCGCAACCTTTATCAGATCCACATGCGACAACTGGAATACCTTCTTTAATGCCAGTAGACATAGAAGCCTCTTTTGAAATACTACCAATAATATTTGCAGGACTAACAAGATCAGGCAACTTTTCTTTTTCAATACTAAACAATTTTGTAGGAAGTTCACCATCTTTAGCCCATCGTTGCTTTTTATAGTTAAAAGGAATATGCCCAATTTGAGAGGCAATACTGTCCACAAATTTTCCAGTAAGTTTAAAGTTGATAAAACCACTTACCTGTAAAAACTTATAACCTTTTTTCCAGTTTTCAGCTTCATTTTGTTTTAGCCAGTTGCAACTTCCCTCAGCCTGTGTTTTTAATATAGACTCGTACATACCAACTAACTTATAGGCTAAAGCCTCAACTCCTTTAGGTATGAAGTTTGGTTTTGCCTTTCTCTGATCCAGCCATGTGATAACGGGGCGGATTGGATTTCCATCTCTGTCAACAAGAACCATTGAATCTCGTTGAGTCGTAACTCCAACTACCGCTATCATATCTTTAAGTTGGGGAGATCTTGCAAAGATCTCTTTACAACCTTTTATGATGGCATTCCAGAATATATTTGCATCCTGCTCAGCATAACCTGGTTTTGCCTGAAAATATGGGTCATATTCAATCTTCGATTTTTCTAAGATATTACCATTTTCATCGAAAATAATGACTCTTGTGCTTTGCGTTCCACAATCAATAGTCAATATCAATCTATGCTCCATCTTCTTTCTGCCTTTAATTTAATACCTTTACTTTAATATAGATGGTTGTTACAAATATAGTAAACATACTAAAAAATAACATAGAAAATTATCAAAAAATCTTATATTTTCATTCACATATATATAGTAAAAAAAAATTATAAGATTACAAGAAAAATAAAAAATTATGGTATTTTTATTTAATTTTTATTTTTCTGTGTTATTAAAGATTAAGGGCAAATTTGAATTTTTTGGCAAAATTTAGTAATATTAAAAATATGAAGGAATGTTAATTAAAAAAAAATGGAAATTAATAAAATTAAGAAAAAAATAAAATTAATAAAATTAATTAAATAAAGAAATGAAATTAATAAAGAAAAAATTAAAATTAAGGAAATAGAAGAAATAAATGAAGAAACAATAAAAATTTAAGATTAATGAAACAATAAAAATTAAATAAATAAAAGAAATAAATGAACAAATAAATAAAATTAAAAAAAATAAAAATCAGGCAAATAAAAGGAATTAATGATATAAGTTAGATTAATTGATAAAAAATCAGGAGTTTTAGATGGAGAATTTTATAAAGGAGTTCAATTCCTATTTTGATAATTTTAGTTTTAAGGAAAGAGAAAAACAGATTGATACTATCGATAAAAAACAGTTTGACATATTAATAATAGGAGCAGGGATAACAGGGGCTGGTATTGCAAGAGAAGCAGCAATTAGAGGATATTCTTTTTGCCTTATAGACAAAGAAGATTTTGCATTTGGAACATCAAGCAAGTCTTCAAAACTTGCGCATGGTGGTTTTAGATATCTTGCTCAGGGAGAGATTAAACTTGTTAGAGAGTCAACGACTGAAAGAAACTGGCTTGCAAAGGCACTTCCAAATCTTGTTAGACCACTTGGTTTTGTTGTTAATGCATATGAAGGTGGAAAAGACTCACTTACAAAGATAAAAATCGCAGTATTCCTTTATGATTTAATTTCAAATTTTTTAAGTAAATATAAGAATAAAAATAAGCACAGATACTTAAAAGCCGAGCAGATAATAAAGATGGAGCCCGAAGTAAAAAAAGAAGGATTGCTTGGAGGAGCCATTTACTATGATACAAATGTTGATGATTCAAGGCTCACAATCGAAACAATAAAGGATGCTTTGGCAATATCTAAAAGTAAAAAAATAGAGTCCTATGCTTTTTCATATTGCAAATTCATAGGATTCGACAAAGATGAAGATAATTTAAAAGTTATTTATGTTCAGGATAGAATAGGCGGTTTAACTCATACAATAAAAGGAAAAGTCGTCGTAAATGCAACTGGAATCTGGATAGATCAGACTCTTGAAAATGCAAATATTAAAGCCAGGCTTATAAGACCGACAAAGGGAGTTCATCTTATCATAAAACAGCAAAGACTTGGCAATAACAATGCGTTTGGACTTCGTTCTATAGATGATGGCAGGTTTTTCTTTGTTATAAGAAGAGAGGACTATTCATACATAGGAACGACTGATACAGATTATAACGAAAACCTTGATGAACCTGTTTGCGAAAAAAAAGATGCAGATTACCTTCTCAATACTATAAATTATATCTTCCCAAAGGCAAATTTGACATATAAAGATATTATATCTGCCTATGCGGGTGTAAGACCTCTTATTCTGGAAGAAAGAAAAAGTGAGTCAGCAGTTTCAAGAAAACATATAATTATCGATCATGGTGAAATCAAAAATTTTGTTACAATAGGAGGAGGAAAACTTACTATATTTAGAAAGATGGCTGAAGATCTGATATTATTCCTTCAGAAAAAGGGTTATATTACTTATAAAAGCAAAAAAAGAAATATGTCAAAAAAAGATTATCTTATCGCCGTGAAAGAGAAGAACCTATACAAAGAAGGTCTTGAAAAGTTAGGGATTTCGAAAAAATATTTTGACTATTGTATAAGACAATATGGAAAAGGAGCTTTTATTATTTTTGACTATATAGCAAAAGATTTAAAGCTTGGAAAACCTTTTATCGAAGATTATCTACTTACAAAAGCAGAAGTTGTGTATCATTTCAAATATGAGATGGCTTTGACCATAAGTGATGTTTTAGAAAGAAGAACAGAAAGTAGCTGTCATATTCATTATAAAAAACAGGAAGAGCTTGCAAGAAAATTAGCGCAATTTCTCATGAAATTTTATGGTTTTGATAAAGATATCCTTGATAAACAGGTAAAAGATTATCTTGAAAAAATAGAAAAAAATACAAAATTTTTACAGGAAAATATTTGATAAAAAAGGATAAAAAATTGATAAAAATAATAAAAACAAATAAAAAACATATAAAAGACAAATAAAAAAAATAAAAAAAGTAAAAAAAATTTTAAATAGAAGATTAATAAATTATCAGGAAAAAAAATTTCAAAAAATAAAAAATAATAATAAAAATTGATAGAAAATAAAAAAAAATAAAAAAAGATTAATAAAAATAATAAAAATAATAAAAAAATATTATTAAAAGGTTAAAGGAATAAAAATAAACAGATTTAGAGGAGATCATGAACAAAAGTTTTCTCGGAGCACTTTTAGGGATTTTGGCATATTTTTTACTCGCACTTGGTTTTGTTTTTCAGAAAAAAGGGATCGGGATTTTTTCAAAGGAAAGGAAAAGATCGGATTTTATTTTCTGGATTAGCGGGCTTATTTTGATAAACATAAATCCTTTTATAAATTTTTTCGCACTCAATCTTGTTCCATCTTATGTAGTAAACGCAATTTCCGCCTTAACAATAGTTTTTACCATCCTTCTTTCTGCTTTATTGCTTAAAGAAAAACTTTTTACATCTGATATTATTTATATAATCGGAATAACTATTATGATTGCTGCCATCACCTTCAAAACAAAAGATACCCCTCAGCTTATGCCACCTTTTATTTTATCTTTTATTTTTGCAGTTTTACCTATAATCCTTTTCTTTCTTATTCTTCCTTTTATGCATCTTGCAAGTAAAAACCAGCTTGAAGGTAAAGGGTCGATGCCAGCTTTTATTAAGGTGATAATCCCATCCATCACTTCTGGAAGTATGGCAGGATTTATGGTTGTTGCGATGAAACTACTTCAGCTTGATAAAGGCTCACAGCTTAAATTAACCTACTTTTCTTCTATATATTTATATCTTTTTCTACTAAATGGACTTATCTCATTTATTGCAATACAGATAGCATATAAAAATGGTTCGATGATAATGATTGCACCTATGCAATATGGCTTTACAGTCTTATATCCAATAATCATATCATTATTTTTATTTCCTCTTAAAAATGGCTTTTTCGAATCTTTTGATATTATAGCAATGACATTGGCAATCTTTATATTTATTTGGGGTATTGTTGTTAAACATAATAATTAGAAAAAAATAAAAAATAAATTTTAATAATTTAATTATTTTTATTTTTTAAGTTGAAATTTAAATAAATTGCTTTAATATAATATTTAGAAGATGAAAAGAAGAAAATACAAAATTGGAGGATAATATGAAAAGAATACTATTAGCAATTGCAATAATTCTTCTTCTTTCAATACCTGTTTTTGCTCAGGCTCAATATAACTTTTTAGGTATTGGTTTGATTGGCCTTTCAAATACTACTTTGGCTCAACTTTCAGATAATCAGGCACAATTTTTTGATTCAGCAGTTTGGGGAATAAATGGAAGACTAAAATTTTCAAAATTTTTTGGTATCGCATTTGATCTATTCTATGTTGGAACACAGTATTACTGGTATGATTATGAATACTCTCAATGGTATGGACCAACTTCCTGGATAGTTGCTGAACCTTATATAACATCTGCAGGTTATAATCAGGATAATTGGGAATATTACCATGATAAATTTTATATGAATCTTGATCTTGGCTTATATATTCCTATTGCATTTTTACAGCTTTATTTTGAATGTGGTCCATCTTTCTTCTTCACTCAACCAGGTAGTGGATATGATTGGGATCAATCTTTCATAAATTATTATGATTCAATTTATGGGGATGGTG
>ERZ795051.4020-NODE-4020-length-14243-cov-6.641246_pt1 | contig 14243 bp, 11 predicted proteins | sample MGYA00375135_ERZ795051 | MGnify/ENA primary metagenome ERZ795051 (study PRJEB30180, sample SAMN05720222) | activated sludge metagenome | isolation source: Anaerobic digester | place: Japan | collected 2015-05-26 ... | reverse complement strand
TCAACCGATACGTCGTCGGGCAAAGCGTCTACGACTTCTTTGAAATAGTCGCGGATCAAACGGTTCTCCTGCCACGTCCAGGAACCATCGCTGAAATCGCGCCTGGACCCCACGCCGCTGCTATCACCACGATACACCGTGATCAACAGGGTGCCACCTTTGCGGGTCATCCCCCATGCCGACTGGATCACATGCCGCCGGACCAGGGCATCTGGGATGACGTTCAGCACGTTATTAAGCATGACGCAATCGGCGCCGCCTCGACAGGACACATCCGTAATCACCGCGAGATTTTCTTCCATACTACGCGCATGCGGGTCATACACAACGCATTTCACACCATGTCTCGCAAGGAATTCCACACCATCGTTGAAACGACCGCCGCCGTAATCGACGACGAACATCCCGCTACGAATGTACCCGTATTTGATGCCTTTCCGGATCCCACTCGCGACTTGCCGGATACTGGTCCTTTCCGGGGAAAACATACTTGCGAATACCTCTCAGAAAAGAATAAAACTTCCCCTTCTTATCGTCCATCTGTCACACCCACTATCACACACTCCACGCAACCCCCAAGATGAAAAAAGAGAGACTCGAGGTCAGACCATTTCGATCTCAATACAATCGCCATAATATTCCATGAATGCCTGGTACCGAAGTTCGGAATGTTTGCGACAGAACCGACCGCAGTTATCGATAAAATCGATAACCTCTGCGTAGTCAAACCTCTCGTTCCGCCGGAGGACCCGGCCTACCTTCTGGACAAGCGCGATTGGGCTCGATAGCCCGCCTGCCAGCACCACGGCGTCCATCGCAGGGAGGTTGACTCCCTCCTTCAGGATCGTCCCGATGAGCACGTTGATATCACGAGCCTGGAACTGTTTGAGTAGTTGCTGTCTGGTCTTGGTAGAGATCTTCCCCCAGATCCGGGCGACCTTGTCCGCACCTATCTCCCGGGCGATCATGTTATAGAGGAGGTTCATATGTGCCACCCGCTCGACGTGGATATACGTCTGCTTCCCCTCGCGGACGAGCCGGACTACCTCGTCCACAATCCTCTCGTTTCGCTCATCGTTTGTGACAATCTGGGCCACATACTCTTTCTGCCAGTCCTGGCTGAAGAAACCGGGCGACCCACCCACGGAGATGAGTGTCAGTTTCGGGCGAGCGAGGTATCCCGCCCTGACAAGGTCACATGGGGTTAGATTGGCCACAACAGGCCCCGTTGCCGCAAATATCTTCAAATCTGCGTTGTCCGTGCGTTTTGGGGTCGCAGACAGTCCAATTCGTATACGGGCCGTGCACCTCATTGCAATATTATATGCCATGTCAGCCGCTATCCGATGGCAATTTCGATGACAGACCCGATTCGCAAAGAACGAGTGATCTTCCTCCACCGTTATGTCGTATACGTATAATCTCTCGTCACTTTGTAGTCCATGCACGGAACTGCATATGGTCGAACTATCGCCAGGAATGCGTCCACATCGGCAGCCTTGTTTATATGAACGGTTGCATATGGGTTCGGGTTTCCCGACTTCAAACTCCAATTTATCTTCACCGGTACACCCCACGTCCGATCCATCCACGCCGATAGCACGCTCGCCTGTTCTTTCTGCAGATATCCCGATGCAATTGATATCGAATGCCCGTACACCTTCCGATACTTCTTGTTCTTCCCCGCGATCAGAGAACCGTCGTCCAGATACCACGTCGCAAGGGCTATCGGATGATCTATTTCGTCCAACCACTCTTTCGACAGTGACGTCTTTTTTCCCACCTTCACAAGATTGTATATCGGCGTGAAACACGGCAGTGACATCGTCTGAGCGCGAATCATTATCTTTCCTGCACAATACCCGTGATTCACAACCTCTACTGGAGGCGATTTTATAAGATTCTTTAGTATCGAGTACTTCCACATCAAGTACTCTTCTTGTGCAGCCGATTGACTGATAATGAGCCGAGGGAACGAACTCCTCGAATTTGGGTACAGAATGCTCATATCTCCCATCAGCCCCCCAAGTATCAACTGCCTCTGCACCTCCGTAAGTTCGACGTCGTATCGCCACTTGTTCCGCATCTCGAGAGACTTCGCCGCTACAGCAGCCCGCTCCTCTGGAGTCCGTTCGGCCCACATTTTCTTTGACGCCTTCGACAACCCCGCCCGATTCGCAGTTGAATGCACCACAGACGCATGACCTCCGAGCGACGTCATCGACGCAAACTCCTTCCCACACTCCTTGCACACATACACATCTTTTTTCGCAAACATGAAATATCACATCCTCTGTTGTTAGTTTCCAAGCCTCTATCCACCCCCGGCGGGTCAAGATCTTGTGGTCCTCAGTACACACCGTGACTCCATGCTCATGAATCACCCGAACCAGCCGCTTAATAAGCGGGATCTTCTGGTATCCGACGACACGCCGGAACTTTCCCGTGTGAGTGAGCACCTTTACCGGAAGGCGCTTCTCGACAATCTCGCCTATCGGGATCTCCCCGATATCAGTGACCACGGGGGTGTTGTAGGGCAGGCACTCGTCAACGAGCAGCATCCCGTATTCAAGACGATCAAGTTCCCTGGCCCTGATCATTGAGCCGAGCGTCTGGAGCATCGCAACAGTGATTGGCTGGAAGTCTCGCTCCCCATCTCCCACAAGTCCTGCATCTACCCCCAGGTGGAGTTTTATCTCGTCTTTCCACTGGTACAGGAGTTCCCGAGTGTGGCAAACGATCAGGGTCGGCACATCGAACTTCTGGACGAGCCTGAGCCCTATAACGGTCTTCCCTCCCCCCGTGGGCAGGGATATCAGCCCCCCGCCAGCAGAATACACCTTATCCACAACCTCCTGCTGGTATGACCGGAGCGTGAGAGGAGAGACCCACTCGAAGCCCTGCGGGTCAAACTCCCGGGGCTGCGCCTTCTGCACGGTATACTGAACCCCGAAGATGTCGAGGACCCCGGTCACCCGTGATAACAGGCCACTTGCAAAGTACCACGATTTTCCACCGCGAGACTGCTTGAGTAGTCTCACCCTGCCGTCCCACTCACCCCTCTGGTAAGCGTCAGTCCGGTCATACCCGACCGGCATATACGAGAGTTCCCGGTCCAGAGCGACGAGGACGTAGTCCGGGAGTGAGCCATATAGAAAATGGTAGGGCAGGTCGTTCCCTGCCACTATGTTGATGGGTGTGGCCGTGGTCGCCATTCCATCACCAGTTCAGCCCGGTAGCGTCTCGTATAACTGATTTCGGCGGCTCGTCGTCAAACGGCACGCCGTAGTCCTCTCCGCAGGTGGCGGACACACCCTTCTCTATCTTTATAATAACGCTCTGGTCCACCCCCATTGCATGTGCAAGCGCCCGTTTCCGCGCCCTGGTAGCGGCGAACCTGATAGGAGCGTTCCTATCTAACACCTTGGTCTCGGCGGTGCTCGCCTCCCCCACATCTTCGGAAACTATGCGCCTGCCGTCTACATGGAGGACGACGGTGCATTTAACCGCCGCCGCCAGTGCGTTCCCGATCAGCCCGTAATGTATAACTTCAAACGTCACAGACTCAAGATAGTCGTGTGCAATCCGGGCGTATCCATCTGCTGTAAGGTCAGGCTTTGGGTCTCTCTTGCCATACTGGTAAAAGAAAGCGGGGTCGGTCTTCTTCAGGTCTTCCACCCGCTTGGCGAATATGGACTGCACCGACACTGGTATGGACACCATACCTGCACCCCCTCCGCTCAACGGGTGCCCCGCCTGTTCTTCTTATACTGGTCGACGATTGTGTCAAAGACCTCGAATGACATCTTGTCCTTGAACTTCTCCTCCCAGATCTGCTTGCTATCCAGGTCGGACGGCTTGACCCCGACTATCGCCACAATTGCATCCAGATATGCAACTACCTGGGCCGCAGGCGACGTCCCGGGGAGTTCCGGGGGCTCGGAGAACACGGACCCTACCGCTTCCTTGAACCCACCCAGGTCAACTTCCGACTCCTCGACGGGTTCGGGTTCCGGTTCTGGTTCCGGTTCGGCTGATTCCAGTCCTGTGGGTTTCGGCCCGTCTACCTGGTAGACGGTGTGCACGTCCAGGTTCACATAAGTCTTATCAGGCTTCGGCTCGTAACTTGACACCCTCCCGACTATCAGGACTTCCCGGCCCTGGACCACGTCCTGTACCATCCGGGCCTGGTCCCTGGGGTCTTCGACTGCCGTCACAGCATACTGGCACATCCCCGCCAGGTCGGGTATCTCGACTATCGGGACAACGTTCTTCATGTGCGAGATGGTTGCCGATACCGAGACCGGGACGTTTAAACCCCCGACCTGCGTATTCTCCTCGTAGAGTTTCAGTCTCAGCACCGGGTGGCCCTGTGGAGTCCTGCGCTGGTTCATCTGCCAGACTATCTCCTCTCCGTCGAACGCCCTGTTTTTCCACCTCGGGGCCGGGTTCACATACTGGATGACACCCCGTATCACGACAACGCTCCCTTTGTCCTCGGCACGTATCTTGCCCGGGGACTTGGCAACTGAGTTCAGGGCGTTCATGAACATCTCTTTCGAGATCGGGGCGTGGGATACCAGGGACACCGCGTTATACGAGTTGTATTCCTCGTCGTAGTCGGCGGCTATCGTCACCTGGGACGGGACCGAGAGAGATACCTTCGTCCCTTCCATCGGGAGCCGGGTATCAAACGAGGAGACCTCGACGTGACGCCCGTCCTTCTTCAGGATAGCAAACCGGACCGGCTGCCCTGTCCCATAGACGTCTCGCATCCCGGCCAGGATGCCGCTTATCTCGATAGCGGACTCTTTACGCCTCATCTCATAGACAACGCGCTTCAGGTCGGCGACTCCCTTTACAACGGCGGTTGTATACTGCAGGAACCCCAGTTGCTTGTGCATCTCCGGGGTCAGAATCGTTTCAGGCTTGATACCACATGCCGCGACATCGGACGCAAGTTTTGCATCCGACTTCAGCACGTCAGCCACCCACTGCTTGTGGGTTGCGTCTTTTAACGTAGAAATTGTCGAGTTCATTCTACATTACCTCATACTGTCATATCGCGGGGGATTGCAAGAGGTTGTGACCCCCGGCCAGGCCCCACACATACTACTACAACCCCAATGTATATATACCTTCGCATCCAACATAAACCTGTAGAATAACCATGAAACCCCTTAAAGACTTCACGAAGGTTGAACTGCCTGAAGACCTGTTCTTTGTCAGGAGGCCGGAGCGTTCCCAGGGCCGAATTGTGATCCCGGACGATATCGCCACACTCATTGGGTGCAAGCGCGGAGACGTAATTCTCCTGACCGCCCGCAACCCGGCAAACGGAGAATCTGTGTCGTTCCTGCAGACCATCACGATGGCCGACAACAAACTGACAATGCCAAAGGCCGCGCGAGACGCAATTGGTATTGAGCCTGCCAGTCGCGACACCGACGGCTGGACCAGGTATGAGACGCCGGGCGTAAAATTCCAGTACCCGGGCATCGAATTCCATATCAGGGGCCTATATAAGGCAACAGGAGGTCGTGGACCTGGTGATAAGGTGCACGAGGGTGCACACGAGGTCACCGAACCCAAGACTTATCATGAGGAATGACTATGAGTCATTACTACCTGCACGAGGGACAGACATATCCCAGCGTCACCACAATCCTCCAGAAATGTCTGGAGGAGCCGCAGGGTCTCAAAATATGGCGTGAAAATCTCGCGCGCAACGGTAAAGACCCGGATGCAGAGACCAGGCGCTCCCAGGTCGTTGGAACACTGGCACATTACAGGTGCCTGAACCCAATCGGACCCACAACCCTCGAACTCCCGCTGCAGGAAATCTCGGAATGCACCCCGGACATCCTCCGGGACGTTGAACTATGCGAGGTAATGTTTAATGAACTACTCCCAACGCTCAATCTCGGCCACCCCCGCCTCCGAGAAACGCTCGTTGTCAATAGAGAGGAGGGGTACGCCGGGAAGTTCGACCTGGTTGCCCCATCAAATGGGAAGAAGACGCTCTTCGATATCAAGACCTCACAGCGGGTCTATGATACCCACCTTCTCCAGATTGGTGGTTACAGCGCCGCGCTTAAGAGTAATGGAACCGTCGTGGATCAGGGAGGTATCATCGTCCTCCACTACAACCCCAAAAATAACCCGATGTTACGCGGATCCGTTCACTGGATCGGGCGCGAAGAACTCGATAAATACGAACGCGGGTTCATCAACATCGCAAGGCGGTATCACCGCGAACACGAGGACAGATAATGTGGGGCAGGACGGGGTTTCCACCCCCGCTGCCCCGCGCACGAGGTTCTCCGGCGTAGACCCCATGCGATGTGGTGCAAAAGGCGTGCGGGCCGTTTATCCTGTCGCCACAACCCCCAGCCGATACGTGAGGACGCTGTAGGAGGGAATGCTGTGGACAATAGTAGTATCGACTCGAAAGATAAAAAGGTTTCCCCTCTACAGGAGTGTCCAATCCCTGTAGAAGTGAGGCTCGACGCTTTTGAATCCGCAAATAACTGCATATCACCCATTATCACGGACCCGAATACGGGCGTGTGTTACGTGCGGTGCGTTGCGGGCGGAAAAGAGATCGATATCAACAGGCAATATCTGACCGGCGACCGGGTCACAATCGACGACGTCACGTTCACCAAGAACCCGGATATCGCCCGTCAATGGATTATTTCGGGGAAGAACGTAGGTATATACACCGGGCTCGAGCCCAGGGACGTCATCGAGGATAACGTAGTTATTCTGGATATCGACCTCAAAGACGTCTCCCCTGACGAAGAGCCCTCTTTCATGGCCCCACGAGAGGTTATCGACCGGATCGTAGGCCGAACCCTGACCATAGAGACCCGGACCGGGGGCCTGCAGTGCATATTCCGGAACACGCTCGGTATAACCGGGAGCCCGAAACTAAGATACATTGACCCGGAGACCGGACACCTCAAAGACGCCGGGGACACCCGGATCAAACACGCATACGCCCTCTTTGCGGGCAGTTACGTGAGCCCCGATAAAATTACCGGCAAGCGGGGCAAAAACGACCCCAAAAAACCGTTCAAGAAACCACTACCCCACGCCGACGGGCTATACCGGGCAGTCCATGCGGTCCCGGTTGTTGACCTGACACAGGAACTCCTTGAAGAGACCGGTTTTGTAATCGGGGGCCGTGTAACCCGCGCACCCCAACACAAGGCCCGCAAAACTGCCACAGGAGATGACGGGGAGAAGGAAATCGCCCGGAAGATAGACGGCGTCAAAGCCTATAGCAGTTACGGGCACCGACGGTTCCAGTACGAACTTACGGCCCAGAGGCTCCAGCACCTGGCATCTATTGCAGACCCGGGCATAATCCGGAACCGGGACGGCAAATCGCTTGAAAACCTGGCCTACACAAACCAGAAGTTGTTCAACCTGATCAAGCCCAGGAACGACTATACCACACGCGGCGTCACTAACGATGAAAGCGAGAGCGCCGAGAACATAGCCCTCGCTTACGAGATGCGAAAACTGGGGTTCGACGACCCCGATACGGTCGCGATGGCCATCCTCCTGTATCAGCCCAGGGAGAAGAACTTCGAGATCAGGAGCAACGGTATCTCTTACCTGGCAGATACCATAGCCGGGGCGTTTGACCTCTACGACTTCGAACAGAACGACGAGTTCACAGAGGACGAACACCTGGCGGCTATAAATACGGGGACTGACCTCTCGCACCCGGACGTTGCAGACGGGCGCGGGTACTCGCACCTCTACGAGGTCGCGAAAGACGACCCGAACGTCAGGTTCGAGACCTGGACCCAGTTCCCGCCCCTGTCCCCCGACTCAGCCGACATCACCCTCTGGAGGGGAGACCCCAGGTCCGGAAAGAGTTGGCACGGGGCGCTTTACCTATCCCAGCACGCCACCGGGAACTACATCACACACCGCCATGAGATCCTGAGTGGCATATTCTCCCGCCTTGTAGAGATGACCAACGATACCACAAAGACCATAGTCTGGATGGAAGGTAAGGGGAGGTGCTGCCAGAACAAAGAGGGGACCAGGGACTGGATGTCCTGCAAGACGTGCCCCCTCCACCCATCTGATGGCGAAGAGGACGGCGGGATCCCGTTCCTCGAATACCAGAGAGAGGCCAGCAACATCCTGAAGAAATACCGGGCCATCAGCAGGGACGTCCTGACATCAAACGGCGTGGACTACTGCCCCTATTACATCCTGAAACTTGCAGAGCCCGAAGCGGACTACTGTCTGGCTGTGGCGCCGTTTATATCCCCTATCTGCAACCCGGACACATACCACATCACACCCCGCGAATACCTGGTCATCGACGAAGAGCCGACAATAGACGTGTTCTATCCCGGATACCCCGCGATATACGAATACCACCAGTATGGGTTTGCAGAGAAGTGGGACACAAACCACCTCGTCCGGGACGATATAGTCGGGCAGTTCAATGATGTCATCAAGGTCATCAAGGACAAGAACCCGAAACGAGTTACACGCATCAACAAGGTCATCCGCGAGATCTGCGAGAACATCATCACCCTTAACACGGAGGTCATGGCCTTCTCCAGGCTCCAGTCCAAAGACGCCCGCGAGCGAGACGCGTTCGTCCAGAGGGTCCGCAAAAAACTCAGCACCTACGAAGACCTAAGCCTTGCATTCAAGCAACAAATCATGACCACATTCCAGGAACACATCCGCGACCTCCCGTATCCAAGCACCGGGAACCCGATCCAGTACCTCCAACCATTCCTGTTCCCGGCCCAGAACCTCCTTGTCTGGCAGCAGGGCTCACATCCAAACAGTCCCAAGCAGATCCTGTACCTCATGAGCAGCCACACCCCGATGTTTGAACCCGAATTTACCAGGATGCTCGTCATCGGGGCCACAGAATCTGAGATCTTTGTAGACCAGATCCGGGGGAACCGTTCCGTATGCCGTGTGGACCTTGAGATATTCCCGTTTGCCGAGAACTACACTCTCCTTGTCGCGGTTGCAGACCGCCCTGCACAGCAGGAAGCCATTGTCAGGCAGTTAATGGCCCGCCTTCTCGAACGAAACAGGGCTGCGCTCAGGAACAACAAGCCCATAGTCCCGTTCGCCGCCGTCACGGCCACAAGGGAGAAGCAGCAGGCCCTTGTAAACTCCATGGCCCCGCACGGGAAGATCATGAGTCTAGGGGAACACGACACCCGTGACGACGTCGTCCGGTATTACGAGCAGGGGTATCCAGTAGCATTTTATAATAACGGGACCATTGCCCGGGGGGTGGATCTGCCCGAGTATGACATCCTATTTTTCGTGGATGGAGGGTTCGCAACCCCCCGGTTTACTGCACTTGAGGCATGTGCGGTGGCTTTGTCTGACGAATCATCTATAAAAAGGTATCGAAATATAAGGGTCTCGAAGGTGGCTGACGAGTGTACAAACTCGGTATATAGAACGTCACCTTTATATACTAGAAAATCCGACTCAGGAAAAATCCTCGTAATTTCGAAGATTCACCTTGGGTTAGTGTACAAAAGCCTTTATAAAGATTCCGTTGTAATTCCTGTGGAAATCGACTCAATTGACAAATACGTCGATTACATGACCGCAATCTCCTCTAAAATCTTAGTTCTGCCGCAAACACAGAATTCGGATAATAAGAATGCCCCAATTTCGGATCCCTGTAATATTGAAGGGATTGGAGAACACAGGGGCTATGAGAGTTGTCATATAGCCGAACCGAGCACGCACGGAGCCGCATTTCAGAACATCCGAGATACTATATACTATGTACATAATGTGATCTGTAATGCGACAACGTACGTTGTCCTTTCGGGAGTTGACAAGAGCACGATGCGCGAAATGGCAAAAGAACGTGCAATACTACAGCGTTCTATCACGAGAGATCATAAGGCCCAGAGGGTATACAACGCAGTGTTACGAGTACTACTCGGACGCCTGAAGTCAGTCTCACAACGACATTCCCTTGACTCCGTGGTGTCCTCACTGGCAGAGAACAAAACTCTCAAAAAGCGGAGGGTGAGCACGAGGGCCATCGAGCAGATGATAGAGGACATGATCTTCGAGGGTATCCTCCTGTGTGAAGAGACAGAGGACTTCCGGGCGTCGTTTGATGGCGGTGTCCCGGAGGTGAAGCGGTGGATTAGGGTCAATCCAAATTCACCGGTGGTGCAAAATATGTGTTAGCGGTGAAAAGCGAAAGGTATAATGCGTGGTATTGCATATCATACAACCATGGAAACGAGAGAGACATTCATTAAAGCGAGAGATTCTTTCGGCGGGAAATCCCCGATCTATGACCCCTCGTTCTCCGTGAAGGAGCGGCGCGATGCCTATTATGTGGTAAGGGCGGCAATGTCACACCTTACCTGCGCACAGAATGGGCGGCAACGTGTATCCATCGACTCTCTGGCGTCTAAGTTGTCCCGATATCCGTCGCTTAAGAGGCGCAGGATATCAAAACGCCGGATAATCGATATCCTTGCTGGGCTGACGGTCGATGACCTGATCCGTGTAGAATTCGGTCCGGATAGGCGACTCAAAACGTCTCCAGAGCGGGTGTGGGTGTCTTGCAACCCCGACCACTTCGAGGTCGAGGCAAAGAAGTACGCCCCGCTGGACCTGATTATGGCTGTGTAGTATAGTGGTGTAGAATGGTGGTGCAGAACATGGCTGAAAATATATGGGGGCTGTGGCGTGCCTGTAACGGCGCTTGTTAATGGTGAGGAGCGCACGGCCCCGTTACTCTCGGACCTGGAATGGAAGGTGCTCCGGGAATTTGCGGCGTCTGGTGCTGTATCTGTTGCAACGACGTGTTGCCGTGCCCCGGCAGAGCCTATATCTGTGGAGGGAGGGTACCGGTACTTTAAGGCGCCGTCCTGTTCCCATTTCAGGGATACAACCGACACCCTGGCCCTGGAGACCGCTATTATCAGAGAGGTCGTGGGCTCCGGGTGGTCGGTCCAGTGCAACGTTGTGGGCGGAGAACTTAACGCCTGGACCGCAGATATAGTCGCGACATCTCCAGACGGCTCAAACCGGGTCGGGTTCATTGTGGAGCCTGGTGCGCCTGGGGCATCAAGTCTTGGAGATTATGTGGTCCGGGCGTCAAGGATGGGCGCTGCCGGGGTCTCGGCGATATTCCTGTTCCCATCCATCCCCGAAGGTGGGATGTGGCGGTTTGTGAACGAGGGTAAGATCATTACTGCGGCCAGGTATACCCCAGGCCGCCCTGTGCCCACGGTTGCGGGACTTCCAGCCCCTCTATTCGTGAGCGTGGCCCTGAAAGCGCATCGTGCCCCGGCCACAAGGAAGATCCGGTCGTTTCGGGTCACAAGTTATGCGAGGCCCTCTGATACAGGGCCCTCCGAGACCGGTAGTTTCGTGGTCGGGTTCTCTGTGGACTATATGGGAGAAGAGATTTACTCCGGGGAATGGCCCTGGTCTCCGAATTCGGAGGTTTCCTATATAATCAACGAGCGGGCCAGGTCAAAACGCGAGTCCGTGGACGAGTTGTTGTTGCTAACGGCAGAGATGGGCGCACTACACCTGGCCCTTGGCCACTTTGCTGGCGAGAACGGGATGTTCTACCGGGCGCGGGACATCGCACATAGTCTGATCATCAGGACCGGGGGCCACCCCCGCATGAACGCCATTATCGATGACTTCCTGCAGGGCGGGTTCAAGGAGAGATATTCGACCACATACCCGAGGTTCTTCTACCTCGTGAAGCACTGCATTTATGAGTTACAGACGAAATGCGGGTATGTGGTTGCGCGGTCTACGGCGGGATAAGGAGGATTTAGGTTATGTCAAATTTCAGACCAGAAAACCCTGACGATGTGGCCAGGGTGTTGTTTTCGATCCGGAAGGAGGGGATTGCGGCCCGGGGACGTTCGGATCTCGTGAAGTTCGTGTCCGGGCAGCGGGTAACGCCGCTCCAGGCGATCCGGGCAAAGTGCTATGACTGCTCGGGCTATTATGTAGACGGGAAGCAGGACTGTGGACAGAGCGATTGCCCCCTGTATAGGTTCATGCCTTACAGGCCGGGAGTCGAGGACGTGGAAGGGGAAGACCCGATGGAGGGGGAAGACCAGGATGAATTTTGAGGTCCCAGTGATGGTGGTTTTCGATGCTGCTGGAGAACGGGTGATCTCAAACGGATGATTAGTCGAGGCGATGTGATATGGTTGGTGGTAATAGCGAAATTGTGGTATTATACCGTCGAGCCCACGTCTTTGTGGGGGTGATGGGATTTTGAGACACGGGGCGTGGTTGACGGGCCCGTACCTGGACGGGTTGTCCCTTTCAATGCACCAGGGACGGAGCAGGGAGTATATATCTGCGGTCGTGTGCGCCTGGATCGGGGCCTTCATACCGTCCCTGTGTGCCGGTATGGCCGTGATATGGCTCTATTGCGCTCTGGTGGCCGCACCGGTTAGGGAGACATTCTTGATAACCGGGATGTATGGCTTGATAGCGGTGCTTTTCGTGGGACTGCCCATGGTCTACCAGGTACGGAAGATCGCGGAACGAGTGATTGTGCCGTGGTTGGCCAGGTCTAGGCCCGGATCCGGGTCCGGGGACGAGCCCGGGGACGCGTTCCGGGTAATGAAGACCCTGTGTTATCTATGGCTTCCAATTGGGATGTCCCTGGGGCTCTGTATCCTGTGTGGCGCGGCGATGGTGGTACGGTGGCTGGGTTGAGCCCGGGGCTCAACCCTGGGGTTTAAACCTACTACTTTTTGGAGTTGCCTTTGCCTTTGCCTTTCAGGCTGGAGACCAGTGCCGCTCCAACCGCGATGACCGCCACGGCACCGAGTATGGGGAGGACCAGATTGCTACCGGAGATCCCCTGCCCGTCCGAGGTTCCGGGTTCGCCCGGCGCCCGTATTGGGATTGTGAGCGTGGCCGTGTCGCTACCGATGTGGTTGGACGCGACGAGGGTGACACGGTAGTCTCCCCCCTCCGTATACGTATGGGACGGGTTCTGGAGGACCGACGTCATCCCGTCCCCGAAGTCCCAGAGCCACGACGTGGGGGTCGGTGAACTGGTATCGGTGAACGTGATGGTTACCGGTGCTACTCCCGTCTTCGGAGACGCTACGAACGCCGCCGTCGGGGCTGGATATCCGCAGTCCCCGACCTTCTCCTCGGTGATTGTCCATACTCCGTCGACACATGTTGCCCGGTCGTAGCCAATGCAGGTTGTGGCACCCGATTTACCGTAGGGAGATACGCACGACTTTGCCAGATTAAGGGTCACCTGTGCAGTATCCATCCCGGACTGGTTACTGGCCTGTAGTGTTACGACGTATGTGCCACCGTTAGTATACGTATGTGTAGGGTTCTGTTCGGTGGACGTGCCACCGTCCCCGAAGTCCCAGAGCCAGGACGTGGGGCTTGTCGTGGAGGTATCTTTGAACTTCACGATGAAGGGCGCGGTATCGGACATTACCGTAGCGGTAAAGGATGCGCTTGGTTTTACGAACCCACATTCAGGAGAGTTGGATTCCGATAATAGCCACGAGACTTCACCCCATCTACCTACAGGTGAACACACAAATTTTGTGGTCCCGGCACAATATATCTCGCCTGGTGCTCCGTCCGGGTTTTTGCAACGCGCGTTATAGGGTTCGGACTGGACGACGGAGAAGTTGCACGATGCGGGAGGGCAGTCGTGTTCGAAGGGGAGGTTGGGTATGAAATAGTCGGGGTCTATCCTGACCCGCGCCGAGATGGTCCGCTCCCCGAATATGGAGAGCGGAATGCCCTGCTCCTGGAGACAGACCTCGATTATATTGTGGTTCGGGAGATAGAACGTGAACTCCTGGTAGGGATCCATGAAGGTCCCACCGCCGCTGGTGGTTCCGACCGGATATGAGAGGATGAGTTTTTCGCCGTCTATGGTGTTCATGTATATTTCTACCAGGCACCGTCTCCTCTCATCGAGGTTCGATTTTATATGTATCGTCGGGTGCAGGTATATGCCAACGTTAAACCATTTCTGGTTTGGATTAAGGCGTATCAACTGCTCGGTAGCCGGGAGTGTGATCTCCGTGACACCGATCTTTCCGGGGGGTATTACGTTTGCCATAAAATTAGACCACCTTGCTATCGGGATCAACCTGCCAGGTATTAAAGGGTTTCCAACCGAAGGTTAGAAACGCGGGCGTGGAGATGTCGGTCATGATGACTTCTTTCGCTTT
>ERZ795051.4016-NODE-4016-length-14250-cov-3.885030_pt1 | contig 14250 bp, 10 predicted proteins | sample MGYA00375135_ERZ795051 | MGnify/ENA primary metagenome ERZ795051 (study PRJEB30180, sample SAMN05720222) | activated sludge metagenome | isolation source: Anaerobic digester | place: Japan | collected 2015-05-26 ... | reverse complement strand
AAATATCTTTGTTACATTATAATTAAACACTGTCCTAAAAATGGGAAGCTTACAGATGTATTGAATTTGACGTTCAATAACACGGAAGGAACTGTAAAAGCGTATCTTAACGGAGGGGAACAAATTGATCTTGTAGAACAAAAATCTGCTTCGGGTATTTGGTATAAAAATGAGACCTATGAACTTTCAGGGAAAGGCGACAAATACCAACTAAAAAAGAGCGGAAAAACAGTATTTGAAAATTAAAACTACCGCTAACAAGGTATTGCCAAAAGCGGGGCTGAATGTTCAATACTCAACTTTTGTACTACAATTCCGCAAAAACCATTTTTTATTTGCTTTGAAAAATGTAAATTAGCAAACAAAAAAATGGTTTTGCTAACTGCGGTGCTGAACTCAACATTTGTTCCTTGATTTCCCCGCCTTCGGCAATACCCAAACCGTTGTGTGCAACCCTAAAAGACGACCGAGCAGACAATATCGGTTAATAATTAGCTGACCGAAACGGAGAATAAGACCAATGAAAATTGTAAATTTGCTTGAAGCAAAAAACTAATATAAAAGACTAATGACAGGCAGAATAGCAAAACCGTTTTTGAAGTGGGCTGGTGGTAAGACACAGCTCATTAATGAAATTGAAAAGGCTTTGCCTAAGGACATTTCAATGGACAAATTCACATACTTTGAGCCATTTGTGGGAAGTGGTGCGGTTTTGTTTTGGATGTTAAACAACTTTCCAAACCTTCAAAAAGCAGTTATTAACGACATTAACGAAGACTTAATTAACACATATAAAACAATAGCTTCAAGACCAAAAGAACTGATTTCAATTCTTGAAATTTTACAAAACGAGTTTCACGAACTTGAAGGACAAGACGAAGTAAAAAAACAATATTACTACTCAAAAAGAGAGCTTTACAACACAAGAAAAGAAGAACAAAGCGGACAAGCCGCTTTGTTTATTTTTCTTAATCGGACTTGTTTCAACGGGCTTTACCGTGTTAATCGCAAAAACGAATACAACGTGCCAATGGGCAGTTACAAGAGACCGACAATTTGCGACAAGGAAAATATTTTGGCAGTAAGTCAAGCGTTACAAAAAGTGGAAATCCTGTGTGGTGACTATGAAGAAACTCTGAATTACGCTGACAACAACACACTGTTTTATTTCGACCCACCATATAAACCATTAAGCGAAACTTCGAGTTTCAACTCTTACGCAAAAGACGAGTTTAATGATGTCGAACAAATCAGACTAAGAGATTTTTGCCACAAACTTGACACATTGGGGCATACTTGGATTTTGAGTAATTCAGACGTTAAAGGCAAAGATATAAATAACAACTTTTTTGACGACTTATACGCTGATTTTAAGATTGAAAGAGTAAACGCCAAACGAAGTATTAACGCTAATCCTGACAAAAGGGGATTATTGAAAGAACTATTAATTACAAACAATAACAAAGTAGCAGTAACTATATGATTTTTGGTGGAAAAGGCGGTGGAAACACCAAAACAGGTTTAGTTTTTGAAGGGTCAACAGATCTTTCAGAATTTTTGAACTCACAAAAAGGGTATAAAGTAGAGAATGGCAATGTTTACTTCAATAATGAACTTGTCGGTAGGATTTTTAAGAAATATGGATTTTACAGTTTTCTAGATGAGTTAAAAATTGAATGGAAAAGTTTAATATCTAAACGGTTACTTCCAGACGATAGCATTTTTGTAATAATAGCAAACACACTATTTATTATTGAATGTAAATTCCAACAAGTAGCAGGTTCAGTTGATGAGAAATTACAAACTTGTGACTTCAAAAGAAAGCAATATCAAAAACTTCTAGCCCCAGCAAACATTGAAGTTGAGTATATCTATTTACTGAGTGATTGGTTTAGAAAACCTGAATACAAGGACGTTTTAGATTACATTCATAGTGTTCATTGTTATTACTTCTTTGAGTATATCCCATTAGTCAAACTTGGTTTACCAGTTCCTGAATGATAAAGCCATTTTTTAAATCCGAAGACAATAACTTCTATCTTCTCAAAGGAGATACAATGGAAATTTTGCCTCAATTTGACCACAAGTTTGATATGATTTTTGCCGACCCACCCTATTTTTTATCAAACAATGGATTATCAATTCAAAACGGGCAAATTGCTAGCGTAAATAAGGGCAATTGGGACAAATCACACGGTTTTGAATATATAAACGAGTTCAATCGTAAATGGCTTTCATTGGTTCGAGACAAAATGAAAGATGATGCAACCATTTGGATAAGCGGAACAATGCACAACATTTTTTCCGTAGGTCAAATCTTAACAGAATTAGGCTTTAAGATTTTGAATATAATTACTTGGGAAAAGACCAATCCCCCACCGAATTTTTCTTGTCGTTATTTCACTTACTCAACCGAACAAATTATTTGGGCAAGAAAATCCGAAAAAATTCCTCATTATTTCAACTATGAACTAATGAAGCAACTCAACGGAGACAAGCAAATGAAAGATGTTTGGAAACTTCCAGCAATTGCACCTTGGGAAAAATCGTGTGGCAAACACCCGACACAAAAACCACTTTCAGTTTTGACAAGACTTATTTTGGCTTCAACAAAGCCAAACGCTTGGATTTTAGACCCATTTACAGGTAGTTCTACAACAGGAATTGCAGCAAATTTGGCAAACAGACGATTTTTAGGAATTGACCAAGAAGAAGAATTTTTGACAATCAGCAAAAACAGAAAACATGAAATTGAGAATCCTAAAACAGCAGCGACATTCAGACAAAAAATAGGCGGTTTCAACGACAAGAAAGAACTTGAATTATTTTTATTTGAAGAACCAAAAGTAGAATATAAAACAGAGCTAAACTTGACGACAAAGAAGAAGGGCAGCACACAACAGCAGTTTGGCGTAATGGCGGGTGACGTGGTAAATTGAACGATAGTTTTTCAAATCAACTATTGCGCTAAATTGACAGATAAGTGCTTCTAATTCCGCCACTACGCCAAGCTGCCAAACGTTAGCCGCAATTGCAGAAAACCAAGCGGATGCAACATCGTGAATAATTGATTATCTTTGCAAAAAAGTAAAATTGTAATGGAAAAATATAGAGCAGAATTTGAAAAAGGATTAACAGTGTTTGTTGATGAATTGAAGAAATATGTATCGACAGATACTGGAGATTGGACAATAAAAGGATTTATTGATATATACAAAAACATATACACAATTTCATCAGACACCAAGATTGTTTCAAAAATACTTGAAATTCATATTTTCCCTGAGATTTTGCGATTTGCTGAAAATATTGGCTACAAGATAATTTTAGCAGAACATCAAAATTGGTATCCAGACTTAACCTTTGTTCATAAGCAGAACGATAAAGTAAAGTTTGCACTTGACTTAAAAACAACATTTAGGAGGAATAATTCTACTGCTGGTTTTACTCTTGGAAGTCATGGTGCATATTTTAAAGAAAGAGATAAGGATAAAAACATTCAATTTCCATACAATCAATATGTTGGTCATTATTGTTTAGGAATAATCTATACAAGAGCAGATTTTGATAATGATTTGGCTGAAACAGAGATTTATCAAGTTAATGAAATTCAAGAGCAATACGGAGATAAACAAGACCCTATAACTGATAGAAAAGTAACTAAACTTGAAAATTTAAAATCAATAACATCTGTAATTAAAGATTTTGATTTTTTTGCTGCACCAAAATGGAAAATAGCTAGCGACAGACAGGGTTCGGGCAATACTGCTAATATTGGTTCAATAAACGACATTGATGATTTAAAGTCAGGTAACGGTGTATTCAGTAAGCTTGGCGAAAATTGGTTCGATGAATACTGGATGAATTATGGAAGTGCAACCATGATTAAAGAAGGTAAATCTGTTAAAATTACCAACATTTGGGATTTTCTTGAATTTAAGGGAAGAACAGATTTATTTGATAAAGTTGTTTCAAAAGGAGCAAAAAGGAGGACAAAATAATGAAAAAGATATTTGTTCCTCCAATAAAATCACAAGGGATTAAAACAAAACTTGTTGATTGGATAAGCTCTAATGTAAATGGGATAAAATATGAAAGATGGGTAGAGCCTTTCATGGGGACAGGAGTTGTTGCGTTTAACATTAGACCCAAAAACGCATTAATGTGTGATAGTAATCCCCATTTAATAAATTTCTATAAAGCTTTACAAAACAAGGAAATTACAAGCGGACTGGTTAATAAGCATTTAACTGATGAGGGGTTAAAATTACTAAACTCTGACGGAGAATATTACTATGAAGTTCGTGATAGGTTTAATAAAACTGGAAATCCACTTGACTTTTTATTTTTAAGTCGTTCTTGTTTTAATGGAATGATGCGATTTAACAAAAAAGGCGGATTCAATGTGCCTTTTTGCAGAAAACCTAACAGATTCGCACAAGCCTTAGTTACAAAGATTTCAAATCAAGTTGGTTATATTTCTCAAATAATTGATTCAGGAAATTACACGTTCGTTAATCAGGATTTTAAGGATACGTTAAAGGAAATTAATCAAACAGATTTGGTGTATTCTGACCCTCCATATTTAGGTCGTCATGTGGACTATTTTGACTCTTGGACAGAGGAGGAAGAAATTTTATTGAATAATGGCTTAGAGGCATCAAATGCTAAATATATCCTTTCAACATGGCTAAGTAATAAATATCGAACAAATGATTATGTTTTTTCGGTATGGAAGAATTGCAGAATTTCCACGATGGAACACTTTTATCATGTTGGAGCGAAAGAAGATAATAGAAATGCAGTTTACGAAGCTTTGTTGACAAACTTTGATGTTAAGGATAGTATTTCTAATCTAAATATGAGAAGTAGAATTGAAAAAGAAGAATCGCAATTAACAAGCAAACCTAAAATATATGCAATACCTCAACAACTTAGCCTGATTTTAGAAGAAGCAAAAGCGGCTAACACGCGGTATAGTTAATTGCCGGTGCAGTGGGTATTCGAGCGGCACAGCTCGTATCAAAGGTAGTTGTAACTTGATACGGAAGTGCATCGAAATCGGCAACTAACCATACCGCCAAACGTCAGACTGTCTAAAAACTCCCATCAAAAAATTACAAAAAATCACGTGAATTTTTATATAAACATTTGGTAGTCTGATGTTTGTTGAGTATGTTTAACCAATAATTTTAACATGTACTTATTTTTGTAAGACAATATATTAGGTAATATATGGCACGATTTCTAAAAAAACGCAAAGATGTTCATGGAGCAGTACCGGGAAGTGTAATATTTCTTGGCAGAAAAAAAATGGACACATCAAAAGTTCGCGTGTTTCAATACAATACCAACTTGCATACCGAACACGATATTGCTACGTCTGCCGATATTCAAATATCCTTGCGCGACGATATGGTTACATGGATAAATATATACGGATTACACGATGTACAATTAATTCAACAAATTGGTAAACAATTTTCAATTTCTTCTCTTTTGCTCGAAGATATTGTGAATACAGACCACAGACCCCGAATTGTTATTGAAAAAGACTATATAGCTTGTATTGTAAAAGCATTGATATACAACCCCGACGACAAAAAAATTCACAGCGATCAAATCTCATTCATTCTTGGACCTAATTATATTCTCACGTTTCAAGAACGAGTAGCCGAATATTTTGAACCCGTACGTCAACGAATTCGTGCTAAGGCAGGAAGAATTTCTAATGAAAAAGCTGACTATTTATTATATTCACTTTTAGATACCATTGCCGATAATTCTTTGGAAACTATAGAAATTATTGGTGAACAAATAGAAAATACCGATACAGAAATTATACAAGCCTTACCTAAAACTGCTCAAAAGATATATCAGTTAAAAAATGAGGTAAATTATTTACGTAAACATGTGCGACCACTCAAAGATATCATTTTTCAACTTCAAAAGTCAGAATCGCAATTGCTGCATTCTGTAACTATGCCGTATTATCAGGATTTACAAGAATTAATTTCACAAGCAGCCGAATCTATTGAAATATATCATTCAATGGTTACAGACCAATTGCATGTATATAATACATACGTAAGTAATAAATCTAATGATATTATGAAGTTTCTTACCATGTTTGCATCTATTTTTATACCGCTTACATTTATAGTTGGAATATATGGAACCAATTTCGATTACCTGCCCGAATTACATTACAAATACAGTTATTTTATATTGTGGGGTGTTATGTTGCTTTTAGCTGTAGGTATGCTGCTGTATTTTAAGAAGAAAAAATGGCTGTAATTTATTTATTAATAGTTTTTTACAAAAAAATACAGTATAGTTATTAAAAAAACGACTGTAAAGTATACCCCCTCTCAAAAAAAACATTTTATTTGCAAAAAAATTTAATTGTATGGTATAGGAATGAAAAACACTTATTTTAATTTGATTGAGCAAAGTTTTTACTTTCCTCAAGAGGGATTCGACCTCAGAGATGGATTCTTGACCTTTCAAGGAGTTTCACTTAAGTATTTAATTGAAAAATACGATACCCCGTTCCGGTTTATATATTTACCAAAAATTGGAGAACAAATTAAAAAAGCTCGAAATTTATTTAATAAAGCCATAAAATATTATAATTATAAAGGATCATATCAATATTGCTATTGTACAAAGTGCAATCATTTTTATCATGTTATAAATGAAGCTCTTAAGCATAATGTGAATTTAGAAACATCATCGTCTTTTGATATTGATTTAATTTTAAAATTATATCAAGAAAAAAAGGTTGATAAATCATTAATAGTAGTTCATAATGGATATAAAACCGAAGATTATTTACAAAAAATAATTTTACTTCGGGATTTAGGATTTAAAAATACCATAACTATACTTGACAGTACCGATGAATTAAATAGGTTAGAAAAAGTATTGGGACGCAAAAAATTACAAATAGGGTTACGTATGGCAATTGATGAAGAGTCGCAATCGGCCTACTATACATCGCGTTTGGGAATTCGTCCTAATGAAATAATTCATTTTTTTAATAAACGAATTAAACCAAAAAAGAATTTAGAACTAAAAATGCTTCACTTTTTTGTAGATTCGGGTATTAAAGACAGTTTGTATTACTGGGGTGAATTTCAAAAAGCACTTAAATTGTATATACATCTAAAAAAACAATGTGACACGTTAGATTCTTTTGATTTAGGCGGTGGATTTCCAATTCGTAATCATTTAGGATTTGAATATGATTATGAGTATATGATAGGCGAAATTATAAAAAATATAAAAGAAGCGTGTGCCAAAGAAAAAATAGAAGATCCGCATATATATACAGAATTTGGAAAATATACGGTAGGAGAGAGTGGTGCCATTATATTTAAAGTACTTGAGCAAAAACAACAAAATGACACCGAAAGTTGGTATATTATCAATAATAGTCTTATGAATACTATTCCCGATGCATGGAGTATTCATGAAAAGTTTATTTTGTTGCCTGTAAATAAATGGAATAATGAATACAAACGCGTAAATATTGGTGGAATTAGTTGTGATCATTCAGATTATTATAATTCCGAAGATTTGAATCAGGAGGTAATGTTGCCTGCGTATTCAGAAAAAGAAAAAGAACCGTTGTATATTGGATTTTTTCATACCGGAGCCTATCAAGATTCTATAAGTGGATACGGAGGCATTAAACATTGTTTGATACCATCACCAAAACATATAATAATAGACCGCGACGAAACCGGAAATATTATTGATTATGTATATAGAGAAGAACAGTCGGCAGAAGAAATGTTTAAAATATTAGGATATAATCATTAAAAAAAAAGGGAGTTAAAAAACTCCCTTTTTTTTATTATAATTTTCGTTTTACTTCTTTTTGTTCAAAAACTTCTATTATATCACCTACTTTTATATCATTGTAATTGTGAATATTCAATCCGCATTCATAACCGCGAGTAACTTCTTTTACATCGTCTTTGAATCGTTTGAGTGAGCCTAACTCACCGGTATATACAACTATACCGTCACGGATTATTCTAACTTTTGCATTTCGTACTATTTTGCCATCGGTAACAAAGCAGCCGGCTACAGTTCCTACTTTTGTAATTTTAAATACTTCACGAATTTCGCAACTACCTATAATCTCTTCTTTAATTTCAGGCGATAGCATACCGCTCATTGCGTCTTTTACTTCATTTATAGCATCGTAAATAATAGAATATAACCGTATGTCTATACCTTCTTTTTCGGCAAGTTTACGGGCAGCCATTGATGGACGCACTTGGAAACCAATGATAATAGCATCAGATGCAGAAGCTAACAATACATCGGATTCTGAGATTTGACCAACGGCTTTATGTTTTATGGCAATTTGAATTTCTTCTGTTGAAAGTTTAATTAAAGAATCTGCAAGAGCTTCAACAGAACCGTCCACATCACCTTTAATGATTATACTCAATTCTTGGAAATTACCAATTGCAATACGTCGTCCTATTTCGTCAAGTGTTATATGCTTCAATGTTTTAAGCTCTTGTTCGCGTTGTAATTGTTCTCGTTTGTTGGCAATTTCGCGAGCTTCGCGTTCGGTTTTCATTACATGGAATTTATCGCCTGCTTGAGGAGCTCCATCTAATCCGAGTACAATAACAGGAGTAGAAGGTCCGGCTTCAGTTATTTTTTGGTTACGTTCGTTAAACATAGCCTTAACTTTACCGGTGTGTGTTCCTGCCAATAAAATATCGCCAACACGCAGTGTACCTGCTGTAACCATGATAGTAGATACGTAACCGCGACCTTTATCAAGTTCTGATTCTATTACGGTACCATAAGCAGGTTTATTTGGGTTAGCTTTTAATTCAAGTAGTTCAGCTTCAAGCAATACTTTTTCCATTAATTCGTCTACGTTTTTACCGAATTTTGCTGAAATTTCTTGCGATTGGTATTTACCTCCCCATTCTTCAACCAAATAGTTCATGTTTGCTAATTGTTCGCGAATTTTATCGGGATTAGCACCTGGTTTGTCAATTTTATTAATTGCAAAAATAATTGGAACCCCAGCCGCCGAAGCATGGTTGATAGCTTCTACTGTTTGCGGCATTACATTGTCGTCGGCTGCTACTACAATGATAACTATATCGGTAATTTGTGCACCACGAGCACGCATAGCTGTAAACGCTTCGTGTCCCGGAGTATCTAAAAATGTAATTTTTTTATTGTCATGCAATTGAACACTATAAGCTCCTATGTGTTGTGTAATACCACCGGCTTCACCTGCAATTACGTTTGTTTTACGAACATAGTCAAGCAACGAAGTTTTTCCATGGTCTACGTGTCCCATTACAGTAACTATAGGAGGGCGAGGAACTAAATCTTCGGGTTTGTCTTCTACTTCAACTATTGCTTCTTGAATATCGGCCGAAACAAATTGTACTTCGTATCCAAATTCACCTGCAATTAATTGAATAGTTTCTGCATCTAATCGTTGGTTAAGAGAAATAAATAATCCTACACTCATACATGTAGATATAATTTGAGTTGCAGGAACATTCATCATACTTGATAAATCGTTAGCCGAAATGAATTCGGTAACTTTTAGTATTTTTTCTTCTAAACTTTGGAGTTCTTGTTGTTCCTCCATTTCTTGTCGAATAGCCTCGCGTTTGTCTCTTCGGTATTTTGATGATTTGGTTTTTTTACCACCAATTAACCGTGCCATTGTGTCTTTTATTTGGCGGTCAACATCTTCAAGATTAACTTCTTCGTGTATGATTCGTTGTTTTTTATGACCACCTTTTTTCAAAGGTTTCTCAACTTTATCGTACATGTCAAACACGTCTTTTGCCGACAAGTCAATTTTTCCTTTTTTAATTCGTTTGCGTTTTTTTCGCAATTCAAAATCATCTTTTACATCGGGGTCTAATTCAATTTTACCAATTACGGTAGGTTTTTTTAGTGTATCAACGGTTGCTTTATAAAATTCTTCTTTTGGAAGTTTTTCTTCATTATTATTTGTAGGTTCAGTATCAGTAGATTTTTCAATGTCTGTGTTTACAGAACTAATAGGTTGTTTAAATTTTTCTTTACGAGCTCTTCTTTCTTGTTCTTTTTCTTTTTTTGATTTTCTGTCGGGTCTTGTTTTTTGATTTAAACTAGATAAATCTATTTGACCTAATACTTTAACTGTGTTTTCAATGACAGGTTTATTGGGCCTGTACACATCTTGTGCGTCATCAGTTTCACTATCATCAGTGTTTTGAACATCAACATCATCAATTGTTTCTTCAAAAGTAGAATCGTCATCGGTAATTTCTTCTTCAATTTCCGGTTCGGCTTCTTTAGTTTCAACAACAGGAACTTCAACTATTTTTTCTGTTTTTTCAATGATAACATCTTCTGTTTTTTCAGGCGAAGGTTCTTCTTTTTTTACCGGTTTCCCTTTTTTTAGTTGGTGTAAGTCAATTTTACCAACTACATTTAGTTTATGTTCAAATTCAGGAATTACAGTTTCTATAGTTGCTTCTTCAGGTTGTTTAGTATGTTCTACAACATCAGAAATAGTAATAACTTCTTGTTTTTTTCGGGTTTCCGATAAATCAATTTGTTTTGCCGCTTTTTTAACTGAGCCTTCTGTTTGAAACTCTTTTTCAATTAATTGATACAATTCATCAGGAATCTTTGAATTTGGATCTGAATCAATTGTATGTCCTTTTTTTTCAAGAAATTCAACAATAGTTGAAATACCTACATTAAATTCTCTTGATGCTTTTATTAATCTTATGGCCATAATACCTTCTTTGAATTCATACTAAAAATAGTTACTAATATCATTTGATTTTATTCAAATTCTGCTCGTAATATTTCTAACACTTCGTTTATTGTTTCTTCTTCTAAATCTGTACGTTTAAGCAATTCGTCCTTGCTGAGTTTTAATATACTTTTCGCTGTATCGCATCCTACTTTTTTAAATTCTTGAATTATCCATTCGTCAATTTCGTCAGCAAATTCTTCAATGTTTACATCTTCTTCTTCTTCTATATTGTCACGATATACATCTAATTCATATCCGGTAAGTTGACTTGCTAATCGAATATTTGTTCCTCCTTTTCCAATTGCTAATGATACTTGGTCCGGTTTCATAAACACTTCGGCTTTTTTATGCGCTTCGTCTATTACTATAGATGAAATTTTTGCCGGATTTAGTGCTCTTTGAATAAATAATTGTGGATTCGCAGTATAATTTATTACATCAATATTTTCATTTCGCAATTCGCGAACAATACCGTGAATTCGTGAACCTTTCATACCAACACATGCACCTACAGGGTCTATTCGTTCGTCATATGATTCTACAGCTATTTTTGCTTTTTCTCCCGGAATGCGAACTATTTTTTTGATTGTAATTAAGCCATCAAAAATTTCGGGCACTTCTAATTCAAATAATCTTTCGAGGAAAAATGGTGATGTACGTGAAATTATAACTAACGGGTTTCCATTTCGCATTTCTACTCTGGCAACTACACCTCGCACATTATCTCCTTTGCGGAAAAAGTCCGATGGTATTTGTTCTGTTTTAGGTAATATAAGCTCGTTGCCTTCGTCATCAAGTATTAAAATTTCTTTTTTCCATACTTGGTAAACTTCGCCTGTTACTATTTCACCTACTTGGTCTTTATATTTGTTGTAAACGTTGTTTTTCTCTAAATCCATGATTCGAGAAATAAGGTTTTGACGAATACTTAACACTTCTCTTCGTCCAAAATCTTCTAATTTTACTTCGTTGGTTACATCTTCACCAATTTCATAATCTTCGTCAATTTTTTTTGCATCGCTTAGAGATATTTGATGTAAAGGGTTTTCTAATTCATCGTCGGCTACAACTTCGCGGTTATGCCAAATTTCAAAATCACCTTTGTCAATATTTATAATTATATCGAAACTTTTTTGAATATCTTCGTCTTCTTCAATATTAAATTTTCGTTTAAGCATACTTCTGAACACATCTTCTAATATGTGCATCATAGTTGGACGATTGATATTTTTAAGTTCTTTGAACTCAGAAAATGTTTCAATTAAATTTTGATGTTCTATTTTCATCTCTCTATTTTTTTTTGAAAATGACTGTATAATTAATTATTATTTAAAAATTATTTCTAACGTTGTTTTTTTTATGCCTGTAAATGGAATTGTTATGGTAGATTCTACTTCTTTTTTTTTGCCTTTTGGTCCCATTTTTACCAATTCGGTATAGGTAAGTGTTATTTCTTGTTCTGTTACCGATGTTAATGTTCCTATATATTTTTTATGTTCGGTTGTAAGAACTTGTACTAATTTGCCTATGTTTTTAAGGTATTGTTTGTGTACTTTAAATGGTTCTGACAATCCTGCCGATGCAACCGTTAATTCAAAATCTTCTTGTTCTCTGTCAAGATGTTGTTCTATGTATCTACTCAATTCTACACAAGTGTCTATATCTACTCCTTGTGGTGAATCTATACTCACAGTAATATTATTTGATTTTGATAAAGCAATTTCTACAATAAACATATCGGTACCTTCTATAAAAGAAGATACTATATTTTGAATGTTTTCGTATGTTATTATACTATTCATAAATTATATTTAATAAAAAAGGGACGAATTGTCCCCTTCATATTCTTCGAAAATTCATGGCAAAAATATATTATTTCTTGTAATAATCAAAAAAAATAGCTCAAAAAATTGAGGAAAATATATTAAATGATTACGAGTTGTATATATGATTGTATAATTTATTTTGTAGAGGTTAAAAAATAGGGATGGGTTTGTAATGAATAATGTTGTAAGCATTATAAAAAAATGTATTTTCGTAAAAAATAAGTAATACAAGTTGTATGAAAAAAATTATAGTTTTTGTGTGTATAGTTGTATGGTGGGGAACTACATTTTCTAAGGATTATGTTGTTAGTCTTACAATACCGGGGTTTAGCGGGCAACAGGCGTATGTTGCTCGTATAGAGGGTGATATGTCGTATTTTGTAGATACAGTGCAGGCTGATTTGAGTGGTACTTTTCGTTCTGTTTTTACCGATAAAAGCCCTATTGGTATGTATTCGTATGTGTTGCCTCAATTACGAAATGCCGAAGTGTTTTTTATTTTTAATAAAGAAACGGTACGTTTGCAAACAGAAATTACGCAATTGAAACATGTTAAGGTACTTGAATCAAAAGAAAATGCATTGTATTATGAGTTTATCAAACAGAAACTGTTGCTCGAAGCAAATGCTGATATTTTGGAATATACTTTTGATCATTATACCGGCAAATCATATTTAGAATTAACCAAAAAAGAATATATACAGTTACTTACAAGTTTTATGAGTACTGTAGAACAATTGAAAACAGAATCAAAAGGGCTGTTTGTGTATCGTATAATTCAATCATCTATGCCTGTATTACCACCTACATTAGTGTCGGCTCAAGAGAAAAAAGCATATCAAATTGCTCATTTTTTTGATGCTGTTGATTTTTCAGATACATTGTTGTGTAATACAAATATTTTTACTTCGGCTTGTATATCATATTTAGGGTTATTTTCGGAACAATACCAAAAAAGTAAAAGTAATACCGTATTTAAACAAGCTGCTGATGTAATTCTTTCTAAAACAAAACCATACAAAACCACCTATGATTTTGTTGTAAATTATCTTTTAAACGGTTTTGAAACAATGGGGGCAACCGATGTGTTGCAATATATTTCGGCACAATATTTAGCAGAAAATCAATGTATGGAGGGGCAGTCGAAATCTACGTTGCAACGAAAAGCTTTGAGTAATACAAAGCTGAGTGTGGGCACAGCAATACCTGAATTTACTACCAATACAGTTCAAGGAAAACCATTTTCAAATCAAGATATGCAAAAAGGAATATATGTATTGGTTTTTTGGGCTTCGTGGTGTGGGCATTGTACTCAAATGGTTCCAACTATTGTGTTGGATTATGCAAAGAAAAAAGAACCGGGATACACATTAGTTACTGTATCGCTTGATACTGTTTTGTCTGATTATAAAAAGTTTACAAGTGCTATTCCGGAGTGGAATAAAACAATACAAGTATGTGATACTAAGAAATGGGATGGAGCTATGTCGCAGGCTTTTTTTACCTATGCTACACCTACTATATTTATAATACAAGACGGGGTGATTGTTGCAAAACCTATAGAATATGATGCATATATAAAAGAAATGAAAAAATTACATTTGTTAT
>ERZ795051.4012-NODE-4012-length-14264-cov-18.988106_pt1 | contig 14264 bp, 16 predicted proteins | sample MGYA00375135_ERZ795051 | MGnify/ENA primary metagenome ERZ795051 (study PRJEB30180, sample SAMN05720222) | activated sludge metagenome | isolation source: Anaerobic digester | place: Japan | collected 2015-05-26 ... | reverse complement strand
CGTCGCCTTCAAAATCGCCTCCGCAAACCCCACCGCCCCGTCAATCGGCCCATTATACGGATTCGTCTCCGCTCCCGGCCCGCCATACAACCCGCACGCAATCACCTGCCCAAGAATAGACGACACCCCCCCCGGAGGCGCGGCAACATGCTCGCTGCCGGTCACCCGCTCCCATTCATCCTCCTTATCCGTCTCCGTAATGACCCCGCTATGCCGATTCACCAGGTATTCCCGCACGTACGACAGCGAATACACCGTCGGTGCCGCCCCGTCCGGGTCCCACGTCATCGTCCCGCTCAGCTCCCGCCGCACCCGTAAATACCGCGTCTGATCCGGCACCTCTCCCGGCGTGGCACACCCATCCTCACTCGTAAAACTATACCGCCCATGCCACACCTTCCGCGCTTGGACGTTCTTGAACCCTACCTTCTGGCACCGCGTCAGGTTGGCAATCTCGCCCTCGAGTTCCCTGTAGCAGTTCAGGTCAACCCGTTCCTGTCCCTCGCTGCACGCCGCCGCAAACTCCGCCCGCGACCAATACCCGCATGGCGGCTTGGTGTGCGGCGTATTGCACCAGTCCAGCGCACCCCACATCGGCGGCGCACCACTGCACTCGCCCTCACCGTACGGACTGCCTACGGGCCGTTCATAGGGCGGAACGGTTCCCGGTGCGCCCGGGAACTCGCCCGGGCAGCGCCAATTCACCACCCGGGTCATATTCTCCCACTTCGGCACCCGCGCCTCCGCCCGCCGCCAATGCTGAAAACACCCCCCCGGCCGGCGATCCAGCGCCGGCCAGCTCCCCGGCGCTACCGGATTACACGGCGGACGATACGGCAGCCCCGTATGCACATCACGCCAGCGGACACGGGCTCGACGGGCCGCCCCCGCCCGCCTTGCGCTTCGGCTCCACCTTCACCCCCCGCGTCGTCCGGCTCACCAGCGCCCCCGGCGTCTCATTCACCCGCAGCGCCAGAATCGAACGCTGCACCCATTGCGCCCAGCGCTTGAATGCGCTGTTCCCCTGCGGCATCGGCGGAGTATTCTCAACCATAAATCACGTCGCCAAATCATACAGCCAGATGCTCCACTGCTCCAGCCAGTACTCCGTCGAAATCTCAATCCGCCCATTCGCCGCCGTGCTCTCCGCGCTCGCCAGCTTCCGCCAGCTCCACAAAAACCCCGCCCGCTCCGGCGGCGCCGGGATATGCTCAATCTTCCACTTCAACCGCCCGGGCAGCGGATTCTCCCACAACACCGGATTCGTCACCTCCGCAATCAGTTGCTTCGTCGTATACAGCCGCTCCACATTCACCTCGGCGATATTCGCGTCATACGCCGCCGGCGCGTTCGTCACATGCCGCAGCACATACTGGCTCACCGGAAAATGATCCTGCTGCCGCTGCGCGTGCTCAAACGCCTCCGCAATCTCATCCCACTCCTCCGCCGTCACACTCCCGAACACCGGATTCTCCGCCAGCTCATCCAGCGTCAGCCCCTCGTCCACCCCCCGCTTCGCCGCGTTCAGCATCGCCGCGTCAATCCCCAGCAGCCGGTTATGCTCCCAAATGCTCTTCTGCAGCTCATTCGCCGGCATCTCCCACCGATCCACCGGCATCACCTCGTTCGGGTCCCCCTCCGCGCTCTCCACCGCCTGAATCTCAATCGTATGACTCGTCCCCGTCGATCGAATGCGATACGGCTGTTTCCAAAACCGCGCCTCCGCCGCCAGCGCGTCAATCGCCGCCGCGCTGATCGAAGTCCACACCTTCGACCGCACCTGCCCCCGGTTCGGGTCCCACGTCACCGTATCCGGCTGCCGGATCGCCGCGCTAATTCCCTTCGCTCCGGCCGGAATTCCCATCGCTAAAATCCCTCCAGCTCCAGCGTCCGCTCCCCGCGCTCCGCAATCCGCCGCACATCCTTCTCAATCCCCAGCACCGCCCGCTCCATCCCCGACACCCCCGCCGTATAAGCCCCAATCCGCTGCAACGCATTCACATCCGCCGTCGCCACCAGCCCCCGCCCCGAAGCATCCCGCACCGCCAGCAACTGCGCCCGCAGCTCCTCCACCTTCGTCTGCTCCTCCAGGCTCCGCAGCTCATCCCCCGCCGCCAGCGCCGCCGCCGCCCGCTCCTGCGCCGCCGCAATCCTCTCGTTCAGCGCCGCCCGCTTCTCCTCCGCGCTCAACGTCCGCAACGTATTGCTGAACACCCGCTCCGCCAGCGCCGCCCGCGCCCGCTCCAGCTCCTCCAGCTCCTTCTTCGTCTTCCCGATCACCACCGGCCCGTGCAGCTTGTCCGGCTCCGTCGTGCTCGTCACCGTAAAACCCCCAAACGGATCCGACCCCTCACCCCCAAACACCGGCCCTTGCGGGCGGCTGCGGCTGAACGCCTCTTTAATCCGCGGCCAAACCGCCCGCCACAACTCCTTCGGCGCCTCCACCGCCGCGATATACCCCTTCCCCGCCAGCTCCGCCGACTTCCGCTTCAAATTCTCAAACCCCTCCGCCGCCTCATTCATCCGCTGCACCTCTTCCTCCGACAGCAGCGTCACCGGCCCCAAATTGTGCAGCTCCTGAAATGCCGCCAGCAGCTTCGCCCCGCTCTTCCCCATCAGCTCCATCCCCGCCACATCCTGCTCCTCCGTAATCGTCCCGCTCCCCGCCACCTCGATCATCCGCTCCAACACCTGCTGCGTCGAAATCGTCGCATCCCGCAGCGCCTCCATCGGCACCTGAAACTTCTTAAACCCGCCCAGGTCGCCCGACGCCACCGCCTGCACCCGCGCCTTCTCCAGCTGAAACAACGCCGACCCCAAATCCTCCGCGCTCAATCCCGTCCGCTTCGCCGCGATATCCCACTGCTGAATCGTCTCCGCCGAAACCCGAAACTGCCGGCTCAAATCATGAATCCGCTCCGCCATCCCGAACGCATCCCGCACCAGCGCCCCCACCGCAAACGCCCCCAGCGCCTGCTTGATCGGCAGCGTCAATCCCGACGCCATGTTCTTCCCCGCCTGGCTCGCCACCCGCTGCGACTGCGCCAGCTTCTCCTGAAACCCGCTCGCATCCAGCCCCAGCACCGCCATCAAACTAGGCATCCCGCGCCACCTCCTTCTTCCCCGCCGCCGCCCGATCCTGCGCCTCGCACCACTCCAGAAACTCCACCTCGTCCGCGTTCAAAATCTTCAAATTCCCCTGCGCCTCCTGGTAAGCCGCGAAATGCCAATACGCCAGCCCCAGCGGATAATCCAGCGCCTCCTCCTCCGTCCGCCCCAAACGCCCCACCAAAAACTGCACCACCCGCGCCAGCAGCGGCGCCCCCGCCGCCCGGCCACCCGAGCCCATCCCCTCCACCGCCGGCACACTCGACCCCGCCCGCCGATACGCCTGGAACTCCCCCAGCGCCCGCGCCAGCCGCGCCCCCCGGCACCGCCGCCGCCACACCCACACCTTCACCAGCGTCAGCCACCGCCGATGCTGCTCCGCCAGCTCCCGCCACCCATGCGCGCAAATCCACACCGCCTCCACTATCTGCGCCGCCGTCGCCCCCTCGCACTCCCCCGCCAGCGGATTCCCCAGCGCCTCCAGCCACAACGCATGCCCCACCGCGTACGGTCGCAGCGGCAAATTCAAAACCTTCGTGGGCGCTGGCACCGCTGCCCGGGCGAAAGCGGCGTCGCTCCTCATACCTCAAGTCGCCGTCGTCGTCGCCGCCGTCTGCTGCGCCGCATCCGCGTACTTCCGCAGCTTAATCGTCGAACCCCCCGCCTTCGTGTCGCTCAAATCAATCGTCGCGCCCCCCACATACTGCCACGTCGCATTCAGCCACCCCAAATCAAACCCCGACAACACCACCGGCGCATACGGCGCCAGAAACACCGCCGCCGCCTTCGCCGCCGCCTGGCTCGCCCCCGTCAGCTTCACCGTCACATCCAGCAAAATATGCTCATTCCGCGGAATCCACGTCATATCCCGCCCCCGGTCATCCTTCACGACCTCCTCCTCCCAATTCTGCAACGCCCGCACCGACTCGTTCGTCACCCCCGCATACGCATCCAGCGCCCCCACCGCCGATTCCACCACCGCCTTGCCTTTGTAAACCATATCGCTCCTCCGCTAATACAAATAATTCGCCCCCACCTGCACCGCATTCGTCGTCACCGCCTGCGCCCGCAACCAAATCGTCTGCGCCGCATAATTCGGCGAGAAATTCACACTCCCCGCGTTCGTCCGCGCCGGCCACCACGTCGCCGCCGTGATAAAATTGCTCCCATCCAGCGACACCTGGATATTGATCCGCAACGCATTCGTCTCCGTCAGCGTCCCGTGCGAAATCAAAAACACCCCCCGCGGCAGCGAAAACCCCCCCACCGCCAGCGCCGGGCTGTTCTCCGTCGTATTATCCACCGTCGCCAGGCTCCCCAGAAACGTATACGAATCCGCCCGCGCCACGATGGCCAAAACCACCACCCCCAGCGCCAGCGCCCCCGCCAAACCAAACCAGTACTTCCTCTTCATCATCATCCTTTATTTTTCTGCACCGTAATTTGTTGTGCCGGCGGAGTCGCGGGATGCGAGGCCCGCGTCCCCCCGCCGGCAGGCGCCGGGTGGGTAACGGCGCTGAAAATCTCCTGCAAAATCGGCGTCGCCCAATACAGCTCCGCCCGCTCCGCCTCCGTCGCGCACGCCCGATACGCCGCCAGCGCCCGGGCCCGCTCATCCGATCCGATCCCGATCACATCCACATTGCCCATCTCGCCAATACCCCCACCGTCAACAAACCCCACCCGTTGACACCCGCCCCCGATATGCCCGCGTATCATAACATCTGCTCCAAACTCGACCGCGCCCTCGTCGCCTACCTCCTTTCCCTCAACCTCGGCACCCCAGACGACATCCTCCCCGCCAAACGCGCCGCCACCCGCTCCCTCCCCCTCACCGTCTGCTTCACCGAACGCGCCGACCCCATCCCCAACACCGGCTCCTACACCTGCCGCGCCACCATCCTCCTCAAATCCCACGCCGCCGACACCTCCCCCGCCGCCAGCGACGCCCGCACCGCCGCCACCTTCGACGCCTTCCACACCATCCTCGACCACTCCCACTGGGACTCCAAAAAAATCGCCGCCCAAATCACCGCCGCCGCCCGCGCCGCCAGCGCCACCCCCGGCGCCGAAGACCTCGCCGACCTCACCCTCCTCGACGTCCGCCTCGGCGCCCAGGAAGCCGCCTACGACCACGACGGCGACGTCTTCGTCGAATCCCTCCAACTCGAAATAGACGCCGCCCCCTCCAACGTCTCCTGATCCCGCCGCCGCCCGGCCCGCCTGCCCGAGCTGGGGCGCCAGGTCGGGCAAGCTGCCACCTCAACCCCGCTGCGCCGCGTTAAACGCCCGCGCATCCGGCTCCATCTTCCGCTTCACATACTCCCACATCGAAGCCGCCTCATCATCAAACGCCCGCTGCAACGCCGGCGCCCCATACTTCCGCAGCGCCTCAAAACTCGGATCACTCTGCGTCCGCGCGAAATTCTCAATCAGCGCCCGCACCCGGAAACCCTCCCGCGCCGCCTCCCCCCGCCCCTTCGGCCGCCCGTAACTCTTCGCATCCTTCGGCGGCAACCCACCCTCCGGCCGCGCCGCCCGCTCCAGCGCCTGGATCGCCGGCAGCCACCCCGCCTTCAAAAACGCAACCGACCGCTGCCGCGCCACGATAAAATTCCGCACCGCCGCCTCCATCGCCTTCGCCCCCGCCAGCCGCGCCTTCCCGTGCCAGGGACTCCGCCCCCCCCGCTCCACCGCCCGCTTCTGCAAAATCAGCACCGCCAGCGGCGCCGTCCACTCCTCATTATACGCCAGCCGCAGCTCATACCGCTTCACCCGCTTCCGGTAACTCACCACCCCGCCCTTCACCGACTTCACCGTCCGCGTCACCGGCACCAGGTGCCCCAGCGAAGTCTCAATCACCCCCGGCGCCGTCCGCGGCGTAAACCAAAGCGCCTTCCGCGCCACATAATACGCCTTGTGGTTCACAATCTCCGCGAACGTCCGCGAAGACACCTTCATATACTCCACCAGCGTCCGATCAAACAGCCGCTGATCCCACGCGAAATCCAAATTCCCCGCCACTACGCCCCCTGGTTCGGATCATTACAATCATACCGCGCAAACGCCCCCCCGGGCCCCCGCTCAATCCCATCAATTCGGTACTCCTCCCCCTCGTAAACCACCCGCTCCTTCAACTGGGGCCCCGGCGCCGGAAACACCCCCGGCCGCGCAAAAAACGTAAAATCCGACCGCCACCGAAACCCCCCCGGCCCCAAATCCTTCCCCCGCAGCGCCGACCCCGGCACCACCGGATAATCCCGCCCCCCCCACGTCACCACCGCCCCGCACACACCCTCCAGCACCTCCAGCCCCGGCCCCAAAAAATCCGACAACTCACTCATATCACCCACCCCCGCGCGACAACGCCCCGCCCCCAACTTCTCCCTTCACACTTCTAACTTCTCCCGTCCCCCGGCGCCGGCGCCTCCGTCCGCGCCCGGTCATGCCGGTAAAAATGCAACACCCGCGGCACATGCGCCTCCCGCAACCCCGGCAGCCCGCACAACCGCTCCGCAAACGCCCAATCCTCCCCGTAATTCACCGCCGGAAAAAAACTCAAAATCGCCAGCCGCCGCCGCCACACACACACATGCCACGCATTCCGCCGCGCCACCCCCCCCGGGCAAAACGCCTCATTCGCCGCCCCCAGCCGGAACTCAATCTCCCCCTCCACCCCGTCCACCGTCGCCCCCTGCCGAAACGTCACCACATCCGGATTCCCCGCCAGCGCCCCCCAAATCGCCCCCACATAATCCGGCGCCACCCAGTCATCATCGTCACAAAACGCCACCCACTCCCCCCGCGCCGCCCGCAACAACGCATCCCGCTTCTCCCCCACCGTCCGCCGCTTGTTATCCAGCAGCACCAAATGCTCCACCGCCCGGCCCCCAATCTGCCGCCCCAGCTCCGCGCTCAACCGCCCCACCGCCTCCAGCCGCGACGGCACCGCCGGCGTCAAAATCGAAAACCGCAACCCGCTCACCCCAGCCCCTCCCGCAACCACACCGGCCCCAGCACCAGCGCCCCCGGATACCGCTCCCGCACCGCCCGCAACACCGGCTCATGCTGCGCGTCATGCCCCGCCAAAATACCCCCCTCCCGCACCTTCGGCCCCCACGCCGCCAAATCCTGGCTCACACTCTCGTAATCATGCGCCGCGTCGATAAAACAAAACGCCAGCGACCCATCCGCCACCCGCAACGCCATCTCCGCGCTCTCCCCCTCCAAAATCTCCACCATCTCCCGCACCCCGCACCGCTCCAAATTCGCCTCAAACTCACCCCGGAAATTCCCCCCCGCCGCCGCCACCACCGCCGCATGCGCCGGCTGATCCTTCTCCCCCCGAAAATGATCCACCGCCAGAATCCGCACCCGCTTCCCCGCCCGCCGCAGCATCTGCGCCAGGTGAATCACACTCCGCCCCAGCCACACCCCCACCTCACACACCACATCCCCATCCCGCAGCCGCCCCGCCACCTCCCGATACAACGGCCAGAAATTGTAAAACCCCGGCACCTCCGACCAATCCCCCCCGCCCCGCAGCCGCCGGTAAACCTCCTCCCCCTCCGCATACCGCTCCGGCGCGTTCTGCCGCGCATACGTCTCATCCAGCGGCCGCCCCGTCTTCACCGGATGCTCATGCGCAAACCGGATATCCCGCGCCTCCACCACCGCCCCCCGCCGATACGCCAGCTCCGTAAACCAGTTATCACTCCACACCCCCGTAAAATCCGGGTGAAACAAAAACCAATCCTGCTCCCAATACGCCCGCGTGCAAATCGCCATGCACAACAACCCATCCTCCCGCACCCCGTCGCTCACCGCCAGCACCCGCGGCAAATTCACATCCCCCAGCCGCGCGCAAATCAAATCATCCCACATCGGACACGGCACCCAGTCATCCGACAACTGCACCAGCACCGGCGCCCGCGTCAGCGCGCACCCCGCGTTCCACGCCGCCACACACCCGCCCCCCGCCGGCAGCACCAAATGATGCATCCGCCGCAGCGGCTCGCTCGCCGCGTCATCCGCGTCCATCACAAACACATGCTCCACCCGATCCGGCCGCGCCGCGAAATCCAGCCACACCTTCCGCGCCACCGCCGCCTGCTGCGGACGCCCCCGCGTCGCATGCACCAGCGCCACCCGCGGCCCTCCCGCCGCCGCCAACATCCCCTGCCGCACCCGCTCCGCCTCCACCCGCTCCCCCGCCCCCCGCAGCGCATGCGTGTAAATCTCCTCCCCCAGCCACCCATACACCGGCCCCCGGTCATTCCACTCACGCGCCCCCGGCCCCGCCGTCGCCCGCATCTGCCGCGCATACGCCAGCGCCTCCTCCCCCCGCCCCGCATCCAGCGCGTTCCCCACCAGCAAACCCAGCGCCTCCCGCCGCCGCGGATCCGCCGCGTACGCCTGATGCAAAAACTGCCGCTTCACCTCCAAATCCTCCGCCAGCTGCGCCAGGCTCAAAAACAACTCATACCGCTCCGGCCGCCCCAAATCCGGCGCCCGCACCAGCTCCCGCGCCAGCGCCACACTCCCCGCCACATCCCCCGCAATCCCCAGCTCCTGCTGCAAATGATACCGCAGCCCCGTCGTCAGCGACTCCGCCGGAATGCTCCGCAAAATCCGCAAATTCCGCTCGCAACTCCCCCGCTTCCCCAGCGCCGGCCGATGCACCACCACCAAACGGTTATCCTCCACCGCCTGCAACGGCTCCACCACAAACGCAAAACACTCATGCACCGGATACCGCCACCGCCCCGCATCCCGCCGCACCAGCCGCTCCCGCGGCACACTGATCCCCCGCCCGAAAATCCGATACGGCATCACCACCGCCGCGTAATCCCCGCGCCCCGCCAGCTCCCGCGCCACCTCCCCCGCCCCCCGCCCCAGCGACCCCTCCACCTCCAGCACATCATCCGCGTCACACCAAAACGCCCACCCCCCGCTCGCCAAATCAAACGACAACTGCCGCGCCGCCGCAAAATCATCCACATGCGGCCAATCCGCATGCTCCGCCCGATTCCGATACTCCCCCGTCACCAGCCCCACCCCATGCCGCCGGCACACCGCCGCCGCCCGCTCCAGCGTATCATCCGGCGCCAGACCCCCCACCGCCCGCACCACCACCACCTCATCCGCCACCGGCAGAAAACTCTCCAGGCACCGCTCGATATACCCGCTCTCGTTCCCCACAATCAGACACAAACTGATCCGCGCATCCATACATCAAAAAAAAAGGGCCAGGCGAGCGGCCTGGCCCCGAACCCGGGTTTATCCTCTCCGCGGCAGCCGCTCGATGCCGCGCGCGCCACCAATCTCAATCCAAACGCCGGAAAATCCGCCCCGCCGGCGTCAGCCCCGCCGCATACCCATACAGCGCCTCCAAATTCACATACCGAACCCCCGTATTCGGGTCCATATGATCCCGCCACCCCACCGTCATCCCCGTCTTCGGATCACTCGCCTGCCCCACCCCGCCCTGGTAAGCATCCTTGATCTGCGGCTCCAAATACCGCATCGCAATCGCAATCGCCGACGCATGCGCCGCAAACCCCATCACACTCCCCCCCGGAAAACCCGCCGTCAGCTCATACATGTCAAACCCCAGCGCCCGCGGAATCTTCCCCTCCTTGATCGCCATCGCATCCCCCATCATGTGCGCCTGGATGAAATTCGTCACCCCCAGCAGCGCGTCAAACGGATCCGAGTCCAGGAACAACGACCGATTCGTCTGCGGCACATTACTCTTGTTCAGCGCCTTCCGCAGCGCCCGCAGCTCGCCCAGCCCCATCGCCGTGCTCGAAATCGCCGACGTCCCAACCCCGAAATTCTCCGTCGTCAGCAGCGTGAAAATATCCGACAACACCGCCACCGCCAGCGCCCGCCCCTGCTGCCCCGCAAACTTCACCAGCGACGCCTCCGAACTGTTCGCCGCCTGCAAATCCGTCTGCGACACCGGCACATGCTTGTGCCGGTTCAAAGTCACCGTCACCACCGACATCTCGCCCCCGGACACATTATACGCCGAAAACGTCGTCGCCGTCAGACTCGCAATCAGCGGCACCAGCACCTGATCCCCCTTCTGCGCCGCCGCCGGCGAAAAATTTGTCGAAAACGCGCTGAACGGAACCATCTCCGCCACAAACGCCTCCAGCGCCGATTGCGCGAAAATCTCATTATTTAGATTCGTATACGTAGCCATATCTTCTCCTCTCTCTCTGATTTGCCTCTCTTAAATCTTCATCCCACCCTCACCCCAACCGCTGCCGCTCCTCCCGGCTCGCCGCCAACAACGCCTCCCGGTGCTTCCGGTAAAACGCCGACCGCTCGCTCGAATCCTTGATCCCCAGCAACTGCTCCACCAAATCCTTCCCCGAAACCACACCCTCGCCCCGACCCCCCGCCGGAATCCCCGCCGCCGGCACCGCCAGCCCCGCCAGCGTCTCCGTCACCCGCCGCTTCTCCGCCGCCAGCTCCTCCTCACGCTCCACCAGCAACTTCTCCACCTCCGCCACCCGCGCCTTCAGCCGCTCCCCCTCCGCCACCACCGCGTCCCGTTCCCCCTCCCGCTCCGCCAGCAGCTTCTCCACCTCCGCCACCCGCGCCTTCAGCACCGCCAGCTCCGCATTCGCCGCCCCCTCCGCCCGATCAAAAAACGCCACCGCGCGCCCAATAAACTCATTCAGTGTCATATGTCTGCCATCCCCCGCACGTCAACACACCCGCATCCGGTCTCAGGTCTCCCGTCTCCAGTCTCCCCCATCAACTCTCCCTTCTCACTTCCTCCAGCGCCTCCTCCAAATCCATCACCACCGCATCCACCAAACCCCGACCCCGCGCCTCCTCCCCCAGAAAACTCTGCCCCTGCATATCCTCCAAATCCACCCGCCCGCCCCGCCGCTCGCTCACATGCCCCTGGAACATCGCCGCAATCCCATCCACCCGCGCCTGCAAAAACGACCGCTGCCGCTCGCTCAACGCCGTCCCCGGCACCCCCAGCCCCTTATACGGCCCGCTCGCCACCACCTCCAGCCGACGCCCCTCCGCCTCCAGCGCCCGCGACGAATCCAGGAACAACGTATAAACCCCAATCCCCCCCACCTCCGCCGACTTCGTCGCAAACACCCTCTCCGCCGAACAACCAATCCAATACGCCGCCGACGCCATCATCCCCCCCGTAAACGCATACACCGGCTTCTCCGACATCATCACCCGATCCGCCAGCTCCAGCGTCCCGCTCACCATCCCCCCCGGGCTGTCAATATCCAGCAAAATACTCCGCACCCCCGGATCCGCATTCGCCGCCCGCAAATCCTCCGCCACATCCCCCAAATCCACCGCCCCCGCCCCCTTCTCAAACTTCCCCAGCCCCACCCCCACCGGCCCCCCCAGCGGAATCACCGCCACCCCCTCCAACACCTCCATCTGCGCCAGCTCCACCGCCTCCCCGCACACATCCACCCCCTCCCGCTTCGCCCGAAACTCCAGCGCCTCCAGGCTCCGATGCTCCGCAAACAACCGCGCCAGCGACGCATGCGCCGCCGGCATCAGCAACAACGGCTCCTCCATCAGCACCCGCAAAATCTCCGCATACCTCATTTCTCACTTCTCCCTTCTCACTTCTCCCTTTTCATTTCCACCGGCTTCGCACCAATCACATCCCCCTCCTCATCCCGCACCATCCCCCCGCCCACCAGCGCCCCCGCATCATCCCGCACCGGCAAATACGGATCATCATACCCCTCATTCACCGGCAACCCCACCTCCTCCGTCAGCCGCTTCAAATCCGTCTGATTCGCCAGCACATCACTCACCGTTCCATCCCGCTGGAACCCCAGCCACACCGCCCGCCGAAACTCCGCCACCTCCTTCTCACCTCTCCCTTCCAACCTCTCACCTCTCACCCCCCCCGCCGGATTCGGACTCCGCTGCTCCAGCAGCTCCAGCGCCCGCTCGAAACTCACCCGCCCCCCGCTCGCCGCCTCAATCTCCCGCGCGTCCTCCACCAGCGCCAAAATCTCCACCTTCCGCTGCCGCGCCACCTCCTGCCAATGCCGCCCCTGCTTCTGCGCAATCAACGCCTTCGTCGTCGTCCCCATCTTCAAATTCTCACGATCCGCCTGCTCGTCATTCCCCGCATCCACCGACAACGGCGCCGGCAACCCGAAATCCCACGCAAAAAACGCGTCCCGCGGATCCGGATTCCGGCTCAAAAAACCCTCCTTCATCCCCTTCGCCAACGCATACCGCGTCACCCGCCACGTCCGCCGCAACCCCAAACGCTGCTGCTTCCAAATACTCTGATTCCCCAAATCCACCACCAGCCGCGTCGCCGCCCGCCCCGACTCATTCAAATACAACAACTCATACGCCCACCCCACCGCCTTCACCCCCCGCCGCTCAATCCGCGCAATAAAACTCTCCACATTCGGATGCGGCGTCGAATAATTCAGCCCCTCAATACTCTCCCCCCCCTCCGCCCGCAGCCAATACACCTCCCCACCCTCCTGCTCCTCATACGCCAGCCGCTGCGGCCCGCCCCCGGCCCCCGCCCCCTCCAGCACCTCCTCCACAATCTCATTCCCCACCGGCGCCTCCCCCTCCAGGTTCTTTCTCACCAGCCCCACCGCCGTCGCCCGCTTAATCCCCCGCTTCAAAAACGTGTCAATATCCTGCAAATCCATCCAGTCCAGCTGGCACCGCCCCACCAGCGGAATCCCACGCCCCTGGTCATGCCACTCCGGCAAATACGCCAAATCCGCCCGCCCCCCAAACCCGATCGAATAATCCTCATACCGCTCCACCCCATCCTCATCCAAACCCAGCACCCGCGCCGCCACCGGCGTCCCCCGCCCGTCAAAAATAATCCCATCCCGGATCACCCGCCCCGCCCACCGGCCCTCCGTCACCCGGCCCCCCGAAACCCCACGCTGCCCATCCCCAATCCGCGCCCCGCTCACCATCTCCACCTTCGGAAACCCACGCTCATCCTCCGTCAGCAACATCAGGTCATCCCCATCCCGATCCCACGCAATCCCGCTCAGATACAGCAACGTCAGCCAGTCATGCCGCCCATGCCGATCCGCGTGCGGAAAAAACTGCTCCCGCAAAAACGCCGACGCCTCCTCCCCCCACGCCCGGTTCGACCCCGTATAATACGGCTCCCACGAATCCCCAAACGCCCACCAATTCTTCTCCAGAATCGCGCTCCCCAAATTCGCCAGTTGCGCAAACAACGCCCGCGAATAATCCAGCATCTCCCGCCGATCCCACCCCGTCACCGCCCGGCTGAAATCCGCCGGCACACTCGGCCGCGGCCGATACCACCGCCCCGACCGCCCCACACTCGGATACAACCCCCCTGCCAAAACCCGCCCATTCGGCCCATACAACACCGGCCGCCGCCGCCCATTCACAACCTTCAAACTTCTCACCTCTCCCTTCTCCCTTCTCCCTTCACAAAAACGCCGGCCGCGTCCGCGTCACCCGCCGCTCATACGGATTCGGCCACCGCCCCTCCTCCTCCGTCCCCCGCGCCCGCACATACAGCGAATACAACACCCGCAGCACCTCCACCTCCGTCCGGGAATTCCCCGCCCCCTGGGCCCGCGACACCCGCACCCCCCCCGCGCTCGCCTCCGTAATCGCCCCCCCCGCCTGCCGCGCCTGCAGCCGCGCCAAAAGCGCCTGCAGCTCCTCCAGCGCCAAATTCGGATAATAATCAACCGGCATTTGTAAAGTCCCGCCGGTCAACCCCCGCCAAATCGGACACCTGTCCGATTTGCCTGCTCCTCCTAAAATCTCAGGTCTCCCGTCTCCGGTCTCCGGTCTCCGCCCTCCGGTCTCGTTGACACCTCCCCCAACTCGCAGTCAGGGATAGGTTCACCTGATCGTTGTTGTTCATAGGCGCGCCGGGCCGGCCCTCCCCAGGAGAAGCCGGCCCGGTTCGTTCCCACCCCAGTTTCAGGTCTCAGATCTCAAGTCTCCAGCGTTGACATCTCCCCCATCATGGTCAAAGGTCACTGACGCCTTTGACTGTTATCAGTTCATGGGCTGCCGGGCCGGCATCTCCCCAACCAACCCCACGCCGGCCCGGCCTTTCCCATTCTCACTTCCCCCTTCTCACCACTCACTTTTTCTCCACCGCC
>ERZ795051.3996-NODE-3996-length-14303-cov-10.673638_pt1 | contig 14303 bp, 6 predicted proteins | sample MGYA00375135_ERZ795051 | MGnify/ENA primary metagenome ERZ795051 (study PRJEB30180, sample SAMN05720222) | activated sludge metagenome | isolation source: Anaerobic digester | place: Japan | collected 2015-05-26 ... | reverse complement strand
GACCAATCCCGCGGCGCGGGTCTCGGTGAAGCTGGTCTCGGAGGTCGGCGTGGGCACGGTGGCGGCCGGCGTGGCCAAGGGCAAGGCCGACATGGTCCTCATCGCCGGCCACGACGGCGGCACGGGCGCCTCGCCCCTCACGGCCATCAAGCACACCGGGCTCCCCTGGGAACTCGGCCTGGCCGAGACCCAGCAGACCCTGGTCAACAACCACCTGCGCGACCGCATTCGCGTGCAGGTGGACGGCCAGCTCCGCACGGGCCGCGACCTGGCCGTCGCCGCGCTGCTGGGGGCGGAGGAGTTCGGCTTCGGCACCATTGCCCTGGTGGCCCTCGGGTGCATCATGATGCGCAAGTGCCACCTCAACACGTGCCCCGTGGGCGTGGCGACGCAGGACAAGACCCTGCGCGCCCGCTTTCCCGGCCGGCCCGAGCACGTGGTGAACTTCATGCGCTTCATCGCCCAGGAACTCCGCGAGCACATGGCCGCCCTGGGCTTCCGCACGCTGGACGAGATGATCGGCCGCACCGATCGCCTGGAGACGGCCGACCTGGCCGGCCGCTGGAAGGCCGGCAAGGTGAACCTGCGGGCGCTGCTCGCCGCCGGCGCACGGGAGGGCGGCGCCGCCGTCCGCTGCACCCGGCCCCAGGAGCACGAGGTGGCCGAGCACCTCGACCAGGAGCTGATCCGCCTGGCGCAGCCGGCGCTCAAGAACAAGCGGCCCGTGGCCATCGAGAGGCCGATCCGCAACACCCACCGCACCGTGGGCGCCATGCTCAGCGGCGTCATCACGAAGCAGTTCGGCGCGCGGGGCCTGCCCGACGACACCGTGGTGGCGCACCTCCGGGGCTCGGCGGGCCAGAGCCTGGGCGCCTTCCTCGCCCCGGGCGTGACTCTCCGGGTCGAGGGCGACGCCAACGACTACCTGGGCAAGGGGCTGTGCGGCGGCCGCATCATCGTCGTGCCCCCGCGCGAAGCGACCTTCGATCCAGCCGAGAACATCCTGGTCGGCAACGTGTGCCTCTACGGCGCCACGGGGGGGGAGGTCTACATCCTGGGCATCGCGGGCGAGCGGTTCGCCATCCGCAACAGCGGCGCCCGGGCCGTCGTGGAGGGCGTGGGCGATCACGGCTGCGAGTACATGACGGGCGGCACGGTGGTGGTGCTTGGCCCTACGGGGGTCAACTTCGCGGCCGGCATGTCGGGCGGAATCGCCTACGTCTACAACGAGACCGGGCTGTTCGACACCTGCTGCAACCTGGACATGGTGGACCTCGAGAGCGTGGTGACGGCCGCCGACAAGGGCGAGCTGGGCCTGCTGCTGGAGACCCACCACCGGCACACCGGCAGCGCGCGGGCCAAGCGCATCCTGGACAACTGGGAGGCCTGCCTGCCGCTCTTCGTGAAGGTCATGCCGATTGACTACCGGAGATCGCTCGAGCGCATGCGCCTCGGCGAAGACACCGACCGCGAGACCGTGTCGGCGACCGAGGAGGTCTACCATGGGTAAGCCCACCGGCTTCCTGCTCTACGAGCGCCAGGACCCGCCCAAGCGCCCCGTCGTCGAGCGTGTGCACGACTACCAGGAGATCGAGCTCCGCCTCCCCGTGCCGCAGCTCGAGGTCCAGGCCGCCCGGTGCATGGACTGCGGAATCCCGTTCTGCCACTCGTTCGGCTGTCCCGTGCAGAACCTCATCCCCGACTGGAACGACATGGTCTACCGCAAGCAGTGGCGGAAGGCGCTGGACCTCCTGCACGCCACGAACAACCTCCCCGAGGTCACGGGCCGCGTGTGCCCCGCGCCCTGCGAGGCCGCCTGCACGCTCTCGATCAACCAGAAGCCGGTCGCCATCAAGCAGATCGAGCTCCAGATCATCGAGCGCGGGTGGGAGCGCGGCTGGGTGCAGCCGGAGCCTGCGCCCGTGAGGACGGGCAAGAAGGTGGCCATCATCGGCTCGGGGCCCACCGGCCTGGCCGCCGCCCAGCAGCTCGCGCGCCGCGGCCACGAGGTGGTGGTGTTCGAGAAGGCCGACCGGCCCGGCGGCATCCTCCGCTACGGCATCCCCGACTTCAAGCTCGAGAAGTGGGTGATTGACCGCCGCATCGAGCAGATGCGTTCGGAGGGCGTCGTGTTCGAGACGCGCGTGGAGGCGGGCAGCGACGTGTCCGTGCGCTATCTGCGCCGCACGTTCGACGCCATTCTGCTCGCTGCCGGCGCGCGCACGCCGCGCGACCTCAAGATTCCGGGCCGCGAGCTCGGGGGCATCCACTTCGCCATGCGGTTCCTCACGCAGCAGAACCGCCGCAACGCCGGCGACACGATCCCGCCCGACGAGGCGATCTCGGCCGCGGGGAAGAGCGTAGTCGTCATCGGGGGGGGCGACACCGGCGCCGACTGCATCGGCACGGCCCGGCGGCAGGGGGCCCGCGACATCGTGCAGATCGAGCTCCTGCCCGAGCCGCCGGCCGAGCGGCCGCCCGACAATCCATGGCCCACCTGGCCGCGCACCTTGCGAAGCTCCAGCTCTCACGAAGAGGGGTGCCGGCGCCTCTGGAGCATCGGGACGCGCGAGTTCGTCGGCGAGGGGCGAGTGCAGAAGCTCCGCTGCGTCCGGCTCGAATGGTCGCCGCCCGATGCGAGCGGCCGCTCCTCCTTCAAGGAGGTGCCTGGCTCCGACTTCGAGCTGCCGGCCGACCTCGTATTGCTGGCGATGGGCTTCACGCGCATCGAGCACGGCCCGCTCATCGAGGACCTCGGGGTGGAGGTGACGGACCGCGGGGTCGTGAGGGTGGACGCCGACTACCGCACCAGCGCCGAGGGGGTGTTCGCGGCGGGCGACAGCGTGCTCGGCGCCTCGCTCGTGGTGCGGGCCATCTACCTGGGCCGGCAGGCCGCGGCGGCGATGGACCGCCACCTGATGCGCTAGCCGGACGGCCGGCACCGTTCGCGCAGGGTGCGCCGCTTCGACGGGCGCGATCATCTGCCAACCACAGAGCCCACGCCGGAGCGGCTACTGGCGGACGCGGGGGGCCGGTGCGCGCTTGAGCAGGGCCTTCGCCCGATTCACCAGTTCGGGGGTGGCCGCCGCTTCGACCACCTTTTCGAGCGGGCCGGCCACCTTGGCCGCGTTGGCCTGGGTCTGGCGGCCCTGGAGCAGCTTCTCCGCGATGCCCAGGATGGCCAGGCTGGCCTCGGCCTTGGTGGCCGCATTGTCCAGGTGCGGCACGATCTCGGCCAGGGCCTCGGGCGTCTGGATGCCGCCCAGGGCGCCGAGGAGCTGCTTGCGCTCATCGTCGCGGGTGATGAGTGCGGCGGCCTGCTTGCAGAGGGCCAGGCGCTGATCGGGCGGCAGATTCTGCCGGCCGGCCAGGCCCAGGAGGCCGCGGAGGCAGAGCAGCTTGTCGGTGTCGTTGGCCGCGGTCCTGGCGAGCTCGGCCAGGGTGGCGCCGGCTTCGGCGTCCTTCCACTCGGCGAGGGCGCGGAGGGCGGCGCGCTTCACGTCAGTGTCGGCGTCGGCCGCGGCGGTGCGGACGGCCTTGAGGGCGGCGGGGCCGCCCACGGCGCCGAGGGCGCGGAGGAGTGCCGCCTTCGTCTTCGCGGGGGAGGCGGCCATCTTCTCGGCGATCCTGGCCACGAGGGCGTCGGGCTGAGCCGCATCGCGGCAGGCGGCCAGGAGGGCCTGGAGGGCGGCGTCGGCCTCGGCACCCGCCTCGGCGGCGGCGAGCAGGTCGAGGAGGGCGGGCACATCGGCCTCGGTGGCCAGGTCGCGCAGCGCGCCGAATGCGGCGGTGCGTACGGTGGCATCGGGGTCTTTGGCGGCCTTGAGGATCGCCGGCATCACGCCCGCTATCCTGCGCCGGTTTGCGAGCTGGATGCCCAGGACCCGTCGCGGGGCCTCCTTGGCCTCGAGGAGGGCGAGGATGGCCTGGTCGGCCTCCTGGCCGGGCACGCTGGCCAGGGCCTCTTGCGCGGCCTTGGCGATCTCGGTGTCGGCATCCTCGCACAGCTTGGCCAGCGCGGGCACTACGGCGGGCTTGCCGATGGTGGCGAGGGCGAGGATGGCGGCCACGCGCATCGGCGGGTCGCCGGCCGAGGCGAGGGCGGCGAGTGTGGGCAGAGCCGCCTCGTCGCGGCGCCAGCCGAGCGCCTGGATGAGCAGCAGCTTCTTGTCGCCGGCCGCCTTCTGGGCCTCGGCCATGAGGGCCTGGGTGATCTCTTTCTCGGGCAGCTCCTGCTGCACCAGGTGGATGAGGGCAGCGAAGAGCAGGTAGTCGCCGGAGCGGAGCTGCTCGGCGAGGAACGCGGCGCCCTCGGCTCCCTTGGTGCGGACGATGCCGCGCACGCCGGCAGCGCGCTGGAAGGGGGCGGCCTTGGAGGTTCGGACGAGTTCGTAGAGGGCGAGGGCCTCGGCCTTGTAGCCGGCGGCGGCGAGCGCGTCGGCGCAGCGGAGCGCGCCATCGGCCACGGGGACCGAGGGGGTGGCCATGGCGGCCGTGAGCACCTTGGCCGCCTCGGGCGTGCCGATGGTGCCGACGGCTCGGACGGCGATGGCCGCCACGTCCCGGTCGGGGTCGCCCAGGAACTTCGCGATCGGCCCGACGGCCTTCGGGTCGCGCCGCACGCCGAGCGAGTTGATCACGCCGGCGAGCTGCCGCCCCTTGAGCGAGGGGAGGGCGGCGCGGAGGGCGTCATCCACCTCGGGGAACGGCATCGGCTCGAGGGCGTAGAGGGCCATGTGCGACAGCTTGGCGTCGGGCAGGAGCGCCACGAGGGCGGGGATGGCCGCCTTGGTGCCGACCCGCTGGAGCAGGCGGCAGGCGCCGGCCTTGTCGGCCTGGGGCGCGTCGGATTTCAGGACGGCGAGGGCGTTGGCCAGGGCCTCTTCGGGCGAGGGAGGCGGGAGCTCGGGGATGGCGATGGTCTCGCCTTCCCTGGCCGTGAGGACCAGGGCCTTGCCGTCGAGGGTGTACTCGAGTTTGAGCTGCTTGACGTGGCCGTTGGCGGGGTCGCCGCCGAGGGCGTCGTTGCTCACCTCGACCACGAGGCGGCCGCCTTTGAGCATGGCCTTGACCTTGTCGGTGACGTCGGCCTTGCCGGCGCCGTCGGTGGCCTCGTAGGTGGCGCGCTGGATCTCCAGCTTGGGCGCGCCGGCCTCGGTGCGCCGCGCGGCGAGGCCGAGCGCCAGGGCGGCAACGGCCAGAAGAATCCACTGGGTTTTGAACACCGTTCGGTCTCCTTCCGGAAGCGGGGGCCTCAGATGACGTAGGGGGCGCGCATGGCGCGCGAGCGGAGGCGGTTGGCCTCGTCGTCGTTGACGAATTCCTCTTTGGCCGGGTCGTACTTGAGGTTGCGGCGGAGCCACATGCAGATGTTGGCGCAGTGGACGGTGGTCATCGAGCGGTGCATCACTTCGGGGTCGGCCACGGTGGGCCGGCGGCTCTTGATGCAGTCGAGGAAGTTGCGCATGTGGTTCATCGGGCGCTGGGTGCGCTCCATGTAGTCGCCCACCACTTTCCTGAAGTCGGCCAGCAGGGCGGGGGAGGAGACGTCGGGCTTGGAGTAGCCGTCGGCGGCGGCCACCCAGCCCTTCTCGCCGTCGAAGCGCTCGCCGCACGAGCCGTGCCAGTACCGGTCGCCGCGCGAGAGGATCAGGCGGACGCCGTTGGCGAAGTGGGTGACCATGCCGTCGCCGGTGGAGTTGTTGATGTATTCGTATTCGACGGGCGAGGTGTGGAGCATGTCGAGGCCGGCCTGGGCCTGGGCGAAGGTGTGGGCGCCCCACTCGCCGATGCAACTGGTGTGGAAGTCGTAGTGGCCGCGCCAGCCGCCGCGGATGTAGGCCGAGTTGAATGGGCGCCAGGGGCAGGGGCCGAGCCAGGCGTCCCAGTCCACCTCGTCCTTCGGCGGCTCGGGCTCGGCGGGCAGCCAGTCGTGCTTCATGTAGGCGTCGTCCCACGGGGCGATGTGGGCGTAGGCGGTGTGGACCTTGCCGAGGCGGCCGGTGCGGGCCATCTCGATGCAGAAGACGTGGTTGCCCTCGCTGAGGCGCTGGGTGCCGGTCTGGTAGACGCGGCCGGTGCGCCGGGCGGTTTCGACCACGGCGCGGCCCTCGGCGATGGTCATGGCCGAGGGCTTCTCGGTGTAGACGTCCTTGCCCGCGCGCATGGCGAGGATGGACATCAGGGCGTGCCAGCGGTCGCCCGTGGCCATGAGGATGCCGTCAATGTCGGTGCGCTCGGCCAGGAACTCGTTGACCTCCGGGTAGGTCTTGCAGTCGGTGTTGCCATAGCGCTGGTCTACGAACTTCTTGCAGTTTTCGCGGGCGGAGCGCTGCGCGTCGCAGATGGCGACGAACTGGACGTCTTTCTCAGGGAGCATCCAGCCGAGGTCGCCCATGCCGCGGCCGCGCAGGCCGATGCCGCCCATGATGATCCGCTCGCTGGGCGGCACGGCGCCGTCCTTGCCCAGCGCGCTCGGGCGCACGAGCGCCAGGGCCGCGCCGGCGAGGCCGGCCGAGGTGAGGAACTCGCGGCGGCCCAGGCGGCGGGCCGGCCTTGAGTTCGATCCCAGAGCTTCAGTGTGGGGCATTCCAGCCTCCTTTCGCTTGCACGGATTCCGCGCTGGCGCGGGGGTGTCACTGCCCTATTCATACGCATCGAGCCGCCCGCTGTCAAGTTCGGCGCCGGGTGTGGGCCGGAATTGTAGGTGGCTGCGGGAGCTCCGAAGGAGCGAAATAGGATAGCCCAGGGCAACGCCCTGGGAACAAGACCGCCCCGCGGCAGCCCTGACAGGGCGGAATCGAGAGCTTCTATCTCGCCCCTTCAGGGCTGGACTCGTGGATCCCGCTGAACCCAGGGCGTTGCCCTGGGCTATCCCATGCGAGCCCTTCAGGCTCCAGAGACAATCACCCTGCCTGCAATTCCGGCCCACACCCTTCGGCGCCGGCGCGCTTGCGTCGGCGGGCCGGCCGGCTATAATCGCGGGAGCTTCCGGAGGAGTCTGGCCGTGCCGAATCAGAGCGTCTGCCGCCGCACCTTCCTCGCTGCCGCTGCTGCCGCGGGCGTCGGCCTGCGCACGGCCGGCGCCGCCCAGGAGCCCACCGTGAACACCATTCCCGGCACCGACATCCCGCTCGTGGATTTCCACGTGCATCTCGACAACTTCACGCTCGAGAAGGCCCTGGAGGTCTCCCGCGCCCGGGGCGTCACATTCGGCATCGTCGAGCACGCGGGCACCAGGGAGAACATCTACCCCGTCGTGCTGAGCAACGACGAGGAGCTCAGACGCCACATCGCCATGCTCGACGGCAAGGGCGTCTACAAGGGCGTTCAGACGGAGTGGGTGGACTGGGCTTCGTGTTTCTCGAAGGAGGCCATCGCTCAGCTCGACTACGTGCTCACCGATGCGATGACCTTCCCAGGCAAGGACGGCCGGCGGGTGAAGCTGTGGGAGAGGGATGCGCCGGACCGCGTGGAAATGTCGAATCGGGACGCATTCATGGATCGGTATGTGGAGTGGTATGTGGAGATCATGGCCCGGCAGCCGATAGACATCATGGCCAACGCCTCGTGGCTGCCTGCCCCCCTGGCGCCCGACTGGGAGGCGTTCTGGACGCCCGCCCGCGTGCGGAAGGTGCTGGATGCCGCACTCAAGTGCAACGTGGCCATAGAGATAAGCTCAAGCCTCCGGCTCCCCAAGCTCTCCTTCCTGCGCCAGGCCAAGGAGGCGGGCGTCAGGTTCTCCTTCGGCTCGAACCTCCGCGGCGAGCGCATGGGCACGCTCGACTACTGCATCGAGATGACCAGGCAGCTCGGCCTCGAACGCAAGCACATGTTCGCCCCCGCGCCGCAGGGGAAGAAGCCGGTCCAGGTGCGAACCCTTTCGGCCGAGTGAGGCAGTTCGGACCTCCCGTGCTTAGGAGCCTGTCCACGAATCCGCGTGGGACTGCGACGCCCGCGATTCTGGCCGCAGGCTAGGAGCACGGAGGAGGCGATGCAACGGAGAGCATCGCTGACGACGTGCGACAACGCCTGCGGCCAGAAGTCGCGGCGTCCCTTCGGGTTGCGGCGGCAGCGGAGCGTCTGCCGCGTTGCGTCTCCTCAGCGATGCGCTCCGTAGCATCGCCTGCGGAGCCGCGCCTTGCATCCGCCCCGCTGGCGCCGGCAACGCAGCCCACGGGGATTCTTGGACAGGCTCCTAGCCTCCCGCGGGTTGGGAACCCGCGGGAGGTTGTCGCGGGGGAGCGCCGCCAAGGTCGGCCGCGGGTTTGGCCGGCATGTGGCGTTTCGGCAACAGATCACCCATACTTGCTCAACCTTGAGGGGGGAGAAAATGAGCAAGTATGGCGGGAATGGCCACGGAAGCCGCCGGATCGCCAAAGCGCCATACTTGCTCATTTGCCGTGGACGAGGCGGGTGAGCAAGTATGGGGGTCGGGCGTGTGGTTCTTCGGACCCGTCGGCGCGGCGGCCTCCTCGGCGGCATGCCCGCGTTGACTCGTCTCAGGGGCTTTCCTATACTGGCGAGGGGAGCAGCGACCGGAGCGGTCCGCCATGCGCGCTGAGGATGATGCCCTCGTTGCCGAACTCGTGCTGCGAAAGGGCTGGCTCGACTCCGCCAGGGTCCGCCGCGCGGTCGAGCTCAGCGAGGCTGCGCGGGCGCTGGACCTCGAGCAGGGACTCCTGCACGTCCTCGTCCAGAAGGGCTTCCTCAGCGAGCAACAGGCGCGGGAGTTGACGGGCGAACTCAGCCTGGAGCACCTCGCCCGCCCCGAGAACTGCCGTGCGATTGCCGGCTACCACGTGCGCGGGCAGCTCGAGGCCTGGGGCCTGGGCGCGGTGCTGGACGCTCAGCAGCTCTCGATGGATCGGCCCGTGGCCCTCAAGGTGCTGGCCCCTGCGCTGACGCGCGATGCAGGGCTGCTCGATCGCTTCCTGCTCGAGGGGCGCACGGCCGGCCAGGTGAGCCACCCCAACGTGGTGGGCGCCATAGACCTCGGGCGCTGCGGGGACTACTGCTACTATGCGACCGAGAAGGTCGAGGGCCAAAGCCTGCGCGTCCTCTTGCGCGGCGGCCCGCTGCCGGTGGGCATGGCGCTGGACCTGGCGCGCCAGGCCGCGCAGGCGCTGGCGCACCTTCACGACCTCGGGCTCACCCACCGCGACGTGCAGCCCGACAATCTGCTGCTCACCGGGGAGGGCGTGGTGCGCCTCCGCAACGTGGGCGCCACGCGGATGCCCGGGGACCCCTCGGTGCAACGGACGGGGATCCCGATCGGCACTCCAGGCTACAGCGCGCCCGAGTTGGCGGCCAACGGAGCGAGGGCGGACATTCGGGCCGATCTCTACTCCCTGGGCGCCACGCTGTACCACGTGGCCACCGGGCAGCGCCCGGGCGACCCCACCAGCGGGGCCGTGCCCCCGCCGTCGGCCCTGCGCCCCGACCTGCCGGGCCCCGTCGGCGAGATGATCTGGCGGCTCATGGCGCTCGACCCTTTGAAGCGATACCCCGACCCGGCCGCGCTCCTGGGCGCCATCGAGGACGCACAGGCCGGCTTGCGCGCCGCCGCCTCGCTGGCGGCCGCAGTGGCCCAGACCCAGCAGGAGCCGCCCGCCGCGGCCGCCTCGCCGCCTGAGATCGCCTCACTGATTCCTGTGCCCCTGCCCCCGGAGGGCACGGAATCCGGAGCCGCCGTCCTGCCGAGCATCGGCCCGCCCGAACAGGTGGGGGCCCCGGCGCCCGCGGGCGCGGTGCGGCGACGGCTGGCACAGGTTGCCTGGGCGTCCGCCTTCGCCGTTCTGGCGGCTGCCCTGGCTGTGGCCGGCGTTTGGGCCATACGGACGAAGCTCGGCGGGCTGGCCAAGGCCCCCAGGCCCGCCGACGCCGACGAGGCCCCGGGCGAGAAGGCGCCACACGCCGAGCCGCCGAAGGAGGCGCCCAGCCCGCCGCCGCCCACGCCACGGGCGACCCGCCCCGAGCCCGAGGCTCCGAGCGCCCTGGTGCGGCTCGCCGAGGAGGCGCTGGCGTTCGACCGCGCCAACCCCGAGAACCACGCCGAGGCGCTCCTGCGCCTGCGGAGGGGCCTGCTCGCCGCCGGGGACTCGCCGCTGGCGCTGAAGCTCCAGGCGCGCCTGCTCGCCCGCCAGCAGGGCTTGAGCGGGCAGGCGAACGGGGCGTACACGGAACTGAGCAACCGGCTGGCGGCCCTGCGCGCCGAGGGGCGATTCGGCGCGGCCCTCCAGGCGTGCCAGGCATTCCCCGAAGCGCTGCGCGCCGGGGCGTGGGGCGACCTGGTTGCCGCGCGGTTCACCGAGTTGCTCGAAGAGGGGGAGAGGCACTACCTGACGCTCGCGGCCAAGGGTGCGCGGGCCTTCCAGGAGGAGCGGCCCGACGAAGCGGTGAACGCCTACAAGGCGATCGCCGACATCGGGCTGCCGTGGCTCCGCCGCGCGGGCGGCGCGCTCGCCGCGGCGGCCTCCGCCTATGCCGAGGAGCAGAAGCAGCGTATGGCCGCGGCGGCAGCGCGGCGCGCCGTTCTCGATCGCCGGCGCGCGCTGGGCGGCCTGGCGAAACACTTCGCCGCGGTCTACGAGGAGATCAAGAAGCGCGATTACGCCAAGGCGCTCGAGGTGTGCCAGGCCGTGCCCGACAGCTTCCGCGAGGGCGACCGCGGCAAGGCGCTGGCGGCCCTCGAGGGGCGCCTGGCCCTCGTGGCCAGGCTGTGGGAGGCCGTTCTCAAGGGCCCCCCGAGCGCCATCGGGCAGGCCTTCTCGCTGCACGGTACCGAGTGGGTGATTGACGGCTTCGCCGGCTCGGGCCTGAACGCGCAACTGGTGCTGCGCAGCTCCGACGCCCGCGACCGCACGCTGCGTCAGCTCATCTGGCGGCTGCCGGGGCAGCAGCTCGCGCGCCTCGCCGAGTGCGCCGTGGCGCGAGAGCCCGCGGGGACCGGCGACCTGAAGGTCGGCCTCCTGTGCCTGTTCGAGGGCGAGGCCGCCCGAGCCAGGCAGAAGCTCCAGGAGGCCGAAGCGGCGGGCCAGGACGTGGCCGCCCACCTCGACGAGCTGGAGGCCGAGACCCTCGTGGCCGGCGCGCTGGCGGCGCATCGCCAGGGCCGCTGGGCCGAGGCCCGCAAGCTGATTGAGACCGCTCTCGATCGCTTCGGCACCACGGCGCCGGCCATCCTCAGCCACCGCGTGCTCTCGAACGCCCTGGGCGACTGCCTCGCCCGGCTCGGGGAACCGAAGGAACCTGCGAGCGCCGCGCCGGCCGAGCTACCCGAGGCCCTCCAGTGGCTGGCCCTGCTGCCCGAGACGCGCCTCGGCCCCCTGGCGCCACCGAACCCGCTCGACGCCGCGTTCGCCTCGCCGCTCCAGCGCAGAAGTCCCGTGCGCCTCGGGCTGGACGGCTGGGGCGACATCACGCTCTCGCTCCGCTGGACATCGGAGCCGGCGGGGGGCCTGGTGCTCGCGGCGCGGGTGGCCGAGCCGCAGCCCGGGCAGTTCCAGTACTACTATGTGGCGGTGGGGGAGGGCCAGATGACGCTCGGACGCAACGACGCCGGCGGAGCGAAGGTACTCGCCTCCAAGCCCTTGCCCGCGGCCTCGGGAGCCGGGGCTCGCCGCCTGGTCTTCAGCCTCGCTGGGGCCAGCCTGTCGGCGGCTCTGGACGACGGGCCGAGCCTGACCGCAGCCGACACGGCCCTGGCGAGCGGGCGCGTGGCGCTGGCCGCTCCGGGCGCGCCGGTGCTCGTGCACGAGCTTCTCGCGCTCCCCACCGCGTCGCGCCGGCCCGCGGCCAAGGAGCGCTGAGGCCCCGGCATGCCGTTCCATTTCACGGACCACATGCGCGCGCTGATGGCCGACATCGCGGCCACGTGCCCGGAACTGCGGCATGTGGACATGTCGCGGGTGGCGGTGACGTTCGCCCAGGCGCGCCACGCGCGCCTGGACGGGGTTTATGCGTGCGTCCGTCCGCTCCGCTTTCCCGACGGCGGGGTGGAGCTTCGGCGGCCCCGCGCCACGTACGCCATGCCGCGCGTGCTCGTGGGGGGACGCGAGATGCTCTACGTGGTGGAGTTCCGCCTTCCGCGTTTCATGGGGTTGCCGTTCGAGGAGAAGGTCGCCACGGTCGTGCACGAGATGTACCACATCAGCCCGAAGTTCGATGGCACCTTGCGGCGGTTCGCCGGCTCGAAGCCGTACCACACGGGGAGCCAGCGGCGCTACGATGCGGCGATGGGGGGAATCGCCCGGGCCTACCTGGCCGCTACGCGGCGGCCGGAGCTCCACGCCTTCCTGCGGCACACGTTCGACTCGCTGGCCGCGGCCCACGGGGGCCTGGTGGGGCTTCGCGTGCGGTGCCTCAATCCGCGGCGAGTCCGGTGAGAGGGCGCGAGGGCGGAGGTGTCACGGGCGCCCCTTGGCTTTGGGGGCCGCGGCAGGCGTCGGCTCGGCGGTGAACTCGAGGGCGAGGGGGAGGTAGGTGTCGTTGCGGTCGAAGCGCACCTCGCACTCGATGGGCTCCTGGCCGCCCTCTTCCAGCAGGACGAGTTCGTTCTGGTCGCGGAGCCATGGGGTGGGCAAGCGGTACCCCAGCCCCGCCTCGGCGCCGGCCTGGCTGTAGAGGCCGGCGAAGCGGCCATTGAGCCAGATGGCCCCATAGCTGACGCCCTTGAGGTGGAGGCGAATAGCCGGATGCACGGCCTGCTTGCGCGGGGCGAACGTGGCGCGGAACCAGCGGACGGGCGCGCCCCTGGGCGCGGGCTTCGCGCCCGGGGCAGGGTCCAGCGGCTTCCAGGCGAAGGACTGGCCTGCGGGCTCGAGGCCCTCGCGCTGGCGCCAGCGGCCGGGCGGCTGGCCGTCGAGGGTGAGGCCGCCCAGGATGCCCCAGGCCGAGGTGGGGGCGAGGGGCACGCCGTACGAGAGGGCGTTGCTGTAGCAGCCCCAGTTCTTGAGGAGGATGGCCAGGACGTTCTCGCCGGCCTTCACGGGCAGGTCGAACTGGGCGGGGTGGGGGAACGCCCGCGGCCCATCCATCAGGCGCTTCGTGGTGCTCTGGCCGATGCACTGGCCGTTGAGGTACACGGTGGCCGCGTCGGCGATGTTCTCGAGCGTGAGCTTGCGGGTGGCGGCCTTGGCGGCCTGGAAGCGGCAGCGGTACCAGCCGTGGCGTCCCTCGCCCAGTGGCAGGGGGCGGAGAGTCTCGTACCAGGCGGCATCGGCGAAATCCGGGCTGGCCTCGGCCAGGTCGTCGGCGGCCTCCCACTTCCGCAGGAACAGCGTCAACGGCTCCATCACTTCGAGGTCGAGTCTCAGATCGATCCGCCGGGCCGTCTCATCGCACTGCACGTCGCCGACGCCCGTGGCCTTGGCCACTCCACGCAGGGGGGCGGTGGGGTAGAAGGTCACGGCTTGGCGCACGCGGCGGGTCGGCAGGCGCAGTTCCACGCTCGTCTTGTCGCCTGTCGTCCACTCGCCGATGCGGGCGGGACCGATGAGGATGCCGGCGCCGTCGAGGACCCAGGTTTGCCCCACCTGGCTCTCCTCCAGGGCGATCACGTGGATGGGCACGTCGGCGTCGAACAGGAAGTCCTTGCGTTCGCCTTTGGCGGCGCACTTCCATCGAAGGGTGAGCTGCTGGGCCTTCTCGTTCCAGGCCAGGGCGTCGGCGCCGGCGCGGGCGGCCGGCGCCTTGGGCGTGCGGAAGACCATCATGGCTTCGGTCTTCTCGGGGGTGTGGACGACGAGGACGCGCTTGTCGGGATAGGGCTGGATCGTGAGCACCTGGGCGGTCGAGAGGGCCAGGGTCGTCTTCGGCGTGAGGGGATAGGCCACGACGACGTGACGCAGCTCGCGCGGGTTGGTGGCGAGGGCCGCTGTTTCGCCGGTCGCGGGGTCGGCCAGGGCGAGCGAGCCTTCGCCATAGCGGCGCTTGAAGAAGAGGAGCGCCGTCTGCCCGTCGGTGCGTCCGTGGGCGACCATGCCGGCGCGCCGGCCCTGGTCGAGGAGCGGATGGGCGCTCAGCGTGGTGGCCTGGGTGAACACGCTCTCGAAGGCTTGTGCGAAGAGGTTGGCCGTTTTGGCCTCGGCGAAGACGGGGCTGAGGCCGCCGCCTTCGAGCAGGCCCGAGGTCGGGGCCTCGTGCCGCGTGGGGAAGCTGGAGGCGGGCAGCCGCGCGAGGTTTGTCCCGGCGGCCCACAGCGAGTGATTGTAGCCGTCCACCCCCTTGGCGAGTCCCTCGACGAGGATATCGCCCAGGCCGTCGAACGCCTTGGTTCGCTCGCCCCAGGCCACGGGGCCGGC
>ERZ795051.3992-NODE-3992-length-14319-cov-7.482193_pt1 | contig 14319 bp, 21 predicted proteins | sample MGYA00375135_ERZ795051 | MGnify/ENA primary metagenome ERZ795051 (study PRJEB30180, sample SAMN05720222) | activated sludge metagenome | isolation source: Anaerobic digester | place: Japan | collected 2015-05-26 ... | reverse complement strand
ATGTAGGCTTCATCAATTTCGATTTCTAACTTCACTTTCCTCAACCTCGCTTTCCCGAATTATCGGACATTTCACTCTTAATACTTCTTCGCCCATATTACTTGAATAGAATACAAAGTAGTCACCTTCTGCTTTGCCATAAACTTCCAACCTTCCATTTTTATCCCTATATTGCTGAAGCTTATCTGAAAAAATATCCTCTTCAAGGCATTCCCAAAAGTCCAATATTTCGTCATCATCGCAAAGTTTAGCTTCATGCTTCTCGCACCAATGGCAAGCATACGAATGCTGGAAGCCAGAATCTGTCAAGCCAGCCCAATACTTTATATTTGGTGAACCGGAAGGTATTACCCGTCTACAGAATACACATATATGCGGCTTCCTTGTTTTTTCAATATGTTTAACATCGCAAAATTCCCAACCCATTTTACTTTACCTCCTATAATATTATATTATCTGTTTTTATTTTATCCTTGCCATTTATTTGCCATTTTAGGGCTTTATTTTTACACAGTAATATAAAATATCATTATTTGTAAAATAATCGCTTCTTGACCCCTTTACGGGGCTAATTTCTATATTGTACCTGTTAAGTCACTTAAAATTTCGACAATTTCTTTTCTTGAAGAAACTATTATATCTTTTAATTCTTTTAATTCAATATTTTTATCTTTTGGTACTTTGTCCAAAATAAATTGTTTTAACAAAAAATCGAATAAGGATTCTAAATTCCCAAAATATCCCAAATTTACATAGTTATCTTTTCCGCTTTTCTTATTTTTGACAATAGTTTCTACTATATAATTTTTGTCCATTATGTTAATAAAATATTTGTCATTAACCCTAACCATCTTATGCCCTCCTTTTTAAATTTATATCCTCACATATATGGTAGTTCATATGCATCGCTGAACTCAATATCGCCTTGTTCTTCCCAACCATATTGTTTATCCAATAAACTTGTATCACCCGACTGGTAGAAACGTCTGCACATATCATCAAACTTCATACCAACCGATATTTCCTGTCTGCCCCAGAACCTATTTTTAAATATGTCTATAATGCCGTCGCAAGCAGCAAATTCAGCCATAGCATCATTAGCTCTGTCCTCATCTGTCATTCTATGAACCGATAAAACATTGTCAGCTAAATTTGTTATATCGCCACTGCCACATATGTCCATTTTCGTTATCCTGCCTTTTGTTTTTCTCGGGTGTGCTACAACATGTATGTGACAGTCAAATTTCTTAGCAAATGCAGTCGCTATTTTTATAAATTCCGATTGGTTGCGATAATATTCAGTCTCTGAACCCGCAACAATCATCATAAGATTATCAATGAGAAATACCTTACAATTGTAACGACGTGCAGCATACTCAAAAATTTTCATAATCGCATTAACATTTATTGCCCCAGTATTATCATACATATAAAACTTATCCGCATACCAACTGCGGATCTTTGCTGATACTTCAATAGGAACATATGGTTTATTCCCTTGTAAAATATTGTCATACTTATATTTCAGGTTCTTTTTGCCTGCTGCTTGCAACTCAATCCAATATTTAAATAATGGCAATGGCAATTCACCAGAGAAGGCACATACGTTAAACCCATTATCTATAGACTCGAGCAACATTTGCCCTAATAAAGTGCTTTTACCTGAAGAATTAAGTCCTGTCCAGACAGTAAGCTGACCCATCATAAACCCACCGATCGCTTTATCAACTCCTTTTATACCGCTTGGTACTTTTACTATATTGTCTATATCTAACATCCTTACGTCAGCAAGGCTAACAATCCCTGATATATTTACTTCTTTAGCGTTTATTATTATATTTGCTAATTCTTCTTTCCCGTACTTATAAAGTACATCGTTGGCATCTTTGCAATCATCAGGCATTACAGCGATATAGCAACGCCATTCTCCAAGTTTAGGTACGAGCTTATCTATCATTTCTCTGCCTGGTTCATCGTTGTCACCACATAAAGTAATTTTGGTAAACTTTTCCAACCATTCCCAGTTTGTGTCAACCCAATTAAAATCTTCGCTTCCATTTGGGACTGAAACAACATTTCTTATACCTGCCTCATATAATGCAAGAGCGTCGTTTTCTCCTTCACATACAACAAGCGAATCACCGTCTACAAGTTGCATGCCAAAGAGTGTAGTCGTATCTGTTCCTTCCTCACGCCACATCTTGCGTTCATTTGGTTTTATTTTGCGGGCTGGTCTATATTTTACTGCAACACGTTTACCGTCTTTAAAAAATGGATATACGATATTGCCTTTGTCATCGTCTCCTATTTGAAATGCGATACATGTTTCTTTTGATATTTTCCGAGTGTTTAAATATTCTAAAACCGTATCAGATAAAGGTTTTACTTCGGCTGTTGACTTTTTGAACGGTTTCTTTTGTTGTCTATATTCATACGGCAAATTATTCACCTCACCAAATTCTAATAATAATTTATAAAACGTACCTGTTACTCCACATTTGCCTCTCTTGCAATTAAATGTTCCTGTCTTTATATTCATTGCAAATGTGTATCTGTCTTTCTTCTTGCCGCCTAAACAAAACGGACATAGTTTAGGTACAATTTCATCGCCTTTTATCTTGTAGTCTTTAAAGTGGCGGTTGGCAAATTCAAGTGGAGTTATATTTGCTGTCATAGGTATATCTCCTTCGGCTTGAAGCCATAGTTATCTCCGTTCTTTCGCCTGTTTTTGTTTTGTTCATCTTTGTACCATTGGATAATTTGTTTGTCTATTTTATTATCATCGTACTTGCCTTCAAGCGTTTTAATCATATTGTTTTCGTTCATGATCCAGTCAAAATCTGCTTTCCAGTTACGTCCGTTATATCCCGTCATGAATTTAGAATTCTGCACCTGATGAAACAATTCGTCAAATACATCCAGATTATAGCCATTTTGTTTCCATCTGCTATAGATAACTTTTTTTCTCTCAGCCGATAATGATTTAACTTTTGGAAGAGAAGTACAAATTGAGTTATACATATCTTTAATTTTATTATATGGGCAATCATCTGATTTATTTAATTTATTGTTTTCAGTAATTTGTTTGGTTTTAATTGATATATTTTCAGATGACTTTACTTCCGTAGGATTCTTATATTTACTTAATTTTATATTATTCTTAGATAAACTTAATAGTATATTATTCTTATTGTTGCCAATTTCCCTGTTAGCACGGTTTCCTGTATGCTGCTTTTTCAGCTTACGGTTATTCGATGGTTTGTTTAGAGTATCAACAATTATACGGACTTTTTCATCTTGACCTTCTTGTTCCCATTTATACATGATTAGTTTAGAACCCTTGAATTGTCCACTATCGTTATCTTTTTGTTGCGAATAATCTATAATACCAGCGTTTCGTAATGCTTGGAGATAAGGATGAACAGTATTTCTGTTCATCCCAGCATATGTCGCAACTGTCTTTACAAAAGAATATATATCCGAATTTTCTCCAAAGTCGCTATCTATTTCACATAAAGCGAGATAAACAGATCTTAAGTTTTTATAATCATTCTTATCGAAGTTTTGTCTAAAAAATCGTATGACTTGTTTGTCACACCAAAGATGTGCAACATTCCTATGCCTTTTCTTCTCTTCAACATCTTCGTTATCAATATAATTGGCATTCATTTTAATGTTCACCTACTTTTTTATTTTTCTTTGTCATCAACAAGCTCAAATAATTCATCAAAATCTTTGCCTAAAGCATCACAGATTTTTTTGGTAGTTCTTGGATGGCACAGAGTTGTGCCTTCTTCGAGTTTGTAGATTGTTGCTGCCGATAACTTTGCTGATTTGGCGACTTCTTCCATTGTTAACCCTGATTTGTATCTAAGCAGCTTTAATTTCTTCCCGTCTATTTTCATGACATAGCACCTCCCTTCTTTTTTATTATACTATATATTAATTTATCTGTCAACATAAATATTTAAATTTTAAAGCGTAGATATATTCATTTATAATTTATTTTTACCATATTTAATTCATTGGCTTAACAAATTTTTTATAATAATTGCAAAATTCGCATGCATTACAATATTCCATACATTTTTTATCTTCACCCAACCGTTCGACAATAGTATCTCCATCATTTTCTCTCATCCAAACTTTTGCTTCTTCTTTTGTATCAAGAACTCTCAAAGCTGTTTTCTTGCCTGTTTTCATTACAGCATACTTATTGCCCACATTGTATCTTTCTTCTTGGGTACATTCAGGTATTTCATCATCAGGCAATTGTTCTGCAATCTCAATTTCTGTAAACCTATTTTCGAGCCATTTTTCACATTGAATAAAATCATTCTCTGTAAAATGGAATTTTTCAACATGCACTGGGTGTTGCGGATAATCTTTTTTCATCTTTGCGTCACGCTTATTATGGTCTTTTAAAAAAGCAACTATATTACTATCTGTCGCTTCATTAAACCCTAATTTTCTCATCATATAGCAATAAATGAGAGTTTGCATACGCCAGTCTTTATAATCTCTATATATAATTTTCCATACACTTGCAGTTTTGTAATCCGTAACAATACCCGTTACATTGTTATATAAATCAAATCTACCTGTTAGAATGTATTTACCAATTGGTACTTCTATGCGTTCTTCTTTTAACTCTTCTTCATTAGCTTCGTACTTCTCTAAAATATTATGGACTGCTGTACCAAACAGCATCCATACCATGTCAGCAACATCAACTTCAATTTCGCTGTCATGGCGGCGTTCAAGCATAAGTTCTTTTGTCCCTTTCAATAAAGATGTTACGCTATATACTTTGTCCCTGTAAATATGACCTTGTGACGCCATGTTAACAAATGGAGTCGGGAGGTTTAATTTGTTTGTTATTTTCATGATTAATGCTCCTTTTATTTTATTATTAATAATAATAGTAAATGTCATTTAACGAAACAATTGAGATTCTATATTGACATTTTGTAACTTTGTTGTATAATATAATTTAGTTAATTCCCATACCCTTCAACATAATATTGGCGTCACTAATAGACATTAGGACGCCCTATTTTTTCAGGCATAAACCTAATGCAAATTTTACTATTTATCATTGTCTAAAACCGATTGATTTCTGCCTAATATAAAACATTTTCTTTTTACCATTTATTTCCTCACCTATTTAAATTTATTTGATTTGTGTGGCATTCTATTAATTACTTCACGCTCTTTTTCCTCTTCCATCATGAGTGCTTCATACTCTTTACCAAGTATGAAACCCATGACAAGACCGAAGGATAACATTGCTAATAAAAATCCATATATGTTGCCCATTTTATCACCTCCTATCTATTCATAATAAATTTTTTTCCAACATTGATGTATAACCTTTGCTACCTACAATGATGTGATCAAGAACTACAATACCGAGAATTCTACCTACTTCTTTTAATCGGTTGGTAGTATCTATATCTATTGTACTCGGGGCTGTGTCCCCTGATGGATGATTGTGTACCAGGAATACACCTACGGCATTATTTAGTATTGCGGCTTTGAATACTTCTCTCGGATGTACTATACTCTCTGTCAAACTTCCGTGAGATACTTCATGAATACCAATAATTTGGTTTTTGACGTCGGTATGTATGCAATAAAAATATTCTTCAGCGGCTTTATCTAATTTTAATGCCTTTGTTGCTACTTCATATAATTTTTTGAAATCCGTTATTTGCTCGTAAGCTGGATAATTAGCTATATTTTCCTTTACGAGTTCACATTTTACAAAATACATTATAAACACTCCTTTCTTTTTTTGATGATACAAGAGGACGTTAGCCATCCTCCGTATCGTATAATTTTATTTATTTGGCATTTTGTAAACCATAGGTTTACGTTTATCTAAGCCTCTTGCAATGTCCTGAATATAAGTCTGTATTTCATCGAGAACCTGAATTGCTCTTTCTTCTGTATCATACTCACCTAAATAGGTCGTGTCATTAGTACCATTGGTATTAAACAATCCATAAATTATATATTTGTCTTTTGACTGATTATTTTCTTGTGATAAACTAATTACTTTTCTTATCCAAATTAAGCTAACTCTAGTTAACATTTTATTGTTTTGAGACCTTATCCACATCATTATTGTCACCTCCCCCGTTTTTTAATTTTGCTATTTTGCCTTCCAATGTTGTCTTTAAATTATCGTAAGTATCTTTGTGATAGATATATTCAAGCTGTTCCATTAAATTTTTTGCATCTTCGTCTTTTAATTCAATTCTTATTACTGAATTGTTATACCAAAAATCAATATCACAAATTGTATATTTGCTTTTAACTTTAATGTCTGTTACGTCAAATATGGATATTGTAGTCATAACACACCTCCTTGAATAAATTAATTTATTATTTATTGACTATAAATACCTTGACCTGTTGTTTACCAAACCTAAAACACTCTTGATTAATTGTGTTTTCACCTGATTTATCTTCCCCGAAAAATATATCTATTTTGTTGCCTTTGATAGCACTCCCTGTATCCTCTGCTACATAAATCCCATTTCTGTCACTGTATTCTTCGGGAAACTTGATGTATAAGTAAGTACCTAAAGGGATTACTTTTGGATCAACCGCTACGGTTCTGTTTGGTTTCGCTCTTATTCCGCTTGCTGTTATTCCATATTCTGGGTGGTTTCTTGACTTACCGCAGCTTGTTACTGATAAATCATAAGCTGTTGCTGTCATAATAATATAATCTTGTCTTTCGTTATATACATCACCTCTGCTTTCTATACCTTGCACTTTGTGTTTTTCGTTAAATTTTATTTCTGCTGGTTCAATTGTAGTCGGTGGAGTTATAATTATTTGGTCTTTATGTTTGTTAAAATCAAGTTGTGAAGCAGCTGCAATATATAAAGTGATTAAGCATAATAATTGAATTTTTTTATAGCCCATAACAATAGTCCTCATTTCTTTAATGATTAATAAAAATCAGCGGTTACCTTGCTGTTAGGTTCAGCTACTATTGTTCCAATACCAGTAAGCTGCTGAATTTCTTTTACCATTTTATCTTTTGACGAATTTATATCCGATAGATGAAGTAAAATTATCTTACGACACTCGCTTAAATCATTAGCTTTAAGGAATGTTTTTAAATTTTCAAGGCTCAAGTGAGAACGCAATATACGGCTTTCTAAATCTAAAGGTACTAATCCGCACTTCATATTATTTTTTAAAATATCAAGACTATAATTACACTCTATCATAATGTGAGTTAAATGGCTAAAACGGTATTTAATGTAACATGTGTCAGTTGCATATAAAATTTTATCCCCAGCTTTGTTTGCTAATAAAAATCCTACTGGTTCAATTGCATCATGCTGTGTGTCAAATGGTAATATTATCCATTCTCCTATGTTGAATTGTTGTTTTGAAGTTATAACGTGTACCCGATGTCCACTCGTTCCTAATGATTCTTTTGTACCTTGTGTCATATAACAATCGATACCTGACTTAATAATATCATTAACAGATTTTGAGTGATCGGAATGTTCGTGAGTAATAAGACAACCAGCAATACTCGATATTTTAAAATTTATTCCCTTTTGTATTTCTTTGTATGCTATTCCGCACTCAATAAGGAGTGGGAAACTGCCGTCTGTAATATAATAGCAGTTTCCGTTACTCCCTGAAGCAAGGATGGTTATATCAATCATCAGAAATTCGGTTCGTCTGTTAATTTTGTTGGTTTGTCAAGTGCGGCAGGTTCGTTGTCAGGTTCTAAATCATTCTGTTCGATCTCGTAATCCACGTCGATTAATTCTAAGTTTGCATTGTCGCTTATCTCGTCTTTTACTTCTTGTTCAACCTTTTCTTCATCAGCTCTATTAAAAGATTCTAACAACAAATTGCTATCGGTAGAACTGTTTATATAGGCTTTGCATGCCCTGTTTATCACAGTCTTTTTACACATTTGGTCGTCAAACTTATGATGGGTACTATCGCCATCTGCTTTGTATAACACCCCTTGAGACCATGCCTTTTTAATCTGATCAATAGTCATTATTTCTGTGTAATCAGATCTGCCGTCATCAAACTCGATTATTGCATAAGCAGCTTTAATTTTGCCAGATTTGACGTTGTCAATCTTTTGCAAATGTTTTGTTATATATTTGCGGTTCTTACGAATTTCATACTCAAATTCATCACCTTCGTATACAACCTCAGCCCAAATATCTTTTGCACCTGCGATATTTTTGGCGATAGACATACTTCCGAAGTACGATCTCATACATACAAGTTTATTCCCGTAAACTACGAAATAACATTGTTTTTTTGATGGGTTCAGCCCTTGTATCACCATGTCTAATAGTGAGTTGGCGATACTGTCACGTGTGCAAACAGATAACGCAGGTCTCCCATTTTTGTCGGCAGTGCTTTGTAAAGCTAACCATGCTGATTTTATTGCGTTTTCTGGGCTATAATTTGGCGGCAAACGCAACTCTCCATTGTTAATAAATTCTTTTATTTTCTTTTCTACAACATCAACTACTCCTTTTTTTATTAAGGCAAGGTCAACTGTGTTTTTAACATTTTCTTTTTCAGTATTAGTTTGCATATTATAAAATATCCTCCTTATTTTGTTTTTCTATTATTTCAATACGTAATTTTTTATCGTCACCATTAACAATTAACGATATTATCTGACAGTCCATTTCTGGAATTTTAATTATTGACTCTCTATTGTCGATCCAAACAGGACAAGAGAAATTATAATGATCTTGTAATGTACGGATTATATCAAGCCCTATTTGGATTTTAGCACCTTTGTTTAAATCACTATACGGTACACCATTATATATGGTCTCGCAACATTCTTCAATCCCTCCATTTATAAGAACATTGAACATTTTAAAACGTGCAAGTTTAAACTTGCTGTTAATCTTATCATCCAATATACGAACTTTTGTTCTCATAAATTCTTCAGTCAAATACAATTGGCGTTCAAGTTCTTCATATTCAGCCGCAAGCTTCTTTTCGGTAGCTTTTAACTCGTCAATACGTTTTAGACAGTTTTTGTAAGTTTCAAGCTTTGTCAATGATTTTTGGTATTCCTCGATTAAGCCCTCAATATTATTTATTTCACTTTGAATATTAGCTATCGCAAGGCTGTTACTCTCTTTGATATTATCTATATTCCTTTGTATCGCTTCGTATTCTTCATTTAACTTTATATAATTCGAGGTTAATTCAACTGGTTGTGAATTATTTACTATTGCGTCTATATCTGCTTTTAAAATGGATTCTTTTTGTTCTAAACCATGCAAGGCAATTTTCATACTTTCGATTTCGTCCTGCAACTGATTAATATCAGCTTCAATAGAATTCCTGAGGCATTTTAGCTTTTGCCCGTCTGTATTAATAGCTTCTAACATTTCTGCTTTGTTTTGATTAAACTGGGCTAATGCTTTATCTCTAACGTCTTGCAGATATTCCAGCGGCAATGGCTGCCCACAAGTTGGGCAAGTCTCGCCTTGATTGCACTCGAATGTTTTGCTGTGTTCTTCACGCCAGCTATAGCGTAAAAGATCAATTTTAGTATCTAACGACTTAATCTCTGTTGTTTTATCTTGTATTTCACGGTTCTTATTGTCAACTTCGTATCTTAACTTAAAAATTTCACTTTGTAACTTTATTAACTCCATTCGTTTACTTGATACCATTGAGTTTATTGCAATTTGATGCTTATTTTTTAAATCCAACATTTCGATCTCGATCGCTTTTAACTGTTTGGTATATTCTGCAATTTTCCCTCCAGCTTTAGCCTGTGCGAGTTCCTGCTGTTTGTCGTCCATATCTTTGCGAAGTTTAGATATACAATCTCTAATATCTTTTTCATTGGGAATATTTTCCATATTTGGTATGTTCAAATTAACTTCATCAATACGGACAGGAATTTTTTGCAACTCTTTATTAATCTCGCTTAACCTTGCTTGTATAACCTTACGGTGCTGTTCTATTGTCCTATTTCCGATAATTTTAGTTAACTCATTCAAGGAACTTTTGCTTTGGATAACTTCATCATCAGATACGTTACCACATACTTCAAGTAACAAATTACGCCTGTCTTGCCAGTGCAACTGTTCATTAAAATAGGTAGGGTCAGTAAGAAGTCTAAATATCTGTTCGTCTGCAATCTCGGCTATTTTGGCATCGTATTCTTTTTTTTGTACTGGCACACCGTTAATATAGTAATCGGTAGTATGTCCAGTAAATTCAGCAATAGAATCGCCACGCTTTTTCGTCCATTTTTCAGAGAAAACTTTTTTTAACGTTAAACTTTCATTGTCAGATAATTCCAATTCTGCCTCGACTGTATGTTCCAGTCCATGTTCTGGTTCTCCATTCGGATTTAATGTTTTAATTTCAAAGTTTTTTCGATTTTGCGAGTCTTTATCAAAAAGTAACCATGTAAATGCTGTAAAACAAGTAGTTTTCCCAGTTGCGTTATCACCGTAAATATTAGCGTTTTTGCCGTCTAAATTCAATTCAAGTGATTTTATACCCATAAAATTTTTGAGCTTTAAGCTTTTTATCTTCATAACAATTCTCCTTCGTCTTCATCATTCGATGGAGGGAAAATTTCATCATAAGTTCCAACAAACATATCTTCTCCATCCCAATATACAATCACCGATGACGGAGCACCATACAGTCTGCCTTGCCGTTCTACCCTAAAAATTGATTTAGGTTCCATAACGATTAATTTAACAGTATGCCCTCCCATTCTGCCTGCTGATCCCTGAGCACAGTAACCTTCCGCTAAAATAGTTATACCTTCAGGACAACCTTTCTTGAAACCAGTTATATATCCATCGTTAGGGTGTATATTATCTTTGCTGATAGTTACTCCGCATTTATCACATTTCCCATCAGACGTTGGCATATAAAGTCCACGATTTGGGCATGGTATATCTTCTGGGATTGCATGAGTCCAAACTGTACTTCCACGAAATCCAGCAGATATATTGGCTAAAACAATCGCCCTTTTGTCAAATGGATTTTTTTCTTCAATTAACAAGATAGTTCCTTTCTTGAGTGTTTTAATAACACTTGCACGTTCAACTATCATGTTTTCTCCCAAAGTTTCTGCAAATTTTTGTGCTACTGGGAAACGATAATACCTTCGGCCACGCCCTAATTCTCCTACGCCGATATGCGGATAAGGCGTAGCAGTGACAGATATGCCTTGTTCAACACCTCCCTCAGTTACTGTAAAACAACGCATAATTAATCCTCCTTAGTGACCCAGTTTGCCTACCAAATACTTTTAGTATTTGGTCTCCAGCGTCTGGCTTCCACCAACCATAGCGTTTATCGCTATGGTTTCGCCCGATGGCCGTTCGGGCTCGTCAGGATGGGTTTACTTCCTGTTGTCTAATGTATTTTGCAGAATGTTTGCGGCATCATTAGCTTTAGCTGTTTTGTTTTCAAGCCATGCAGCGATTTCATCCAAGAGACCTTCGGCTATATCTTTAGCAAACTGTAATACTGTGTCTCTGTCTTGTGGCGGTATCCAGCAATGAATATCTCCATGAAGATAATCGCCCATACCGTCAATGTATCTGGTAACAGGATACCCATAGCCATCATCGATCTCTTTACATAAAAATTTGCAGCTGCCAACATTTGTTCTAATTTTTTTGACATAGTACCCTCTTGGCAAATCCGATCCGCTTGGTACTGTTTCAGTTATCAAATCTGCTACATTCCTTGCTGCCTCAAATAACTTTTGCGTTGCACGTGAATTTTCGTCTCCTGCACGCTCGAGACGTTTTACTGCGTTGATTACATTGTTATTATCCCCCATAACACTTACCTCCTGCGTTTCAAGTCCGCCGACTAATTTACCATTTTCTGGCATAATATTATTCTGTTCTTTCTTTACGAAATCTTTGCACCCAGACCCAAAAAGAGCACCATGACCTTTTAAGCATGTCTTTTGCCTTACGTCTCTTGGTCTGTTATATACGCACATTTTACAATTACACACCGTCATTTGGATACCTCCTTTGCTACGGTTTCAATAAGCGAAGCCATAGCGTTTATTTTTGCCTCTGCAATTTTCTCTTTTCCAGTTGGCGTAAGACGATAAGCATATATATTTCTATCTTGTCCGCAAGTTTCTACAACAATACTGCCTACAGGCAGTTTGTATTCAGCCCCGACTATGAGAAAGTTGCCTATAAAGGCATACCCGTTAGTTTTAGACGTATCTACATCTAAAACACGTTTTGCCCAGTGTTTATAATTAGTAAGATGGTATTGAGTCGAACCTTTGCAATTGTGTGTGTATAATACCAATTCTTCGTTTGGCTTTTTTCTTTTTGCAATTTCTTTGACGACTTCTCTTTTTAGATTTTCTAATTGTTCTGTGCTCATTTTGCTAAGATCAAACATTTTTTACCCTCCCCCCTGCATTTAATGCCCGCCGGCATATTTAATTTAAATATTAATGTCTATATCGTGTGCCGTTCCACAATTAGGACACTCGAAGTGTATTGTTCCATGACTTCCTAAATTAGCTAAATTAGACGGTATATTATTCGTGTCCATAAAGTCATCGAAATTCAACCCATATCTTTTACAAAAAGCAGCAAGAGATACATAAAACTTGTTGCCAGGATTTGCATTATCCCTTAGTATTCTGCTTAAGAATCCAGGATCTATACCAAGTTCTCTTGCCATTCTGTTTCCTGACCATCCCTTTTCTTCAATTACTTCTTTTAATTTTTCTTTATTTAATATATTAATGTTAATCGCCTCCTTTACTGTATAATTTCATACATTGTTTTACAAGATATATTATAACATACAATTTTACAAAATGCAATAGCTAATTATAATTTTTTTTATATTTTTCTTTGTAAAAACAAACAATTAGAACCACGATTAAAACAGACATCGGATGTGGCAAAAACCATAATAAAGCTATTGCATACAAGGTTAACCAAAACAGCTTGCATTGCGGCATTGTTACCTCCTGTTTTTTATTTTCTCTACCAAGTCATCCATAATAACGTGGGTATATACCATTGTTGTATTAACATTAGAGTGACCTAATAAGGTTTGTACTTCCCTTATATTAAAGTCTTTGCTTGATAATAACTCCGTTGCAAATGTATGACGGAGTGCATGTGGGAATACTTTCCTCATCTTGTGATTATCATTGATATAAACCCCTGCCTTCTTTGACAGCCGATAGCATATTTCTCTTAAATACCTGTCAGATAATTTAGTACCTTTCATGGTACAAACATAATAATCGCTCTGTGGCCTAACCTCGTCCCATCTTACACACCACTCTTTAAGGACATTGTCCATAATAGCGTATCTGTCTTTACCCCCTTTTGATTGCTGGATATAAATTAATCCTTTATCAAAATCTATATCTGTCGGGGATAAGTTGCATACTTCACTATTCCTAAGTCCTGCTCTATACATAAACTGTAATGCAACCATATTCCTTAATCCTGACGGAGTTTTTGTGTCGATTTTATTAAACATTTTTTGAATTTCATTCTTTTTAACTACTTTTGGCAGTTTCATCATTGGTTTTCCCTCCTTTCGCTTTATATTTTATTTAAATCAATCCAGTCACATGTCATATTAGCTTCTCGTGCTAATACAAGTGCCGCAATTAAACTATTGAGCACATCTTTTGGTGTAAGCCATAGCATTTCATACGTAAGCGGGAATTTTTTTATCGGTGTTCTTTTTAAAAAGCTTTTAGCGTTAAATAAACGTTTTAAGCCATTCAAATTTTCTGCTACCATTATTTTCCTAATTGTCATATCCTCAACAATCTGGTTTACTTCTTTTTGTTTAGCCAGTAAAAATCCTTTCATGCCCAAACATAACCCGTAGTCTTTATCGTAATAAACGTCGATAATATATTCTCCTATTAAGTCCTCTGGCATGTTGCCCGTTGCGGATAAAATATTGTAAAATTTAATGTTGGCAATAATTACCACCTCCTTAAATAATTTAATTTAAATTTCTTTGTTAAAAAATTAACAAACGAGTAGGGAAGCTATATTAAGCTTCCCATTCATTCTTATATAACGCCTTAACTTCGCTGAGAGGCGTTGGTTTGAACCAAAGGTCTCTTTCTATTCTTATTCCAAAATCTCTCAGCTCTGGGAAAGAAAAGTAGCCTAATTCATCTTCGTATCCATGCACGAACCCAAAGAACAGTTCCGTTTCGGGATCGTACTCAATTCCGTACCAAGCCCAACTTGATAATATATCAAAAAATTTAACTACACATATAGG
>ERZ795051.3984-NODE-3984-length-14336-cov-4.540929_pt1 | contig 14336 bp, 21 predicted proteins | sample MGYA00375135_ERZ795051 | MGnify/ENA primary metagenome ERZ795051 (study PRJEB30180, sample SAMN05720222) | activated sludge metagenome | isolation source: Anaerobic digester | place: Japan | collected 2015-05-26 ... | reverse complement strand
GTTTTTGCAACAGACAAACGCAATGATGCAGGATTGCTGGTAAGTAAACAGCGCAGAGAAAGCGCGGCTCAAGCAGCAGAACAATCTGAAGAGAAAAAAGAAGCACAGAAGCCCAAACGATCCAGCAGTAAGCCACGAGCATCACGAACTTCAAAGGAAGCAAGGAGTTAAGCAATGCTTGCACCAAAACGTATAAAATTTAGAAAAGTCCAGCGCGGACGAATACATGGTGATGCTCATACCGGAAACACCATTGCATTTGGTGAGTATGGTCTTATGAGCCAGGAACCGCACTGGATAACAAATAGGCAAATCGAAGCTGCCCGTATTGCTATTAATAGATATATCAAGCGTGGCGGAAAAATGTGGATTCGCGTTTTCCCGGATAAACCCTATACAAAAAAACCTGCAGAAACCCGAATGGGTAAAGGAAAAGGTTCCCCAGAATTCTGGGTGGCAGTAGTAAGACCGGGTACGGTTATGTTTGAGCTTGCAGGTGTACCACGCGATGTTGCAGAAGAAGCAATGAAATTAGCAAGTGCAAAATTACCAGTAAAATGCAAGTTTATTGCACGTGCTGATTGGGAATTGGAGGGTGGTCAATGAAAAATTCTTTTAAAGACCTAAAATATCAAGAGCTGCTTACCAAGCGCAGAGAGTTGAAACAGAAATATTTTGATCTGCGTTTCAAAATGGTAACCGGGCATGTGGATAATCCTCTTGAGAAAAGAGTTCTGCGCCGTTCTATTGCTCGACTGAATACACTTATCAGCGCTGAAGAACGGAAGATGAAAGCAGAGGGGAGTAAGTAATGGAAAATTCAGAGAAGAAATCCAGACTGACACTGCAGGGAATAGTTGTCAGTGATAAAATGGATAAAACAATCGTCATTGAAGTGCTCATGAGAAAGCTGCACCCCCTGTACAAAAAATATGTAAATAAAACTAAACGGGTAAAGGCACATGACGAAAAAAATGATGCTAAGGTTGGAGATACCGTACGCATTGAAGAATGCAGACCGCTCTCCAAAGAAAAACATTTCAGGCTTGTCGAAATTGTGGAACGAGCCCGCTAAGTGATGGAGTAACAACATGATTCAGGTACAGACCAAACTAACAGTTGCTGACAACTCCGGCGCCAAGACTGTAATGTGTATTAAAGTACTGGGCGGAACACGCAGACGGTATGCTTCGATTGGAGACATTATCGTTGTTGCTGTAAAATCAACTATACCGAATTCAAATATCAAAAAAGGTTCGGTTGAGCGTGCGGTAGTTGTTCGAGTACATAAAGAGTATAGAAGACCTGATGGTACCTATATCAGGTTTGATGATAATGCCTGTGTTCTTATTGATGCTGCACATAACCCAAAAGGAAAGCGCATTTTTGGACCAGTAGCACGTGAGCTTCGAGAAAAAGATTTTATGAAAATCATTTCTCTTGCTCCTGAGGTGTTGTAAGGAGAATATCGATGGAACAGAACCAGAAAATACACACCAAGCTTAAGAAAAATGATCTTGTAGAAATTATTACTGGTAAGGATAGAGGCAAACAGGGAAAGATTCTAAAAATCGATCGTGAAAAAGGAAGAGTCGTTGTTCAGGGGCTTAATATGGTAAAAAAGGCCCGCAGAAAACGCTCTCAGAACGATCAGGGCGGTATTATCGAAATTGAAGCACCGCTCCATATCAGTAATGTTATGATAGTCTGCAAAAAATGCGGTCCTACGAAAATCGGTTTTAAAATTAAAGACGCAGAAAAAATCCGTGTTTGCAGAAAATGTGGGGAGGCACTGTAATGGCTGAGAAAAAGTCTACATATGTTCCACGCCTTAAAAAGCTTTACCTTGAAAAGGTAGCACCGGAACTACAAGCAGAATTTGGTTATACTTCTTCCATGCAGATCCCCCGTCTGGCAAAAGTGATCGTTTCCATGGGTGTGGGTGAAGCAAAAGAAAACAAAAAATTGCTCGATGCAGCAGTTGAGGATATTGGCATTATTACGGGACAGAAAGCCGTAAAAACTAAGTCAAAGAAATCAATTGCGCAATTCAAAATCCGCAAAGGCCAGGAGATTGGAGCACGAGTTACACTTCGCGGAGCCCGTATGTGGGAATTCCTTGACAGGCTTATGAATGTTGCACTTCCTCGTGTTAAAGACTTCAGGGGTGTAAATCCAAACGCCTTTGATGGGCATGGAAACTATGCAATGGGTATTACTGAGCAAATCATCTTCCCGGAAATCGATTTTGATAAAATCGAAAAAATCATGGGAATGAATATCGCTATAGTTACCACTGCCAGAACGGATAAGGAAGCAAAAGCACTGCTTCAAAAAATCGGAATGCCTTTTAGAAAATAAGCGAGGGAAATAATGGCAAGAAAAGCAATGATTCTGAAAGCCCTGGAAAAACCCAAATATATGACACGGCGAGTAAACCGCTGTAAAATTTGCGGTCGACCAAGAGGATATATGCGCAAATTCGATATGTGCAGAATTTGTTTCAGAAAGCTGGCAAGCAACGGTATGCTGCCTGGTATAACAAAGTCGAGCTGGTAGGAGGACATGAATGAGCGTTTCTGATCCTATCTCCGATATGCTGACAAAAGTACGCAATGCGAGCATGGCAAGGCATGAAAAAGTAGATATTCCTGCCTCTAAAATAAAGCTCGAAATTGTGAAAATATTGAAAGCAGAAGGATATATAAAGAATTTTAAGAAACTTGTTCAGGAAGGGAAAACAACTATACGTATTTTCCTAAAATACGATGAAGCTAACGATCCCGTAATTCATGGTATTGAAAAAATATCAAAACCTGGACGAAGGGTATATTCAGGATATAAGACGATGCCGCGTGTTCATAATGGTTATGGTACGCTCATCGTTTCAACATCGAGCGGCATGACAACTGGTAAGAAGGCTGCCGAATTGCAGGTGGGCGGCGAACTCATCTGCAGTATCTGGTAAATGAGGAGTAGAGCATGTCACGAATTGGATATAAACCGATTTCCATGCCAAAAGGTGCGAAGCTTTCTGTGCAGGGAAACGTGATACATGTGGAAGGTCCAAAGGGCAAGCTTTCACAAACAATAGATTCCTCTGATATTACAATCGAAGTTAAAGGTGAAGAGGTTCTTGTAAAACGATTAAATGACTTAAAGCCTACCAAGGCAATGCACGGTCTGTATCGGAATCTCATCAACAATATGCTGATAGGTGTAACCGAGGGATTCAAACGTTCTCTTATCATCAATGGTATTGGATACAAAGCAGAAGTTCAGGGCAAACTCCTTATGTTGAGTCTTGGATATTCAACTGATATGTATGTTGCTATACCGGATGGTATCTCGATTACACTGGAAAACAATAACCAAAAAGTTGTAGTGTCTGGTATTGATAAGCAAAAGGTTGGTAAATTGGCGAGTGAAATCAGGTCATTACGGCTTCCTGAACCCTATAAAGGTAAGGGTATCCGGTATGAAGATGAAGTTGTCCGCAAGAAAGTCGGAAAGACTGGTATAAAGTAAGGGTAAGCATATGAGTTTAAAAGAATTTGAAGAAAAGCTGGAACGGAGATTATCACGAAAAGTTCATATTCGAAAGAATCTGAGTGGAACTCCGGAAAAGCCACGAATGACTGTGTATAAATCGAACCGCTACCTCTATGTACAGGTTATCGATGACACAAAGGGGCATACACTTGCTGCAGCCAGTACACTGGAAGAGGCTCTCAAAGGTACAAAACCGACAGTTGAGGGCGGTGCCAAGCTGGGTGAGCTTATTGGTAAGAGGCTTAAGGAAAAGAATATTACTACTGTTGTCTTTGATCGAAATGGTTACAAGTATCATGGTGTTGTAAAGGCAATAGCAGATGGCGCCCGCAAGGCAGGACTTGATTTTTAGGGGGAAAATGTGGATAAGCGTGAAGAAAAACATGAAAGTGAACCAAAGTCCAAAGACACTTACGTTGAAAAACTTGTCAGCCTGAACAGGACCGCCAAAGTTGTAAAAGGTGGACGCCGCTTTTCGTTCTCGGCTTTAACTGTCGTTGGCGATAAGAATGGAAATATTGGCTTTGGATTTGGTAAAGCTAATGATGTATCTGAAGCAATACGAAAGAGTATCGATAAGGCAAAACGAAATATGGTTGCTTTCCCCATAAAAAATGGAACGCTGCCTTACGATGTAACGGTAAGCTATAAGGCAACCAAATTGATTCTAAAACCAGCATGTCCTGGTTCTGGTATTATCGCCGGTGGTGCTGTTCGTGCAATTATGGAAGCTGGCGGCGTTACTGATGTACTGGCAAAGTGTATCGGAAGCCGAAACTCCAACAATGTGGTACGAGCAGTGTTCAAAGGTATTAGCATGATTAAGAATGCAAATACTATGGCACACAATCGTGGAAAAGCGATGAAAGATTTCTGGGGTTAAGCACATGGCAGAAAAATTATTGATTAAGCTTGTACGCAGTACAATAGCAACAAAACCAAATCAGCGGGCAACCGTTAGATCGCTTGGCTTACGAAAAATCAATTCAACGGTTGTACAGGAAGATAGTCCGGCAATCAGGGGGATGATTCGGACCGTAGCTCATCTAGTTGAAGTTACGCCCTATAAGGAGTAATACCATGGCAGAGTTTGATATACATCCGCCTGCAGGCGCAAAAAAGAAAAAAGTTATTATTGGAAGAGGCCGGGGCTCAGGACTTGGCGGAACAGCTGGTAAGGGTAATAAGGGTCAGCAATCACGATCAGGCGGAAAAACCTATCCGGGTTTTGAAGGTGGTCAGATGCCTCTTTACCGCCGCATAGCACATCGTGGTTTTGATAACACCATGTTTGCAGTTGAATATCAGATTGTAAATCTTTCTTCCTTAGAGAAGAAATATGCAGCTGGTGAGACTGTAAATAATGATTCTTTGAAACAGAAAAACCTTATCAAACATTCTGACAAGCCAGTTAAACTGCTTGCAAAGGGTAAGGTAACGAAGGCACTCACAGTTGATGTGGATAAAGTATCAGAAGCCGCAAAAAAAGCCATTGAAAGTGCTGGCGGTAAAATAGTTACTCATGAGTAACAGTCAAAAAGAAGGAAACTTATATGGCTGAAAATGCATTGGTAAGTATGCTTAGGATAAAAGAGCTGCGCCAGAGAATAGGTTTTACCCTTTTTTGGCTTATTGTGTTCCGTTTGGGAACTTTTTTGCCAATACCTGGTATTAACCTGACTGCGTTAAAAATATATTTTGCGAGTGGTTCTGGCGGCGTAACTGATTATCTTGATTTTTTCTCCGGTGGTGCTTTTAAGAACTTCTCACTATTTATGCTTGGTGTAATGCCATATATTTCTGCTCAGATTATTATTCAGCTTTTAATAGTTGTGTTCCCAAGCCTTAAAAAGATGATGGAAGAAGAAGGCGGACGGAAAAAAATATCTTTGTACACCAGATTGGGTACGATAGTGATTTGTCTGATCCAGTCCTGGGCACTTGTCGGATGGGCACGCTCAATCGATGGTGCAGTAACAATCAGTCCGGCACTCTATACCTTATTTGCTCTAACTACTGTAACTGCTGGTTCACTGTTCCTCGTCTGGATAGGTGAACAGATTACAAAACGGGGTGTTGGAAATGGTGTATCACTCATCATTTTTGCAGGTATTGTTGCCCGGCTACCCAATGCATTGTATGCACTTGCTGTAAAAATTAGAGCAGGAGAAGTTAACCCGGTATTTGCAATCGTTGTTATACTTATGTTTGTTGTTGTGGTTACTCTCGTTGTGTATGAACAGCAGGGACAGCGAAAGATTCCGGTAACGTATGCAAAACGTGTTGTGGGAAGAAAAATGTATGGTGGCCAGAACACGTATATTCCGTTTAAGATCAATCCATCAGGTGTTATACCGGTTATCTTTGCATCAAGCTTGTTAACACTACCGCTGCAGATAATAAAGACAGTTGGTGTACAGGCAAAATGGCTCCAGAGCGTTGAGCAATTTCTTGATCCGCGAGGAGCACCACACCTTATTTTATATGTGATTTTCATCATTTTCTTTGCATATTTTTATACACAGGTTACCTTGAACCCAACTGAAATAAGCAAGCAAATCAGAGAGAATGGTGGTTCAATTCCTGGAATACGTTCAGAAAAGATGGAAGAGTACCTTACGAAAATACTCAATAGAATCGTGCTTCCAGGTGCAATCTATCTTGCGATGATCGCTCTGATACCAACGCTCATTCAGGGATTGTTTAAGTTCCCATCTGAACTAGCGTATCTTCTGGGAGGTACCTCACTGTTAATTCTCGTTGGTGTCGATCTTGATACCATGGCTCAGATTGAGTCCATACTAAAGATGCACCACCACGATGGATTGACCAAACATGGTCACATTAAGGGCAGAAACTTATAAAAACATCCTGAACGTTAGTGGACTGGACTAATACGGTAAAATATGGTACAAAAAACGTTCAGGGTTTTATGGAGGGTAATATGAAAGTGCGTACCAGCGTAAAACGCATGTGTGATAAATGTAAAGTTATCAAACGCAATGGAATTATACGGATTATTTGTGAAAATCCTAAACATAAACAGAAACAAGGCTGAGGAGGCTATAGTACATGGCACGTATAGCAGGAGTTGACCTCCCTAATAAACATGTTGATATCGCGCTCACCTATATCTACGGACTCGGAAGAACCAGTGCAAAGAAAATTTGTGAAATGGTTAAGATCGATCCTGAGCGAAGAATCAATGATCTTACAAACGAAGAAATCAATGAACTGCGTAAGGTTATTGAGAACGATTTTAAGGTTGAAGGACGCCTCCGCAGTGAAACTGCACTCAATATTAAACGGTTAATGGATATTGGCTGTTATCGAGGCCTCAGGCACAGAAAAGGTTTACCAGTGCGTGGTCAACGTACACGAACCAATGCACGAACCAGAAAAGGTAAACGCAAGACCATTGCCAATAAGAAGAAAGCAGTATAAGGGGATATAGATGGCACAACAGCAAAAAGAAACTAAAGGAAAGAAACGGAAAGAGAAAAAATCCGTACACGAAGGAAATGTCTATATTCAGGCAACCTTTAATAATACTATCATTACTGTTACAGATCTTAAGGGTAATACAATATCATGGTCTTCTTCAGGAGCGCTTGAGTTTCGCGGCGCAAAGAAATCCACCCCCTTTGCAGCTCAGAGCGTGACTGAACAGGCTTTGATTAAGGCACAACATGCAGGGCTTCGAGAAGTAAATGTCTTTGTAAAAGGTCCCGGCATTGGCCGTGAGTCAGCTATCCGTCAGATTGGTGCACTTGGTATAAAAATACGAAGTATCAATGATGTAACACCAATTCCGCACAATGGCTGTAGACCACGAAAAGCCCGAAGAATGTAAGAGATAGGGAGAAACAATGGCACGTTATATTGGACCAACATGTCGGTTATGCAGAGCAGAGGGAAAGCGCCTCTTTTTAAAGGGCGAACGCTGCAAGACAGACAAATGCGCAATAAATAAAAAGCGGCCTGCTCCAGGAAAAGATCCAAAGTACAGAGCAAAAAAGCCGTCTGACTATGCAATACAGCTCAGAGAAAAACAAAAATTACGCCGTTCGTATGGTCTTTTGGAACGTCAGTTCCAAAAAACATTCGAGATGGCATTGCGCATGCCAGGTAAAACTGGTGAAAACCTTTTTGTTCTACTTGAAAGAAGATTGGATAATGTTGTATATCGCCTAAAATTTGCAACTTCACGAGCACAGGCACGGCAATTAGTACTGCATGGCCATATCCTTGTTAACGGGAAACGAGTTAACATTCCTTCATATTCACTGCGGCCTGGTGATGTTATTACAGTGCATCCAAAATATCGGCAAAACAAAGTATTGCTCGGAGCATTAGCAGAACATGAAAAAAGTAATATAATGCCCTGGCTCAGTATCAACGTTGATGCATTTGAAGGAAAATTTGAGCATATTCCTCAGCGCCAGGAAATTACTGATATGAATGATATCCGTGAACAGCTGGTCGTGGAGCTCTACTCTAAATAAGGAGAGGCAATGGCACGTAAAAATCTGCTTAAAGGATTTAAAAGACCAAAAGGTCTTACCTATGAGCTTGCTGAAAGTACCTCTGTGTATGGCAAGTTTGTTGCGTTTCCGTTTGAGCCTGGCTATGGTACTACCATTGGCAACACCCTGCGGCGTGTTTTACTTTCTTCTATTCAGGGTTATGCTATAACAGCGGTTCGCATTAGCTATACAAAAGAAGATGGTTCTCAGCATCAAGTTGCCTCCGAATTTGAAGCTATCCCTGGTGTCTCAGAAGATACAATTGAAATAATAAATAACCTGAAACAGCTTCGCGTAAAGCTTCCTGATGATGAAGAAGAAATGGTCTTCGATTATACCTTTACAGGGCCAATGAAACTGACAGGAGAGCATCTTACAAAAGATAAGCCACTTGAAATATTTAATCCTGCACAGCATATAGCAACACTTGAGCAAGGTGTAACACTTACTATGGAAATTCAAGTAGATCTGGGCAGAGGTTATGTGCCAAGTGAAGCTAATGAAAAATACATAGAAGTGATAGGGACCATACCTGTTGATGCTATTTTTTCTCCGGTCACAAAGGTGAAGTATTCTATTGAACCAACTCGTGTCGGACATCGTTCTGATTATGATAAATTAGTGCTGGAAATCTGGACGGATGGTTCAATAAAAGCAGAAGATGCTTTAACCGAAGCTGCTAAAATAACACGCGAACATCTCAATGTATTTATCAGTGATGATTCAGATACTGAAGAAGTAGAAGAAGAAGGCGACGAAATAGACGAAGCTATCAGGAAAATTCTTGCTACTCCAGTAGAGGATCTGGAACTGTCAGTGCGGTCTTCTAACTGCCTTAAGAACGCAAATATTAGAACTATTGGTGATCTTACTCGCAGAACAGAAGAAGATATTGCCAGAACCAGAAACTTCGGTAGAAAATCATTACAGGAAATAAAAGATAAACTGCAGGAATGGAATCTGTCGTTAGGCATGACCGATTACAGTCAGCTCCGTATGCATCTTAAGAACAATAAGAAGGATAAATCACATGAGGCATAGAAACGGATTTAACAAGCTCAACAGAGATTCTGCTCACCGAAAAGCAATGCTCAGTAATATGACTACCATGCTTTTTAAGCATGAGCGTATTATTACTACCAAAGCAAAAGCTATTGAAGTAAGACGTGTTGCAGAAAAAATGATTACACGAGCAAAAGAAGACTCTGTCCATAATCGACGAGTTATCGCTAGTAGAATAAAAGATGAAGCAGTTTTAGCAAAGTTGTTTAACGAAATTGGTGTACGCATGAAAGAAAGAAATGGCGGATATACTCGCATTTTAAAGCTTGGCATGCGCAAAAATGATGCTGCAAAACTTGTTGTTCTGGAACTTGTTGATCGTGCTGTTGATGACAGCAAAGAAAACAAGAAAAAAGAACGCAATGCAAAAAAAGCCGAAGCAAAAGCTAACTAGGATGGAGGGAATATATGTCCAAAGCGCATAGAGGAAAAGGATTAAAGGAACTCCCCTCCCATGGAAGAGGAGCCTGTCCAGTTTGTAAACGAACAGGAGTAAAACTACTCTATGATTATGAACAGGATGGTGCAAAAGTAAAGATTTGCAAGATATGCAAAGCAACTTTTGAAAACAAAAAAGGTTAATATAAGCGTACGCAGGCTATACTGTAAAACAGGTTTGTAAAACAACATAAGTACGTTTAAACAAATCAGAGAGAGGCACTTCAATACATTGAAATGCCTCTTTTTTTTAATAGGTAAACATGAGATACTGGCAGTATGAAAACCTTACAAAACTCTGGAGATTTTAAAATCTCCGGAATAGCTTCTGGAATAGCAGCGTATACCATGTGGGGCTTATTCCCTCTTTACTGGAAATTGCTTGTTAATATAAGCCCATATGAAATACTTGCGCATCGAATCGTATGGTCATGTGTTTTTACATTTTTTCTTTTAGCAGTTCGTAAACAGCTTGCCAGTGCAGGTAAGATTTTTAAAAATCCAAAAACAATCTTGTATCTTATTGCCTCAGGTGTACTTGTAAGCCTCAATTGGGGAATCTATATTTGGGCAGTAAATAATGGAAGAATATTAGAATCAAGTCTTGGTTACTATTTAAACCCGCTCCTTTCGGTACTCATAGGTGTAATTATTTTTCACGAACGATTTGATGTGTGGTTAGGAGTAGCTCTTCTTTTAGCACTTGCAGGTATTGCTATCTTTATTGTAAAACTCAATTCATTTCCATGGATTTCACTTTCGTTAGCATTGTCATTTGCAGTTTATGGTGCATTAAAAAAGGTTGCAAAAGTTGACAATATTATAGCGCTCATGCTTGAAACATTAAGTGTTTCGCCAATTGCACTCTGGTATATACTTTCTATCAATACGACAAGCGCTGGCGCATTTTATAAGGGTAACATACTTACTATTATTCTGTTAATTTTTGCTGGTGTTGTAACGTCAATACCCCTCTTACTCTATGCAGATGGTGTTAAAAAGCTCCCGCTCACCGTTATGGGATTTTTACAGTATATTTCTCCAACTGGACAATTTTTACTTGGTGTTTTAGTTTACCATGAGCAATTTACTGGTGATAAAGCTATAACGTTTGCATTCGTACTAACCGGGCTCATTATCTTTATGGCAACACGATCAGGAGTACGTAAAATACCTGAAGAAAGTCTGGCTGAAGATTAAAATAACCAGTGCTACCGTTTATGAACAATTTGACCATGTTTGTAAACTGAATGCACGATGTTCATACCAGTGTTATATGCCAGGTAGCGATAGTCTGGTGCATCGAGTACGATAAAATCGGCTTTTTTCCCAGGTTCGAGTGATCCATATGAATCTGCAATTCCACATGCAGCTGCGCCATTCAAGGTAAGTGCCGTTAAAGTTTCTTCAATGCTCAAACCCATATAGAGTACGGCAAGTGCAATAATGAGTGGTATAGATTGTGAATAGCAGGACCCTGGGTTAAAATCGCTGGCTAAAGCTACTGCACATCCTGCGTCTATCATAGCACGACCTGGAGCAAAAGGTTCTTTAAGCACAAATGCTGTGAGCGGCAGTAACGTTGCAACTGTTTCAGATTGTGCTAGCTTTGCAATATCAGATTGTGAAGCTTTTAAGAGGTGATCCACGCTCACTGCATGATAATCAACGCCAAGCCCTGTCCCGCCCAGTGCATAGATTTCATCAGCATGTAGTTTAAGAGGAAACCCAATTTCCTGAGCCGCCTCTAAGTACCGACGTGTTTCAGGAATTTCAAAAACACCTTTTTCACAAAAAATATCGGCAAAATTTGCTATACCCTGTTGCTTAATCTGTGGCAGGACATTTTGTATAATGTATTCAATATACTGTTCTGATGATGAATACTCTTTTGGAATTGAGTGTGGACCCATGTAAGTAGGAATTATGGTTACGGGTTGATGTTCGCTTAAAGCTTTCATAACGTTAAGCTGTTTTAATTCTGTTTTAAGGTCGAGCCCATATCCAGATTTGCTTTCGACAGTGGTTATACCCTGTTCAAGCATTGCATTGAGTCTTTTTAGTCCGAGTTCAAATAATATAGGTTCTGGTGCTTCACGTGTTGCCTTAACACTGTTTGCAATACCGCCACCGCGTTTATGAATCTCCATATAGGGAACACCACTTGCCCGCCATACAAACTCATCAACACGGCTCCCTGCAAACACAAAATGAGTGTGTGAGTCTACAAAACCGGGTATAACAGCTTTACCCTGTACATCGATATGTTCATAAAGGTTACCCTCAATTTCTGGTAAATCATTATTGTGTCCTATCCACACTATAGTATCAATGTTGATGGCAATACTTGCGTTTTCAATAATGTTAAGTGTGCCTATTTCTGTACCTTTACGGGCTTTTTTACCTTGCGGAGTTGCAAGCTGCCCAATATTAGTAACGAGTGTTGTTGCTTTGATTGTTTTATTTTCCATAGTATAACGTGTCCTTCCCGATGGTGCCTATCATCGATTCCGAAAAGGATGTCTTTCCAAACTCTAGCAGTACCTGATCAATAGATTTAAGCTTAGCAGCTATTTCTTTTCGTTCTGATTCTGGCCATTCTTGATGTGAATCAAGCCATTTTTGAAGGTGCTGTTTGCTTGTTAGGAGACGCTGTTTTTCCATTGCTGTCCAGTTAAAGAGCCGTTCTTGATACCAGCTCGATGTTAGTACATATTCAAGTGTAAACAATTTTCGTATTTCGGGATGATCGGCTTGCATGCCTTGATAGGAGCCTTCCGCCATAATGTATAAAACAGCTTTAAGCGGAGGTATTGCAGCTTCTACTGAACCATCTTCAATATAATTTCGTGCTGATTTAGCCTGTGCCTCTGTAATATTCAGAATACCGTCGACAAAGTTTTCCATGCTTTGCAGTTCTGGTTTGAGCATATCTTCTGGAAATACAGAACCAGGTGAATCAAAAATACGGCCAAGGAAGTGTGCTGCGAAAAGATTTGTAATGCGGTAACCGAGTCTGCTGGCAGGGATTTTTTTGCCGTTCCATTCAAAATCATTAACCTTTTCAAGGTAACCGTTTTGTATAAGAAATGCAGGATCACGCTCTTGCGGTGTTAGTCTGCTCCAGATTTCTGGAATGAGCAGAGAAATATCATGTTCAATTTTATATTTGTGTCCAATATACCCTGCTGCTGAAGTAAATCCATTATACCCGCATAAAATATATGAAAGGAGAGCATTATTGAGGTCGGAAGTAGGAGTAAGAGAGTTAAAGGGTCCTTTTGTAAGTGCTCCTTCCGATCCAGCTCCGGTTGTAGAAGGGCTTTTACCGGTAAGTGAGCAGACAAAATCCATAAAGAGTTCAGGTAGTTCCTGATAGTGAATTGGGTTGTATACAGCGAGTGGTCTGATACCTGGTTCAGGAGGATTGTTTCGTCTACCTGGCAGCACTGCACCGACCGGATAGAGTATTGGAGTGTCTTCTTTGACAAGGCGATTGAGTCGTGTGCCAACATCTGCGATATAGCGATCTTTCGGATTGATATAGTTTCTATCAAGCTGCAGGTATCGGGGGTTTTTTGATGGTTTACCGTCAACCATTCTTGGGAACGATGAACAGACAAAGTATTGTATCGAATCATCTGCTTCAGCTTCTTTTATCATGGTGCGCATTGGTTCGGTGTATTCAGAGTATTCTATAAAACGTGTGAGAATCTCATTTGCTTTAGAACGAGTTAGTGGTTCAAAGTTGCTGATAAAATTATCACGGCGTGCCATATCAGACTCTGCTTGCTTGTCATAACCGCGGATAACTGCATCATCAGGACGCTGGAAAAACCGTGTTTCGCAGTTTTTTGCAATTTTAATAGCAAGTGAGGCTGTGCCATCGGGCAGGTTAGGAATTTTTTTCACAGGAACAGTTATGCTTGCTGTTATATCATCTTCCCACTGAATTTTTTGAGCTGGCATAAAATCCTGGCGTAATTTATGGAGTGATCTATCTCCATGTTCGTTGAAACCTACTCGTAGATAAGAGGCTTGAATCGGTCTCCCTTTATATTTGAGGACATTTCCCTGTGTGCCGTTAATCATATCGGCTTTAAAATGTTCAGCCCAATTATTGCCCCATTCAGGTCGGTAAAAGCGTTTTACGAGGAACACAAGGGCTTTGACGCGATCGGGGATAGATGCGAGCCAGGCATTAAATTCATCGGTGTATAATGGTGATGGAGATAATAATTTTATAACACTACCAAGAGAACGTTTGGGTGACAGGATTGGGCGGGACTCATTACCATGATTTTCTTTTTCATCTTTAAACCGATAACCGTAGTTGTAATTGATTACTTCCTCTGCTTTTTTGATATCTGCAGCAAAGTCAGCAATTACAAAAGGACCGCTTGTAATCGCATCAAAAATTGATTTTGAAATTTCTGATTTACCACCACCGGATACTGTGCTCGGTTTATGGCAGAGAAGACAGTCAGGATTCGTACCAATGAGACGCCATGTTCCGCTAACCGGATGCTGATCGAGATGAATTTTATAGCCGGTTGGGTGTATATATGTCCATTCCGGCTTAAGCGGGATAGTATGTTCACCGGTATCATTAGTCCAGCTGACCTTTTGTTCATCGAGTTCTATAACTGCATTTTCGGGGATATAAATGATTTCATGGTAGATGCGATCAATGCAGTAGCCTTCAGGATTGTAATAATCACATCTACCTAGTAAGTAGACGACAGTTTGAAGGGTCTG
>ERZ795051.3983-NODE-3983-length-14336-cov-5.699601_pt1 | contig 14336 bp, 9 predicted proteins | sample MGYA00375135_ERZ795051 | MGnify/ENA primary metagenome ERZ795051 (study PRJEB30180, sample SAMN05720222) | activated sludge metagenome | isolation source: Anaerobic digester | place: Japan | collected 2015-05-26 ... | reverse complement strand
GCGCGTTGAAGCCCACTGCCTCGGCATGATCACCGGCTGGGGGTCCCATCACGTGGACATCGGCCATTGGGGCATGGGCACCGAGCTCACCGGCCCCATCGAGGCCGAGGGCACCGCGGAATTCCCCAAGAAAGGACTCTGGAACGTTCACGGGCCGTATCACATCGAAATGAAATACGCCAACGGGGTGAAGATGATTATTGACAACAACTTCCCCAACGGCATCCGGTTCGAAGGGTCCGAGGGCTGGATTTTCGTCAGCCGGGGCGGCGCCCGGGCAACGGCCAGCGACCCGGCGACTGCCTACGGCAAGGCACTCGAAGCCAGCGACCCGAAGATTCTCAACTCGAAAATCGGCCCCAACGAGCTCCACCTGCCGGTCAGCACCGATCACCATCTCAACTGGCTCCGGAGCATTCAGACCCGCGAACCGGCCGTCACCACCCCCGAGGAAGCTCATCGCTCGACCAGCGCCTGCATCATCGGCTGGGTGGCCATGAAACTCGGCCGCCGCATTACTTGGGACCCCGTGAAGGAAAGATTCGGTGACGACGCGGCCAACGCCCTCCGCTCGCGGCCCGAGCGCGCCCCCTACGGCGCCGTCCGGCTCATGCAGAAGGCCTAGCCCGCGTTCCCACGCGGCGCGAAGGGGCGCCGCAGAACGCCAGGCGAACAATTCCGTTCTGTCCGCGGCAACTCGGGCAGAAGCAAAACGGCGCGCGGGACGGGGCGTGTCGCGCGCCCCGCCACGGAGCCGGCGTCATCGCGCCTGTCGCGCGGCTTCGAGCGTGCCGTCCGCGCGGATAACCAGGCTGCGGCCACCCCACTCGATGCGATTGCCCAGGAACGCGGCAAACCAAACCGCCGCCCCCAGCAGGTCCTTTACCGGCACCAGGAGGAGGCCGGGAACCAGGCGCTCCCATGGTCTGGGCCCGCCCCGGCCGCGCGCGGGCGCTGAACCCTGCGGGTCACCCGAGGCGTTCATCAACGACTGAAGGTGCAGCGCCGTGACGATTCGCCATGTCCAACAACAGGCAGCCAGCGCCAAAACCGGCAGGGAAGGCTGCACGGCGGCCCAGACCAGCGGCCACAAAGTCCCATTGCTTAGCAGGCTGAAGAAGTAGGGCACAGGCCGGCTGACTCGGATGGTTCGCGCCCAGCGCACTTGATGTTTCCACACCTCCCCCCAGGTCTGGGGGCCGGACCAGCATTCAGCCACGACCGTGGCCAGCTCGAGGCGATAACCCCGGCGGGCGAGGCGGCGGCCCAGTTGAAAGTCGTCCGCCAGACAGTCCCGCAAGGCGTTGAATCCGCCAATTTCCTCCAGGGGCCCCCGGCGCAGGGCCATGACCGCCCCGAGGGCAAAATCCAGCGCCTTGAGACTTCGAGCTTGGAGGACCTGGCTCCAGAAATCGGCGTTCACCGCGAGTGCTTCCCACTGCATGGCGAGCGTCGCCGGGTTGGCCTGCCGGTAGAAGCAACTCACCAAACCCACCTCCGGGTCCTCCAGCAACGGCACGACATTGGCCAGGAAATCCGGCGGCACCCGCACGTCCGCGTCGCTGACCACCAGAAGCTCGTGGCGGGCCAGGGGGTGCAGGCGGGACAGTTGCGCGACCTTCGCGTTGGCCCCGTCGGCGCCGCCGCAAAACACCAGTTGGGCGTCCGCCTCAGGATGCAGGACCAGGAGCCGGCGCACGATGTCGCAGACCGCATCCGCGGGGTCCGCCACGCCCAGCAGCACTTGCACCGGCCCGGGATAGTCCTGTTTGAACCAGCTCCGCAGGCAGCGCTCGGTGGTTTCGTCGCAGCCTTTCAGCGGCTTGAAAAGGGTCACTCCCGCTCCTTTGACAGGGCCCGTCCGGCGCCGGTGCAGCGGGAAACGCAGGCCCGCCCACCATTGCCAGCAAACCAGCCCGAGACTCAACAAAGCCAGGCCCGCGAACACCGCCCCAATCAGTGCGCCGGTTTGCGTTCCCAAGGTGCCTCGCCCCCGCCGCGACTATGGGCTTCCCACCTCCGCCGCCGTCTTCCGCGCCGCGCCCCAGGCTTGAAGGTCCTTCGCTTTGGGGATGCAGAGGCCGGACACCGGCTTGCCGCACTTCTCGCACCGCACCGACCCGCGGCTGCGGGGCGCCACCGTCACGTGTTGGTCCGCGGGGCAGACAAACCCCACCACCTGTTGCACCTGGGGCTGTTTGCATTGCGGACAATGGTTCGCGAAGGTGTCGGCATCGGTGTAGAATTTTGCCTTGCACGCCTCGCACTGAAACCCGTTGGCGTCGGTTTCGAGAACCTGCTTCTGCGCGCTGTCCCCGCACCCCGCCAGCAGGGCCGCCAGCGCCGCCCCCGCCAGGAACCTCCCGATCCGTTGCACCGTCATCGCCTTAGGGAGTTGATTTGCCATCGTCTTGCGACAGTTCCCGCACAATCAGGTAACGGTTCCCCTTGGGCACCCACTCCGCGTGGCCGTCGCCGAAATTCATGTTGTGCCCCGCATCGCCATGATTGTCCAGCGGGTCGGGGTAATCATTTATGGCCGGCGCCGCCGCGTACGCCGAATCGGCGTCCACCTGCAGCAAAATCCGCGACGGGCCCGGCACCATCCCCTGCAAACCCAAAGCCGCCGTCCGGTGAACAAACGTCGCCATCCGGCTTTCCTTCTTTTCCGTCCCCCGCCGCGCCCGGCCCATGCAGGCAATCGTTTGATTGAATTCGTCCGGCGAGCGCCAGTATTGGAAATTCTCGTAGCTGTGCCCCGGCGTCCGCAGCCGCGTCAAGGCGAAATTCTGCAAATCGTAAACATCCACCAGGTCCGGATTCGGGTAACAGGCCTGGACCAGGTTCGTCCGCAGAAAATTCATCGTTCCCGGGCAAATGAACGTCTGGAGGTTTTTGGCGTAATCCCGGTACAGCCAGTTGAGATTGTCGCTGTAATAGTCATAGGTCCCGGTGATATGCCCGTTGTTGTCCTGCGCGTACATGGCGTGACCCAATCCCATCTGCTTGAGATTGTTGAGGCACTGAATCCGCTTGGCCCGCTCCTTCGCCCGGGCCAGCGCCGGCAGCAGCATGGACGCCAGGATGGCGATGATCGCAATGACCACCAGCAGCTCGATCAGGGTGAATCCTCCTCCGCGACACCCTCCCCCAGGCGCCGGCACCAACGGCAAGACGGCTCTACGCATAAGCCATACCTTGACCCGTCCCCCCCCGAAAGTCAATTGGGGTCAGTCCTATAATTTTAGCAACCCGACGTCATTCACCTGCCTCCCTTCGCCGCGGGCTGACCCTTCACGGCCTTTCCTCCCGCCGGGGGGCCGCCTCCCTGCGGGGTGGCGGCGCTCCCCTCACCCGCCTGGGCAAGCTGGTTGTGCAGCCGCTGCTGGACGGGGTTCGGACAGTGTCTCACCTGGCTCACGGCCTGGCTCACCCGGGTGAAATGGCCCATGTGCAGCCGCTCACCCAGCCAGCGCAACGAGACGGTTGTGCGCTGTCGCAACCAGCAGGCCAGCACTTGTTTCTGCGGGGCATTTTTGGGAAGGGCTGCAAGGTCCGCTGCGTCGAGTTCCAAGGCCGCCAGGCCGCGCTGTAGCAACCGCAGGGCGGCCGCGTCGTCGTGTGCCTCCCGGGCCGCCCCGCTCTGCGAGTCCCGCCGCGACGCGGGCGAAGTTTGGTCCAGGTGTTCCTCGAGGGTCTTTCGGAAACTCTCGCCGCCCACGTACCAGCCGCGCCGCACGGCGTGCCACTGAGCCTCGAGATTTCTGCGCCCGGCCTGGGTGGCCAGTTCCAAGGTCCGCCCTTCCAGGTAGGCCTCATAGCCTCGAGTGTCGCGAGGGCCAAGGTGCAGGCTCTCCAACACCGGTTCCGGGCTGAGCCACCACGGCCGTTGACTCGGCCGGCTGAGGTAGGCCGGATAACTGCTCCACCGATATGCTTTGAGCGGCTCCTCTCCGATCCGGATCAATCTCGCGCGGGCCGGGTTTAGGTGAATGTAAGTGCTCACCACCTGCAAATGGTTTTCATCCCGCCTCCCATCCACCAACACGGACTTGTAGCGGCCTTGAAACAGATGTCCGTGCAGCCCATGGCGCGCGTTGTATCGCTGCGTGTAAACTCCCTGCAGCCATTTCATTCCCGCCACCAGATTGGGTTCCGGCGTTTGCGCCAACAGGTGATAATGGTTCGCCATTAACACATAGGCATAGACCCGCCAGCCGGTCTTTTCACAGGCCTCTCCCAGGGTCTGCAGGAAAAGGTTGCAATCGAAATCGTCTTTGAACACCGCTTGCCCGTGGTCGCCGCGGGCCATGAGGTGATAGACCGCACCGGGATACTGTACACGCAAGGGCCTCGCCATAACGCCATTCATTTCGCCAGACGGAACCTCTATGGTCAAGTTTTATCACACGCGGCTGCAACCCGTTGGGAGCCGATGCAAAGATTATAGGACTGACCCCTTTTTCGAGGCTTCCTTTCGGCGGGGTGGGGGGTAGAATGCCGGGGCGTCGCGCCGGATGAAGAACATTGTTTATTTTGACCTGGAAACGCAGCGGTCGGCCGAGGAGGTCGGCGGCTGGAATCACATCAGCCGCATGGGGATGAGCGTGGGGGTGACCTACAGCACCGCGCGCGGCGAGTACCTCATTTACAGCGAGAAGCAGGTGGACGCGCTGATCCGCGAGCTGCAGCGGGCGGACCTGGTGGTTGGGTTCAACAACCTGCGCTTTGACTACGAGGTGTTGCACGGCTACACCCCCCTGGATTTGCGGCAACTGCCGACGCTGGACATGCTGGTCGAATTGCAGAAGCACCTGCAGCATCGCCTGTCGCTGGACGCGATCGCGACCGCGACTTTCGGCTTGGAAAAGACGGCGGAGGGAATGCAGGCGATTCAATGGTTCAAGGAAGGCAGGCTGCTGGAGATCGCCGAGTATTGCTGTTACGACGTCAAGCTGACGCGCCTGGTGCACGAGTATGGCGCGGCCAACCGCCAGTTGTTTTACCACAACCGTTTCGGCAAGAAGCTGAGCGTGCCGGTAAACTGGTGACCCTTCCTCGAAAGCGGCCCCCCATGCTCCGCTTCCAATGCCTCCGCCGCAAGCCGCTGGACCAGGTCTTGGGCGCGGGGGACCCTTCCCAGCCCCAGCTCCGGCGCGTGCTGGGTCCGGTGCGACTGACGCTTCTGGGCGTGGGCGCCATTGTCGGGGCGGGCATCTTTTCGACCGTCGGCACCGCCGCGGCGGGCGGGGCGGACCACGTGGGCGCCGCGCCGGCCTTGGTCGTTTCGTTTCTGATTGTTGCGGTGGCGTGCGGATTGGCGGCGCTGTGTTACTCCGAACTGGCGGCCATGGTTCCGGCCTCGGGTTCGGCTTACACTTACGCCTATGCGACGCTTGGGGAGCTGGTGGCGTGGCTGATCGGCTGGGACCTCATCCTGGAATACGCCATCAGCAACGCCGCGGTGGCCGTTTCCTGGTCGGGCTATTTCCAGGCTTTTCTGGCGGGCTTCGGTCTGGAGGTGCCGGCCTGGCTGGGCACGGACCTGCGCTCCGCCCTGCAAAGCAGCCGGGACCTCACCGGCGCCCTGATGAGCCTTTCGACCCTGCCGGCGGGCCTGCTTCAGCCAGACCAGCTCCAGCTTGCGGGTCTGGCTGAGGCGGGCGGCCGGAACGTGGCGGCCCTGGCGCTGGCGCCGCGCGTGGCGGGTCTGCCGCTGGTTTTCAACCTGCCGGCGTTTGGGATTGTGCTGGTGGTGACGTGGGTGGTGCTGATCGGCATCCGCGAGACCGCCGGTTTCAACGCCGGCCTGGCGGTGGCCAAGCTGGCCATCATTCTGTTCTTTCTCGCGCTGGGCGCTTATTACGTCCAGCCGGAAAACTGGTCGCCGTTCGCGCCGAACGGCCTCAAAGGCATCTCGAGCGCGGCTGCCATCATCTTTTTTGCCTACATCGGCTTCGACGCGGTCTCGACCGCCGCCGAGGAGACGCGCGAGCCGCAGCGCAACATGCCGATTGGCATCCTGGCGAGTCTCGTGTTATGCACGCTGATCTATGTCGCCGTGGCCATCGTGCTGACGGGCATGGTGAAATGGAACACGCTGGGCAATGCCGAACCGCTGGCTTTCGCGTTTTCCTCGCGGGGCCTGAACTGGATTGCGGGCGTGATTGCCCTGGGCGCGGTGCTGGCCACCACCTCCGCCCTGGTTCCCTACCAGGCGGGGCAGCCCCGCATCTTCTTTGCCATGGCGCGGGACGGCCTGCTGCCCGCGTGGGCCGCCAAGGTTCATCCCCGGTTCCGGACGCCGTATTGGGCCACCCTGCTGACCGGCTTCATCGTGGCGGTCTGCTCCTCGGTCGCCAACATCAACGAACTGGTCGAATTGACCAATATCGGAACGCTTTTCGCCTTCGCGCTCGTCGCCGCCGGCATTCTGGTCCTGCGCCGCACCGACCCGCAGCGCAACCGCCCGTTTCGGGTGCCGCTCGTGCCGTGGGTGCCGCTGGCCGCCATCGGCTGCTGCGTTTATCTCATGCTCGAGCTGCCCGCCAAAACCTGGTGGCGTTTCGTCCTCTGGATGGCGGCCGGCCTGGTGCTTTACGTCCTCTACGGCTCCCGCCGCAGCCGGCTCAGAAACTCTCCAGCACCAGGTCGGTCAGGAAATCCACCCAGTTGACCGCCAGGGGCTCGGTCAGTTCATGGGACCGCGCGAAGTCCGCCTCGAACAGCTCGCGTTTGAGCTGGGCGGCAAAGGCCGCGTCCGAGGTGGCCACATTTTGTTCCTGGCACAAGCGCATGCTCAGGTGGTTGAGGTTGGCCGATCCCAGGCAGGCCCAGCCATCCACCAGCAACGCCTTGGCATGCGTCATGCCGGGATAAAAATACACGCGCACCCCGTGCTTGAGCAGGTAGTTGGCCGTCACCAGGTTGCTCCGCGCCCCGGCTTTGAAGTCATTGACGCGGGGGAAAATGACGCGCACATCCACGCCGCGGCGGCGGGCCTGGACCAGGCCCATGAGCACGCGTTTGTCAAATAAATAAGGGTGCTCGACGTAGAGGTAATTCCGCGCCTTCCGCAATGAACCCAGCACCGCCGTGCTGAACGGCTTCCAGGCCGTCTTGGTCGGCAGCAGCCGCACCGCCATCCCGGCCGCGGACTCGGCGCCGTCCGGCGCCGCGGAAGGTTCCGGGCGGGAGGCCGACACGGCCGTGACGGCGTAGGCCAGGTCGCCCAGCATGCCGGCATGCGCCCACAGGCAGCGGAATTCCTCCTCGAGCTTGGTGACCACCGGTCCCTCCATCTCGACCATCAGGTCGTGCCACTCGAAGCGGTACTCGCGCCCGAGGTTCATCCCCCCGATCCAGGCGCGCTGGCCATCCACCAGAAACACCTTCGAGTGATCCGACGAAAACCAGGGATTCAGAAACGACCGCACCCGGACTTCCGAGCCCTTTTCCAGATAGGAGAAGATGGAGCCGGGCGGAACGAACTGCTCGGGCAGGGGCGTGCCGGGCGGTTGGGTCCCCGCCCCCATGCTCCCCATGCGGTCCAGCACGACTTTGACTTTCACCTCGCCCGAGCGCCTTCTGAGCTCGTCCGCGATCCCCACCGCGACATCATCGCGGTCAAAAATGTAGAGGTTGATGTGAACGTGGTTGGTGGCTGCGGCGATGCCCTCCCGCAGCCGGGAAAAAAAACGGTCGCCGTCAATCAAGAGCCGGAGCGAGCCCCGGGTTTGCCGGGTGCCGGTGTAGCGGTCCAGCCACTGTTCCCACTCGGCGAGGTTCATGCCCGGGGCTTCCCCCGCCGGGGGCAGCTCGCCGCGCGCCCGACGCAGCGGCGGCCGCAAGAACCGCAGGGCGGTTTGCACCCAGGTCGGCCAGGCGCGCCGCGCTTGAGACCGGATTCTTCAGCAGCGCCAAACCATGGCTCTCGACCAGGAGCGCCCCGACCCCTTGCGCGGTGGCGACAAGCGGCAGACCCCCTTCGGTGGGGTCGTACAGCACCGCCGGGGCCAGCCACACGCATTGCCGCTCCTTCCGGTCCAGCAGCAGCGGTTGGGTGAAGCGCCGCGCATTGGGAGACATGATCAGGAACAACGTCTCGCCGGGATGACTGCGCGCCAGCTCGATTTCGATTTCCCGCGCCAGGATCTCCAGCGTTTCCTCGATCGTGTGCCGCCGGTCAATCACCAGCCCCGCCGGCTGCTCGCGCAGCGAGACCAGCCGCGCCGTACCATCCTCATCGCGGTAAAGCAGGCCATCGGCCAGAAAGGCCTGGTAAAAAACGGCATGGCGTGGCTCGGCCGGCGTCAGCGCCGAAACCACCCGCGTCGAAAGCCGCTGCCAGTCCGCCCCTGCAATCACCCGCGCCTCGCGCCATCCCTCCTCGACCCCCGGCACCTCCGGGAGCCGCTGGTCCCAATGCAGGAGCGCCGAGTTGACCCGGTAGTCCCGCGCCGGGACTCGCAACGGCTTCCAATCCGCCTTGAACCCCTCGACACCGCCATCGCTCCGAAAGTAAAACCGGATGTTGTCCCCTTTTACGAAAACGCGCGGCGGCGGATTCGTCGGAGCCGTCAGGCTCCGCCATTCCTCCAGCGACCGCTGTTTTTCGGCGACACTGCGCCCGAGAACGGCCCAGGGGGTGGAGCCACAGCCCCAGATCGCCCCGGCCAGGGCGAGCGCGCACAGTCTCGAATCCATTCCCGATTACTCCCAAAACCTCTGTCAGGGTCAAGGCCCCTTTCCTGGCAGGGGGGACGGGCCGCGATTGGCTGGCTGGTCCTGCCCTCTTGTTGCTGGCTCCGGCAGCGTGGGGCTGTTAGGTTTTGGGTCATAACATGAAGCTTGGCATTGATCGTTTGGTTGAAGACGGGAGTCTCCGGGGCGCGCTCGAAGGGCGGCGGATTGCCTTGTTGGGGCATCCGGCGTCGGTGACGCGCCATTGTCAGCACAGCCTGGACGCGCTGGCGGCCTGCGGCGGGTTGCGGCTGACGGCGGCCTTTGGTCCGCAGCACGGCATGCGGGGCGACAAACAGGATAACATGATTGAGTCGGAGGACTACACCGACCCGACGCTGGGGATTCCGGTCTTCAGCCTGTATGGCCGGGTGCGGCGGCCGACGGCGGAGATGCTCGAGAGTTTTGACGTGCTGCTGGTGGATTTGCAGGATATTGGCACGCGCATTTACACCTTTATCACCACCCTGGCGTACATGCTGGAAGCCGGCGCCCAGGCGGGGAAGAGCGTGTGGGTGCTGGACCGGCCGAACCCGGCGGGGCGGCCGGTGGAGGGGACGCTGCTGGAGCCGGGCTGGGAAAGTTTTGTGGGGGTGGGGCCGTTGATCATGCGGCACGGGTTGACGATGGGGGAATTTGCGCGCTGGTATGTGGCGCTGCGAAAACTCGAGGTGGACTTGCAGGTGGTGGCCATGGAAGGCTATCGGCCGGAAGCGGGCCCTGGATACGGGTGGCCGGCGTTCGAGCTGGCGTGGGTCAATCCCAGCCCGAACGCCTCGAGCCTCAACATGGCCCGCTGCTTTCCCGGCACCGTGCTGTTTGAAGGCACGACGCTGTCCGAGGGCCGGGGCACCACCAACTCGCTTGAAATCGTGGGGGGCCCGGACGTGGATTTCGCCCGCGTCCTGCGCCGGGCGCGGAGTTTCGCACCCGACTGGCTGGCCGGCTGCCAGGTCCGGCTCTGCCACTTTGAACCCACGTTCCAGAAGCACCAAGGCAAGCTCTGCTCGGGCGTGCAGCTTCACACGGACTTCGCCGGCTACGACCCCGGCCGGTTCCGGCCCTACCGTTTGGGGGCGCTGCTGTTGAAAGCCATCCGGCTGGAGTATCCGGATTATGAACTGTGGCACCGGCTGCCCTACGAGTATGAAACCGGGCGGCTGGCCATTGACCTGTTGAGCGGCGGCACGTTTCTGCGGGAATGGGTGGATGACGGGTCCGCCCAACCGGCGGATTTCGAGGCCCGCCTTGCGCCCGACGAGCGGCGCTGGATGGAAACCCGGCGGGAATTCCTGATTTATTGAAACGAGGGGGCCCCACAACCGAGCCCCCTCGCCTCTTCGAACCTCCCTGACGATTCCGGGCGGCGGAAACTTTTTGAGTTTACGGGGAACAGTCTAAGGGGGCGGGGGTGACATCCGTGGACACCCGGGATTACAAAATCGGGCGTTGAGTGGAACGAGGCGGGGCCGGGCGGGGGGGGATGCCGGTCGCGCGGACGGGTCTCAGGGCAGCCGTTGGAGGTTTTCGTATCGAATCCGCCACGTGCCGTCTTGCGGGAAGCCGGGGGCGTGGTTGGTGGTTCCATCCCATCCGGCCGCCATCATTGCCACGGCGCTCAACAACGCGCCGTTGGCCGGCAGGTAAGCCGCAATTTCGCGTTTGCGCGCGCCGGGTCTGGAGGATTTGGGGGCGGCTTCGTCGCTGCGCTGGGGACAATGGCCGTTGGGCAGATACCGGTTGTTGGGGCCGTCGCGGAGCAGAATTTCGACCGCGGTTTCGGGCCGTCCGAGGCGCGCGGCCGTCATGGCGATCATGGGGTAATCCCAGCCCCAGATTTTGGTTTCCCAATCCCAGGATTGCAGCACGGCGTCCAGGGTGCGGTTCATGGTGACCCGGTCCACGCCGGGGCCGGGCAGCAGCCCCAGCGGCGCCAGCATCGTGGGATGGTCGTGGCGGCTGGCGAGGTTGTCGAACGTGTCGGGGTGCGAGCCGAGCGCCACGTATTTTCCATCCTTTTGGGGCAGCGGGGCGAGGTGATCGAGGATGTGGTCCCAGGCGGGGTTGCGGTCGAGGCCCAGGCGCTGGCGCCAGGCCTGGGCGGTGGCCAATGCCCAGCGCCAATAAGCCAGCTCGAAGGACGGGTTCTGGCTGGTGGCCGGGTCGTAAATTTCCTGCGCAATCCAGAGCGGCGGACCGAGGACGTAAACGCCTTTGGCTTCGTCGAAATACAGCATCGCGGCGAGGCACTCGGCGGTGTCAAACACCAAGTCGCGGTACTGATGGAGGGTCCGGGAGGAAGGGGCAGCGCGGTAGAGCAGCTCGCCGAGGTGAATCGGATGCGGTTGATTCCAGACGATCAGGGGGTTGCCGCCGGGACTTTCGCGCATGGCGGGACCGGTCATTTTGGCCCAGCGGGCGCCGCGCAAACCGCGGCTTTTGGCCAACTCGCGCGCGGCGGGGAGCTGGAGTTGGAACCAGGCCAGGTTCGTTTCGAGCAATTCGGGGTTGCCCCAGAGGGCGAAGTGCGCCGTGTGCCACCAGATCATTTCGGTGTGGTGCTTGCCGTACCAGGTGGCGCAGGTGAGGCCGGATTCCTGGGGCGGCACCACGCCGGCCATTTGCACGGCGACAAGATAGCGCGAGAGAACCACGCGCCGCTCGAGTTCGGCGGCGCGCGGGTCGGTGCTGCCGGAGAAATCCACCGCCGCCCCGCGGCGCCAGAACCGGTCCCAATGCGCGGTGCCGGCTTCGAGGACGGCCTCCACCGAGGGCGGCGAGGGGGGCGAAGCTCCAGCGGGGTAAAAGCCGGCGGTGAATTCGAACGCGCCGTCCGATTTTTCGGGTTCGAGGCGGAACTCATGAGGCGCGGGGCTGGTCAATCGGGCCTGTCCGGTCCAGGCGAGGATGACGTGGTAAGCGGTGCCGCTGACGTGCCGTTGCAGGCGCGCGAGGTTCCCCTGCTCGAGAGCGATTTGGGTCTGGTGTGACTCCGGGTGGGACCAGTCCAGCGGGGGGGTGTTCTTCACCGACAGATCATGGCCGCGGGGGAAAGCCACGCGCACGCTCAAGCGTCCCGAGGCCAACAAGGACGACTCGAGCCGCACGGCAAGCAAATCGAGTTTCGGATGGCAGACGGTGAGGATTTTGACGGGGCGCCCCTCGAGTTCGTATTGGCTGGTGATGACACCGCGCCAGAGGTCCAGCGTCTGTTCCGGCTTGCGAATGTCGTCGGGCGTCAGGGGCGAACCGTCCGCCTTGCGGAAGTCCAGGCCGATTTGCGCCAAGGGATGGATGCGCGGATTTTTTCGGAGCCAATCACCGGCAGGCGTGGCGGCCTGGGTCGGGTAGCCGACCTGGCGGCCATCCGGATGGCGGAACAGCTTTGTCGTGTCCGCGAGGGTGTAACCCTGGGGATTGGGATCCGTGACCCAGCACCAGCGCGCCAGCGTTTCGACCGGCACGCCCCAGCGCTGGTAATGATCGGCAAAAGTTTGAAGGCCGGTAATGTCCGCCCCAAAAGCAAACCCGCCGTTGCCCACCGTTAGCGAAGCGTCCGCATCCACCTTTCGCACGATGAGGTTGTGACGAGCGACCAACGCCCGCCGGTCAATGGGGCTGGCGGGGGGCGCGGCTGAGTCTGCGCCGGGGGCCGGCGGGGCGGCGGCCGCGAGCAGCAGCACGATGGCGAGCTGCGGGAGCGAACCTTGCAGGAGACGCCGGCTGCGCTGACGCGCGGGCGGGCTGGGGGCGGGGCGGGCGGCAGGCATTTCAGGGCACCGTCAGGCGGAAGAAACGGTGAGGGGGCTGAGGCTCGAGCGCCAGGGTGAAACTGAACGCCCCAACAGGGTCGAACTGGTTGGTCAGGACGCGGCTCCAACTAGTCATGGGGAGACCGAGGTTGGTGGTGGCCAGCACATGGTAAACACCGGTCGGCGGCCCGCCGGTGCCGCTGGCCAGCAGATGGCCGCCCGCCATCTGAATCTGGTTGAACACCGGGGGCGTGACGGGGGCGGATTGAACCACGAGTCTGATTTGACCCGCGGTATTGGTGTTGACCGTGGCGGTGTATCCCGCGGGCAGGGAGCCAATGAGCGGAAGGGTCCCGGTCAATGCTCCGCTGTATTGGATGAGCGTGTAGGTGCCCGCCCCGAAGCCGGGCGCGTTGGTGACCATCAATGTGCCGCCGAGCTGGAGCGCGCCGGCGACGACGATTTTGTCGCTCGCGGCGGTGGAGCCCAACTCGAAAAGCAGCCGGGCGCCGTTGGTCAGCGTGAGGTTGTTATTGAGGGTGAGGGTGCCGACCCCGCCGCTGCCCGGGGCGATGGCGCCGCCGGGGTTCACGGTGACGGGCCCGCTGATCATGCCCGTGCCGGCGAGCGTTGCGTTGGAGTTGACCGTGACGGCGGCAGTGCCGGTGCCGCTGCCGCTCGAGTTGTTGACGGTGAGCGTGCCGCCATTGACGAAGGTGCCGCCCGTGTAAGTGTTGGCGCCGGTGAGGGTCCAGTTGCCGGAGCCGACCTTGGTGATGGTGTTGATGCCATCGGCCAGGATGCGGCCCGCGAACAGGGCGTCCTGGTTATTCCAGCCGATGCGGTAGCTGCTGCCGCTCGAGGTCGAGTTGCCGGGGCCGATGCGCGAACCGGCGGTGCCGGCCAGCGAGCCAATCTCGACGGTGATGGCGCTGCCGCTGCGGGTGATGACGACGTTGTCAGTCAAGAACAAGGCCGCGCCCGCATAGCCGTAGCTGTTGGCGATGCGGAATTCCGAGTCGGCCACGCGGCCCGTCACATTGATCCGGCCGGTGAACGCGGACCAGTTGCCGCTGAGCGTGCCGCGGACGTAGTTGACCTCGAGATTCAACGTTCCGGCGCCCGAGAGCGAGCTGCTGAGGGTGTAACGCGGCGGGGTCAGCAGCGTGCCGGTGGCGCCGGCGGGAACGATCAGCGGGCGGTTGAAGGTGCCGTAACTGGGCGAGGTGCTCAGACCGTAACCGAACAATTTCAGGGTGCCGCCCTGGAAAGTGACGGAGCCGGAGCCGAGTGCATAATTGTTGGCCGTGACGGTGCCGCCGCCGGCAGGACCGTCCAGCGCCAGGGTGCCGTTGCTCAGGACGGTGCCGCCGGCGAAGGAGTTGTTGGCGCTGAGCACCAGGGTGCCCGCGCCGGACTTGATGAGCGCGCCACTGCCGACATTGGTGCCCGTCCACGTCAGGGTGGTGCCGGCATTGACGACGTCGAAGATGGCGCCGGCGCCGCTGAAGGTTGCCCCGCGGTCCGTGGTGGTTGAACCGCCGGTGTAACGGAGGGTGCCGGAGGATAGGACCAGGTTTGTGGATTCGGCGGCGGCCGCGCCAAGGGGGCTCGGCGCCCCGCCGTTGGCGAGGCGCGAGACCGAAACGGCGCCGCCGGAAATCACGGTGGGGCCGGTGTAATCGTTGGTGGTGAGGAGGGTCAGCGTGCCCGAGTTTGCCTTGGCCAGGCCGGTGCTGCCGGTGATTCGGCCGTTGCCGGTGAACGTGTAAGCGGCGGTGGCGTTGACCGTCACCGAGCCGGGCGTGAGGTCGCCGGCGAAAATCACGATCGGGTTGCTTG
>ERZ795051.3975-NODE-3975-length-14351-cov-7.400042_pt1 | contig 14351 bp, 10 predicted proteins | sample MGYA00375135_ERZ795051 | MGnify/ENA primary metagenome ERZ795051 (study PRJEB30180, sample SAMN05720222) | activated sludge metagenome | isolation source: Anaerobic digester | place: Japan | collected 2015-05-26 ... | reverse complement strand
GATCGCGGTGTCGCCATGCGGGTGGTACTTGCCCATGACGTCGCCGACGATGCGCGCGGACTTCTTGTACGGCTTGCCGGCGGTATTGCCCGCCTCCCACATCCCGTAGAGCACCCGCCGGTGCACCGGCTTGAGGCCGTCGCGCACGTCGGGCAGCGCCCGGCCCACGATCACGCTCATCGCGTAATCGAGGTAGCTGCGCTTCATCTCCTCTTCGATGTCGACCGCGATCGGCCGCTCGAACGGAAGCATCGTCTCCTGATCGCTCATCGCCCGCTTCCGTTCAGACGTCCAGGTTGCGCACGTTGAGGGCGTTCTGCTCGATGAACTCGCGCCGGGGTTCGACGAGGTCGCCCATGAGGACGGTGAAGATCGAGTCGGCCTCGACGGTGTCCTCGACCCGGACCTGGAGCAGCCGGCGGGTCTGCGGGTTCATCGTCGTCGACCAGAGCTGCTCGGCGTTCATCTCGCCGAGGCCCTTGTAGCGCTGGATCGAGAGCCCCTTCTTCGCCCCCTCGTAGAGCGTCTCCATCGCCTCGTCGAGGGCTTCGAGCAGCTGCGGTTCCGTCTTCGCGCTCCGTTTCGCTCCCCCCTCCTCGACCCGCTGGAGGGCGAAGCGCCGGGCCGCGAGCGCCTCGAGACCGGCGGCGTTGCCGGCGAGCGCGCGGTACTCGACGCTGGTGACGAGATCCCAGTCGAAGCGCACCTCGCGCTCCACGCCGTCGCGCCGGCTGCGGAAGGTGATGAAGCCGGCCTGGTGCTCCTCGTCCTGCCCGATCGCGACGTCGCGGAAGCCGTTCGCCTCGAGCGCGTGCGCCACCGCCTCGAGCCGCTCGGGGACGGCGAGCGCCTTGCGGTCGCCGAGGCCGCCGAGCAGCGCCACCCGGAGGGCATCCTGCGGGTAGCCGCGGCTCACCAGCCGGGCGAGCTGCTGACGAAACGCCTCCACCCGTTCCACGAAGTTGGCGAGTCGCGTTCCACGCATCGGCTTGCCGTCATCGACAGTGAGCTCCCAGGCATCACGGATCCGCTCGACGAGGAAGGCCTGATACTCGCGGTCATCTTTCAGATAGCTCTCCCGCTTCCCCTCCGCGACCTTGTAGAGCGGCGGCTGCGCGATGTAGAGGTGCCCGCGATCGACGAGCTGCCGCATCTGCCGGAAGAAGAAGGTGAGGATGAGGGTGCGGATGTGCGAGCCGTCGACGTCGGCGTCGCACATGATGATCAGCTTGTGGTAGCGCAGCTTCGCGAGGTCGAAATCGTCGCTTCCGATCCCGGTGCCGAGCGCGGTGATGATCGTGCGGATCTCCTCCGAGGAGAGCATCTTGTCGAAGCGCGCCTTCTCGACGTTGAGGATCTTGCCCCGGAGCGGCAGGATCGCCTGGAACTTCCGGTCGCGCCCCTGCTTGGCGGTACCGCCCGCCGAGTCGCCCTCGACGAGGAAGAGCTCGGCGAACTGCGGGTTGCGCTCGGTGCAGTCGGCGAGCTTGCCGGGCAGCGCCGAAGATTCGAGCGCCCCCTTGCGCCGCGTCAGCTCACGCGCCTTGCGCGCCGCCTCGCGCGCCCGCGCCGCCTCGACGCACTTCTCGATGATCCGCTTGGCGATCGCCGGGTTCTCCTCGAAGAAGGTGCCGAGCCGGTCGTTGACCACCTGCTGCACCCAGCCCTTGATGTCGGAGGAGACGAGCTTGTCCTTCGTCTGGGAGGAGAACTTCGGATCGTGGATCCGCACCGAGATGACGGCGGTCAGCCCTTCGCGCACGTCGTCGCCCGAGAGCGTGAGCTCCTTGAGCTGCCTGGAGAGCCCCGACGACTGGGCGTAGGCGTTGATGGTGCGGGTGAGCGCCGCCTTGAACCCCTCGAGGTGGGTGCCGCCGTCGCGGTTGTTGATCGTGTTGGTGAAGGCGTAGAGCTGCTCGGCGTAGCCGTCGTTCCACTGGAGCGCGATCTCGCAGCGCTCGCCGCCGGCGGCGTCCTCCTTGATCTCCTCGAAGTGGATCGGTCGCGCGTGGAGAGGGTTCTTGTTCCGGCTCAGGTGCTCGACGAACGAGGCGATGCCGCCGGCGTAGGCGAACTCGACCGCCTTGTCGCTCCGCTCGTCGCGGAGCTGGATCCGTACCCCCTTGTTGAGGAACGCCTGCTCGCGCATCCGCTGGGCGAGCACGTCGAAGCTGAACTCGATCGTCGTGAAGATCTCCGGATCGGGAACGAAGCGGATCTTCGTGCCGGTCTTCCGGCTCTTGCCGATCATCTGGATCGGCGCCTCGGGCTTGCCGCGGCGGTAGGTCTGGAACCAGACCCGCCCGTCGCGCTTGATCTCGAGCTCGAGCAGCACCGAGAGGGCGTTGACCACCGAGACGCCCACGCCGTGGAGACCGCCCGAGACCTTGTAGGCGTTGTTGTCGAACTTCCCGCCGGCGTGCAGCTCGGTCATGATGACCTCGGCTGCCGAGCGCCCCTCGGTCTTGTGGGTGTCGACCGGTACGCCGCGGCCGTCGTCCTCGACGGTGACCGAGTTGTCGGTGTGGACCGTCACCTGGATCAGCGAGGCGAAACCGGCCTGCGCCTCGTCGACCGAGTTGTCGACGACCTCGAAGACCATGTGGTGGAGCCCGGTGCCGTCATCGGTGTCCCCGATGTACATGCCCGGACGCTTGCGCACCGCCTCGAGGCCCTTGAGGACCTTGATGTCGTCGGCGGTGTAGTGGCCGTTTTCTGCCGGCTGGGGCGGGGTTGGAGACCGCTTGCTCAAGCTCGCGCTCCCGGTCGACGGCGGCGCTCTGATGCCTCTGTGCGCATGGGACACAGCCTATCAGATGCCGCCCCCGAGCGCAAATTGTAAATAGTTGAAAACAAAAGATTTATATTCGGAGTCGCGCTGCGCTCCCGGGCCGGGGTCAGCCCGCCTCGGCCGTCACCTCGCCGGCCGTCACCCGCCAGCGCCCCGCGACCGGAAGCGGCCGCCAGATCTCGGGCCGGTTCGAGGTCGCGAGCAGCTGGGGAGAGCCCGCGAGCGCCCGCCAGACGGCGGCCAGGCGGGTGGCGTCGAGCTCGGTGTCGAGGTCGTCGAGCAGCAGCAGCGGCGCCGCGCCCGCGGCCGCGAGCAGACGGGCCTGGGCCGCGAGCAGCAGGAGGCCGGCCGCCTTCCGTTCGCCAGCCGAAGCGCCCCGCCGCGCCGGCCGGCCGCCCAGGCGGATCGCGATCTCGTCGCGGTGGGGTCCGGCGAGCGGCTGGCGCCGCGCGAGCTCCGCCCCGGTCTGGGCGGCGAACGCCGCGCCGAGCGCCGCGCTGCCTGCCAGCGCCGCCGGCAGCGCCGGTTCGTAGGCGATGCTGATCTCGGGAAGCGAAAGACCGGTTTCGGCGGCGAGCGGCGCGAGGTGGGCGGCGAGGGCGGCGACGAGCTCGGCTCGGCGCGCGGCGACCTCGGCCCCCTCGCGGGCGAGCAGCTCGTTCCACGCGTCGAGACCCCGCCGCTCCCCGCGCGCGAGCAGCGCCCGCTTGCCGGCGAGCGCCCGCTGGTACCGCCCGAGGCCGGCGAGCGCGCCAGGGCGCCAGGAGACCAGCGCCCGGTCGAAGAAGCGGCGGCGCACCCCGGGCGCGCCGGCGAGCAGCTCTCCCTCCGCGCGCGTCCAGGCGAGCACCGGCTGGACGGCGACGTGCTCGGCGAGCGGGATCTCGATGCCGTCGACCGCGCGATGGCGCGGCCCCGCGGCGCTCCAGCCGAGCTCGAGACGGCGCGGTCGGGCGCCGAACTCGCCGCGCAAGTGGAAGGCGCTCTGCCCGTTGCGACAGCAGTCGGCGAGCTGCGCGGTCCGGAAGCTGCGGGTGGTGGTGAGGAGATAGACCGCTTCGAGCAGCGTGGTCTTGCCCGCGCCGTTGCCGCCGAGCAGCAGCTGGGTTCCGGAACCGGGAGACCAGCTCGTCCGCTCGACGTTGCGGAAGTCGCGGAGCGCGAGCCGGACGAGCAAGCGTTGGCGGGGTGAGTGGGCCGGCGGCTCAGATCCGCATCGGCATGATCACGCAGAGATACCGGTCGTCCTCGCCGCCGATCGGCGAGCCGAGACACTGGCTGTTCTCGTCCTTGAGCTCGAAGAGGACCTTCTCGGTCTCGAGCGCGGCGAGGAACTGGCCGAGGTAGTCCGGGTTGAGACCGATGCGCAGCGCCTCCCCCTCGTACTCGCAGGCGAGCGTCTCGCTCGCCTCGCCGAGGTCCGGGTTCGCGGCCGAGACGGTGATCTCGCCGGGGGCGAAGGCCAGGCGAACTCCGCGGGCGCGGTCGCCGGTGATCAGCGCGATCCGCTGCACCATCTCCGCGAGGCCGCGGCGGTCGACGACGACCTTCTTGTCGTTCTGCTTGGCGATCACCCGCTCGTAGTCGGGGAAGGTTCCTTCGAGGATCCGGCAGACGAGCTCCCGGCGGCCGGAGACGAACGCCAGGTGATGTTCCCCGCGCCGGAAGACGAGCTGCTCTTCGCCCTCGAACCGGAGCAGCTCCTGGAGCGCCTTGCGCGGCACGAGCACGCTGTCCTCGCCCTTCGCGCCGCTCACCGCCCTCTCGATGAGGGCGAGGCGATGGCCGTCGGTGGCCACCATCTCGACCTTCCCGTCCTTGAGGTGGACGAGCGCCCCGGAGAGCTGGAAGCGCGCCTCCTCGCTCGAAACCGCAAAGAGGACCTTGGAGACGAAACGCCGGAAACGCGGCAGGGGGATCTCGACCTCGGTCCGCGGCGCGACGGTCGCGAGCGTCGGAAAGTCGGTCGCCGGCAGCCCGTGGATCCGGAAGCGGGCGGTGCCGAAGGAGATCGCGAGCGACCGCTCCTCCTCCTGGACGAGCTGCACCTCCTCGGTGGCGGCGGCCCGGACGATCTCGAGGAACTTCTTCGCCTGCACCGCGATCGCCCCTTCCCGCGCCACCTCCCCGCCGACCCAGGAGGTCAGCGAGACGTCGAGGTCGGTGGCGGCGAGGTAGAGCCGGTCGCCACGAACCGTGAGCAGCAGGTGCGAGAGGACCGGAATGGTGGTTCGCCGCTCGACGATCCCCTGCATCGGGGCAAGCTCGGTGAGGAACTCGCTGCGCTTGAGACGGATCTCCATCGCGGGTCTCCTAGGACTGCGAGAGAGGAATATAGCGCAAACCAAGCAGCCGTAGTCGCCGGTTCGCGCGGCGGTGCGGAAAACGGCACGAGCCGGTGCCGAGCCGGGGACACGCGTCTCCGCGAGCGGTGGAAAACGGTTGTGGAGCCGCGGCGGAAAACGGGGGCGGGGCGGGATATCCGCCGGTGGTCCACAGACCGGAACGGAGCGCTGTGGAAATCAGGCGAAGTGCTTGACGAGCGTATCGAGGACCCGGTCGAGCTCGGGGTCGCTCTTGCGCAGTGCGGCGATCTTCTCGACCGAATAGATGACGGTCGAGTGATGCTTGTCGTTGAACTGCCGGCCGATCTCGGGGTAGGAGAGGTCGGTCAGCTGTTTGCAGAGATACATCGCGACCTGGCGCGGGAAGGCGAACTGCTTGGCGTTCGAACGGCTCTTGATCTCGCTCACCTTGAGCCCGTAATGGCGGGCCACGAACTTGATCACCTCCGGCGCCGAAGCGCGCCGGCCCCGCTCGTCGAGGATGTCGCGCAGGGTCTCCCGGGCGAGGTCGAGGGAGAGGGGGCGGCCGGTGAGCGAGGAGAAGGCGACCACGCGGTTGAGCAGCCCTTCGAGCTCGCGGATGTTGGCGCGCACCTGGTTGGCGACGAACAGCGCGACGTCGTCGGGCAGATAGACGCCCTCGAGCTCCGCCTTGCGGCGCAGGATCGCGATCTTCGTCTCGAGATCGGGCGGCTGGATGTCGGCGATCAGGCCCCACTCGAAGCGGGAGCGCAGCCGTTCCTCGAGCGCGGGGATGTTGCGGGGCGGCGAGTCGGAGGAGAGGATGATCTGCTTCTGGCTGCTGTAGAGGGTGTTGAAGGTGTGGAAGAACTCCTCCTGGGTCCGCTCCTTGCCGGCGAGGAACTGGACGTCGTCGACGAGCAGCACGTCGATGTTGCGCTGCCGCTCGCGGAACTCGGGCATCCGGTTGTGACGGATCGAGGCGATCAGGTCGTTGACGAACTGCTCGGCGGTCTGGTAGCCGATCCGGAGCCCGGCGTGACGCCGTTCGATCTGGTGACCGATGGCGTGGAGGAGATGGGTCTTGCCGAGGCCGACGCCGCCGTAGAGGAAGAGCGGGTTGTAGCTGCGCGCGGGGCTCTCGGCCACCGCCCGCGCCGCGGCATGGGCGAACTGGTTCGAGCTGCCCACGACGAACGTCTCGAAGAGATAGCGCGGGTTGAGCGGCAGCGCTGGCGACGTCGCCGCCTCCGCCATCCGCTGGCGCTCCTCGACCTCGATCACCACCTCGGCGCCGTCCCCCCGCTCGTCGCGCCACGCCTCGGTGATCCGTCCGAGGAGGGCCTCCTCGAGCGCGTGGCGGAAGCGGGCCGTGGGCGCGGACAGGACGAGGCGATCCGCCTCGACGCGGCCGCCGAGCGGCACCAGCCAGGTCTCGTACGGTTCGGGGCCGAGCTCGCGGGCGAGCCGTTCGCGCAGTTCGATCCAGGGAGCTTCGGTCATCGTCTCGGGGCCGGCTTCCACAAGGTTTCCACAGGCTGTGGAAAAGTTCGGTCCGCCCGGCCCGGGGCGGCCGCCGATGCGGCGGGGAGGCGCAGCATACCATGCCCGCCGCCGGCCGCCGCCCGGTGCGGCGGTCCGCACGGCCGCCGTGCCAGATTGAACCGTGGCGTTTCAAAACGGGACCGGGAGGGCTGCCGGAGAGGGGGGGTGCCAACCGGGGTGATGGGTGGTAAACATCGAAAAAGAAGTGAGTTCGCCGGTACCCCAACCTCCTGGCGGCGGGAGAGCCGGCCTGGGCACTTGACGTGGCACACGGCTTGCTGTATGGTTCAACAGCATTCATCTGGTACGTGGGGAGGTCCCGCTTCCATACACTTGTCCCACCCCAGGAATCGAGACCCTCAGGGTCTCCACCCCTCTTGACATGTCCTGCCAAAGTCCCCTAAACCACAGGGGTTGAGCCACAGACGACCCACCCAAGATCGGGACCTCCCCCGGCACCACCTGCCGGGGTTTTTCCTTTTCTCCGGCCGCGGATGACCCCCGCCGAAGCCGCTGCCATCCGGACCGCCCTCGCCGCCTGGTACGAACGCGCGCAGCGGGATCTGCCCTGGCGGCGCACCCGCGATCCGTACGCCGTGCTCGTCTCGGAGCTGATGCTCCAGCAGACGCGGGTGACGACCGCGCTGCCGTACTACCACCGTTTTCTCGAGCGCTTTCCGACCGTCCAGGCGCTGGCCGCGGCCGGAGAGGAGGAGGTCCTCGCCCTCTGGAGCGGGCTCGGTTACTACCGGCGGGCCCGGCAGCTCCACGCCGCGGCCCGCGAGATCGGGGAGAACGGTTTTCCTGCCACGGCCGCCGGGCTCGCGCGGCTGCCCGGAGTCGGTCCGTACACCGCGGCCGCGGTGGCGAGCATCGCCTTCGGCGAACCGGCAGCCGCGATCGACGGCAACGCGGTACGGGTGATCGCGCGGCTGCTCGGCTGGGAGGAGGCAGTCGAGAGGGCCGCGTCCCGCCGGGCGATTGCGGCCGCCGCCGCCGCGCTCCTCGATCCCGCCGCGCCGGGAAGATCGAACCAGGCGCTGATGGAGCTCGGTGCCACCCTCTGCCGGCCGGCGGCGCCGCGCTGCGAGAGCTGTCCGCTGGCCACCTCCTGTGCCGCCTGCCAGCGTGGCCGCACCGCCGAGATCCCCCGCCGGGCGCCGCGCCCCCGCTCGCGCCGGGAGCGGCGGGTGGTGGCCCTGGTCGAACGGGATGGCCGGGTGCTCCTCTTCCGGCGCGCCGAGAGCGAGCGGCAGCTCGCCGGCCTCTGGGAGCTGCCGGGCGTGCCCGGTGATCCGGGGGCGGCCGGGAGCGCGCTCGCCGCGCGGTACGGCGGCCGCTTCCGGCTCGGCCCCCGGCTGGGTTCGTTCCGGCATGCGATCACCACCCGCCTCCTGGAGATCGCCGTGCACCGCGCGACCTGGGAAGCCGAAGGCGTGGCCGAGGGACCGGAGGCCGCCTGGCTGCGGCCGGACGAGGCGCGCGCGTGGCCGCTCGGGGCGGTGGCGCGCAAGGCCCTCGCCCTCGGGGCCGCGCCGGAGGTCAGTCGGCCTGGACTTCGGGCGGGAGCGCGCCGGCGCCGCCCGCGAGGATGAACCAGCCGACGATCTTGTCGTCGAGCTCGCGCAGCCGCTTGCTCAGCAGGCTCGCGAGCAGCTTGAGGAGACGCAGCGAGGAGACCTTCTTCGGATCGAGGAGGTCGTCCACGATCCCGCGCGGGATCCCCAGCACGACCGCTTCGCCGTCGTGGGCCCGGGCGTCGGCCGAGCGCGGCTGGTTGTCGATCAGCGCCATCTCGCCGAAGAAGTCGCCCCGCTCGAGGAAGGCGAGCGCCTCCTCGCCGGCGCCGGGGATGTACTTGCTGATCATCACCCGCCCGGAGAGGAGGATGTACATCTCGTTGCCGGCATCTCCCTCGCGGAAGAGGACCTCGCCCGGCGCGAGCCGCCGCTCCCGGGAGAGCGTGGAGAGGAGGTTGATCTCGAGCGAGGAGAGGCGCTGCTCGCGGAAGAGGCTCTGCTTGGCGTCGAGACCGACGTGGAAGCCGGCGTTGTCGAGCGGCGTGGCCTCGACCGGCCGGGTGGGGCGGGGCGTCGCGTGGGCGAAGAAGCGGGTGAGGCGATCGTTCGTCTGCCGCAGCTTGCTCGAGAGGCTCTTCCAGAAGGTCCAGTAGAGGGCGAGCGCCAGCCGCTGGTCGCGCGCGATGAGGGCGCTGGCGGCGACGGGGTTGAGGATCAGCAGCTCGGTCGGGGTGTCGCCGAAAGCGTCGCTCGAGCGCGCGACGGTATCGACGAAAGCGGTCTCGCCGAAGATGTCTCCGGCGCCGAGCCGGGCGAGGGTGAACTTCCCGTAGGGGGTGTCGCGCTGGATGCGCACCCGGCCGCGCTCGACGAGGTAGGCGTCCTGGGTCGGATCCCCCTCCTTGACGATCGTCACCGCGGCCGGATACCGCACCCGCGAGAGGCAGCCCGCGAGGAGCTCGAGCTGAGCGTCCTGGAAGTGGCCGAACGCGTCCATCTCGCGGAGGCTTTCGGTGATCGTGCGCACGGCAATCTGAGTTTAGCCCGGAATCCCGCCCGCGCGGGGGTGGCCGGGCCGCATCGGAAGGGTTGTTAGGATCCCCGGCGCCCATGCTCGCCTATCGCCTCGCCGTCGAGTACGAGGGGACCCGCTATCGGGGCTGGCAGGAGCAGGCGAACGCCCGCACCGTGGCGGGAGAGCTGCGGCGGGCCGCCGCCGAGGCGCTCGGCTCGGAGGTCGAGCTCGGCGGCGCCGGGCGCACCGATGCCGGGGTCCACGCCCTGGCCCAGGTGGCCCACCTCCGCTGCCGTTCGCGGCGCGAGCCGCTCGCTCCCGCCGCGCTGCGTGCGGCGGTGAACGACCGGCTCCCGCCCGACATCAACCTGCTCTCGGTCGCTCCCGCCTCGCCCCGCTTCCACGCGCGCCACGATGCGCTCCTGCGCAGCTACCTCTACCAGATCGCCCGGCGCCGGACCGCGTTCGCGAAGCGCACCGTCTGGTGGGTTCGCGCGCCGCTCGACGTTGAGCGGATGCGCCGGGCGGCGGCGGCGATCCCCGGGCGGCACGACTTCGCTTCCTTCTGCGAGAAGCCGGAGCGGCAGGAGAGCACGCTCGTGGTGGTCGAGGCGGCCGAGGTGGCGGAAGCGGGCGAGCTCGTCCTCGTCCGGCTGGTCGCCTCCCACTTCCTCTGGAAGATGGTCCGGCGCCTCGTCGGCACGCTGGTGCAGGTGGGCACCGGCGCCGAGCCGGAAGAGCTCATCGCGGCCCGTCTCGCCGGCGAGCCGGCCGCGGCGCGGTTCGAGGCCGCCCGCTTCACCGCACCCCCCTCGGGCCTCTTCCTCGAGCGGGTCCTCTACCCGGGCGAGGCGCCGCTCGGCCCGCTGGCCCCGGCGACCCCGCTCTCGCCACTCGCCCCGCCCCGCTTGCCGGGGCCGGAGGCTCCGTGAGGCTGCTGCTCGCCTACCACAACCCGTCGCGGGAGATGACCCCGGCGCCGCCGGTGGGGATGGCCTGCATCGCCACCGCCGCCGCCGCCGCGGGGCACGAGGTCGCCTTCTGCGACCTCACGCTCTCCTCCCGGCCGCTCCGGTCGCTCGCCCGGGCGCTCGCCCGCCACCGTCCGGAGGTGGTCGGCTTCTCGGTGCGCAACATCGACAACGTCGTCCGGCAGCGCGCGGCGCGCGAGCTCGACGCCCAGCGTGAGCTGCTCGCCGCCGTCCGCGCCTGGGGCCCGGCCCGGATCGTCGTCGGCGGGCCTGCGGTCTCCCTGCTCGGGGCGCAGGTGCTCACCCGCCTCGACGCCGACTTCGCGGTGATCGGCGAGGGGGAGGAGACGGTTCCCGAGCTGCTCGCCGCGCTTGGCGAAGGACGGTCGCCGGCCACGGTCGCGGGGATCGCCTGGCGCGACGCGGCGGGGCTGCACGCGACGCCGCCCCGCCCCCGCGCCGCCTTCGGTGCCTCCGGCCTCGAGAGCTGGATCGACTGGCGCCCCTACGAGCGGCGCGGACACACCTGGCCGATCCAGACCAAGCGCGGCTGCCCGTACGGCTGCTCCTACTGCGGCTATCCGCTGCTCGAGGGGGCGGCGATCCGCCGCCGCGATCCGGTCGAGGTCGTCGACGAGATCGCGCGCGTCGCCCGGCGCTGGCGGCCGCGCACGTTCGAGATCATCGACTCGGTCCTCAACGAGCCGCCCGGCCACCTGCTCGCGCTCTGCCGCGAGCTCGCGCGCCGGCGGCTCGGCGTCGAGCTCACCGCCCTCGGGCTCTCGCCCCGCCACACCGACGAGGAGCTGTTCGCGGCGCTGCGCGCCGCCGGGTTCCGGTCGCTCATGCTCTCGCCGGAGTCCGCCTCGCCGCGGATGCTCGCGGCGATGCACAAGGGGTTCGACCGCGCCGACCTCGACCGCACGGCGGCGCTCGCGCGCGCCTCCGGCCTTGACTGCTGCTGTTTCTTCCTCCTCGGCGCGCCGGGCGAGAACAGGGAGACGGTCGAAGAGACGCTCGCGTTCATCGAAAGGGAGCTCACGAGCCGGCGGTTCTTCACCATCGTCTTCACCGGCATCCGCCTGCTGCCCGGCGCGCCGCTCACCCGCGCCGAGCAGGCTGCCGGGCGGCTGGCGCCGGACCACGACTTCACCGAGCCGACCTTCTACCTCTCCCCCGAGCTCGACGAGGCCTGGACGCTGCGGCGGATCAACCAGACGATCGCGCGGCAGCCGAACGTGGTCCATGCGGCCGAAGGGGAGGTCGCCGCCTGGCAGCGGCTCCTCGAGGGCGTGGCCTTCCGGCTGGGCTTCCGCCCGCCCGTCTGGCGCCTCTACCCCCGCCTCCTGAGCTTCCCGCCCCTCGCCTGGCTCCGCCGCCGCTCCCCCGAGGTGGGCGCGCCGGCCTGAGGCGGGCGGCGATCCGCCTGCGGCCTCTTTCACAGCGTCCCGGGCGGGCCCGAAGGTATCGTTCGCGCATGCCCACTGCCGCGGCCTGCCGCCTCGTCTTCCGCCCCGCATTACTCCTCCTGCTCGCCCTCCTCGGCGGCGCCGTCGCGGCCGCCGCCCAGCCGGCGCTCTTCGCCACCGGTTTCGAATGGGGGGATCTCGGCGACTGGGCGGGGGCCGTGCCCGCGCGCTGCGACCGGCTCGACGCCTTCGGACGGGGGCTCACGCCGGCGGGCGAGCTCCATGTGGCGCCCGGCGGCAGCGACACGGCCGGCGACGGCTCGCCCGGGGCGCCGTTCGCGACGATCGGCCGGGCCGCCCAGCTGGCGGCACCCGGCACCGCGATCCGCGTCCACCCCGGAACGTATGCCGGCGGCATCTACCTCTCCGACCTCGCGGGCACCGCGAGCGCGCCGATCTGGATCGGCGGGCTGCCCGGCGCGCCGCGCCCGGTCATCGCGGGCGGGAGCGAGGGGCTCCACCTCACCCGCGGCCGGTACCTCGTGATCCACGACCTCGAGGTCCGCGGCGCCGCGGCCAACGGGATCAACGCCGACGACGGCAGCGCCACGAACGATCCGTTCGCCTCCCACCACCTGACCTTCCACGGCCTCTCCGTGCACGACATCGGCAGCGGCGGCAACGAGGACTGCCTGAAGCTATCCGGGGTGAACGACTTCACCGTCGCCGGCTCGGAGTTCACCCGCTGCGGCGGCGACGACTCGGGCAGCGGGGTCGACATGGTCGGCTGCCACCGCGGCACGATCGCGCGCAACCGCTTCCACGACCTGTCGGCGAACGCGGTCCAGGCCAAGGGAGGCAGCGCGGAGATCGAGATCCGCGCCAACCGGCTGCTCGACTCCGGGGTGCGCGGCTTCAACCTCGGCGGCGCGACCGGCGACCCCTGGTTCCGGCCGCCCCTCTCGCCCTCCGCGCCGAACGCCGAGGCGCGCGATCTCGTCGTGGTCGCCAACCTGATCGTCGGCTCGGAGGCGGCGGTCGCCTACGTCGGCTGCAGCGGCTGCGTGGTGGCCCACAACACGATCGTCGACCCGCAGCGCTGGATCCTCCGGATCCTCCAGGAGCGGGTCTCGGCCCCCCCGTACACCTTCGAACCGTGCCGCGACGGGGTCTTCACGAACAACCTCGTCTCTTTCGCGCGCAGCGCGCTCTCCACCCACCTGAACATCGGTCCGGACACCGCACCCGCCACCTTCACCTTCGCGAACAACCTCTGGTACGCCTGGGACGCCCCGGCGCAGTCACAGCCCGCGCTCCCGTCGCCGGAGACGAACGGGATCTACGGCGTCGATCCCGACCTCGGACCCGGCTACCGGATCGGCCCCGGCAGCCCCGCGGCCGGCACCGGCGTGACGAGCCCCTGGAGCGACGGCGACCACGACGGCGCCTGCTTCGCGACGCCCCCGAGCCGGGGCGCCTTCGAGGTGCCCTGAGCCGCCGGGCAAGGGAGCGCCAACCGGGGCGGATCTCGTCAGCGCTTCACGGACGGAGGAGGCCCGGTGCGAGCAGCCGCGGATCTCCTCTGCCGTGGTCGCCTTCTCTAGCGAAAAGTCACCAAAGAGCGGGGAGCGGCGCGGGGCGCGGTGTCGGTGAAGATCACATCCACGATTCTCCTCACGCGGCCGTCCGACATCCCCACCCACCCCATCCAGCGGATCAGGTTTCCGTGCGAGTCGAGCTTGCGGGTGTCCCGGTAGTCTAGGTCGATCCAAGACACGTTGGCCTCCCGAAGTTTGAGGACTTCCCCGGGGTCGACACGCGCGTTGTGGTTTCGATCGATCCAGAGCCGGAGCTGATCGAACACGCGGTCGGCGCTTGAGATCCGCCCATCCCCGTTGCCACCCTCGCTGATTTGATCGAACACCGCGAGCGCCTCGAATCCGTTGGGAGCGATCGAGTAGGGTTGTTCCGCAGCATCTCCGAAGAGCTCCCCGCCGTTGTTCACCCAGCCATCGCCATTCCGGTCCAGCCAGAGGAAACCAATGTCGCGGTCCCTCACCGTCCAGGTGATGAAATTCATCGAACCGTCCGCGTCGATGTCGAACCAAACGCCGTCTTCCAGTCCGCAGAACTCGAAACCCAACTCGTCCAAAACAAAGACGAGCGGCGTGCAGCGCCCTGCGCACACATCTTCTGGCGACGGTGCGACTGGCCCTCGCGGAATTGGTACGGATCCCGACTCGAATCTCGTGACCCAACGAGCGTCAGCCAAGTTGCACGCCAAATCAGTAACCGCCCTGGGCTGCGCAACCCGCTCGCCATCGACCCACAAGATCTCCGCCGGGCCCATGATGCCGTTGTCATTGCAGCTGGAGTGGCCTAGGCCCAGCACATGTCCAAGCTCATGGGCAAGGGTGTCGACAGGATTACAGACAACCCCTTCCTTGCTCGTTAACCAAACTATGATCGTAAAGGAATTGTTTGGCTCGGGATATGTTCGTCCACATGTCGAATCATCTGATGCGGTGTCCTCGATATCAACGACCACGTGGACAGGCGCCGAAACGTTGAGAACAAACCTGGGAAAACCAAGGCCATAATTGCTACAACGTGTCTCCCAGTAGGCCACCGCTTGGTCGATCGTCTCCTTGTATGAGGGGTGAGCATCAATGGAGATGAGGCTCGCGTAACCGCCACTGGCCGGCCAATGCGTCATGCAGCCAATCGCGCAATCCGGGGTAAAGAGCAGGTAGCTTGCGAAAAGGATGCCGAAGAACGCTAGAAGCTATCCCAT
>ERZ795051.3974-NODE-3974-length-14354-cov-68.667669_pt1 | contig 14354 bp, 13 predicted proteins | sample MGYA00375135_ERZ795051 | MGnify/ENA primary metagenome ERZ795051 (study PRJEB30180, sample SAMN05720222) | activated sludge metagenome | isolation source: Anaerobic digester | place: Japan | collected 2015-05-26 ... | reverse complement strand
ACGCTGCTCATGATCGAAAACTACAGAAGCGGAATGATCTGGGAACTGACCATGGATAGCCAATACATAAAAACCGGTCTCGAAAGACTGGGCTTCTCGCGGCGGTAAGAACCATCCAGCATCCGGCAGCCCGGAGCAGATCCTCACAGGTTCAGAAGTTCGAAAAGGTGTCTTTCGAGAGCCTTAAGCGACAGGTGTTCTGAGCCTATTTCGAAGTTTTCGTTGAGCTTGCGCTTCACAAAATCTCTCATAACTATCTCTTTCGAGAATCTGCTTGCCTCCTGTTCAATTCTCTCTTGTGGAACTTGTAGCAGTCCATCTCGTTCCGAGTATCGATCGCCCAGCGAAAATGTCCAGAAACCAAGCGGTGCTATGTCGCTCTTGAAGACAGGATATTCAAAGACGATGACGGGCAGTCTGGCAAATATCGCCTCTATGAACTGGTTGCCCCAGCCCTCTATTACGCTCGTGTATGTGAAGAAGTCGGCTATTGTGTAAGCGTCCCAAAGACTGTATGTTTTTTCAGGATTAAATGAACGTGTTGCTCCAACTATCTTATAAGCATCTACAAGTTTTACACCCTTCGAGGTCGCATATCGATGTATACTGTCATTATAATTAATACTGTCTTTTTCAGGCGAGCCGACCAGACAGATAAGTGCACTGGAATGAGAATTGACGGGTCTACCGTTGTATAGTATCTTTTCTCTGATATCGTCCAAATGTTTTTTCGAGAAGTGCGATACGAAATCTATTGCCATCTCTATGGCTTTACGTTCGACGATCCTTGTCGCCTGAAGGAATACTAGGTCTGTCTCCCCGATACCCAGTCTTGAACGCATGTCCATGTTGAACGAGTCTCTTTCCCATGGTTTCTGATCGAAATAGAATACGTTCGGAATAGTTCTTGAATCAAGTCCTTTTCGCTTTTGCAACTCTCTCTGCGCGATCGAGTTAATTGTTACGTGTCTTATGCTCTCGTGAGAGGGTGGGCAATTTTCGTTCAAGAGCCGCACCACGAGATCACAGGTCGGTCTTGAGAATCTCTCTCGTTCCCAGTAGAAGTCATGATGTACGCCGAGCGCCTTTATTTGCGACTTCTCCACAAATCTTCTGAGAGCGGCGGCGGCAGCGAGATTGTGCCCCAGAGACCAGATGTTGTTCACTATCAGGAGTTCAGGCTGCCACCGGTCGAGGTTTCTGTGTAGGCTTTCTTCTATTGATCCGCAATACTCTTCGATTCTCTTTTCTAGTTCGTGTTCCGTTATCTTCAGTTCACAAAAGCACTGTTCATGGAGTTCTTTATTCGTCTGAACTTCATAATTCATTTCGGGGATCTCGTAACCTGTCTTTCCTCCCAGAGAGCCACTGACATACTTTACATCGTTGCCGAGTCTTCTCAAGACCGTTTCCCACTTCTCCATCTCAAGAGAGACACCGTCCTTTTCGCCCGACCTGAAGTGAACGAGTCCGATTCTCATGTCAAAACCTCTTGGGCTTCAAAGCTTCGCTCAAGCTTTCCAAATGAGGTTTTATTTCGGGGCCGGTCTTAATCATAAGTAACTTGTAGAGGATATCGACAACTACAAGTTCACCTATTCTGTTTGTCACAAGGTAGCTTGGACCCTTTGTCGTTGTTCCACAGTAAAGAACAGCGTCCGCGGACTTTGCCATCGGAGAATCGATTCCCGAAGTTATGGCAACGATCTTTGCGCCAGAATCCCTGGCAACTTCCATCGATTTGACAAGATCGCGTATCATACCGCTATGACTGACTCCTATCACCAAATCTGTCTCCTTCAGTCCCGATGCGACCATTACCTGAGCGTGCGGATCGGTGTACGCTGCCGAAGGTATTCCCAGCAACGAGAATCTCAAAGATCCGTCTATCGCTATGGGAGAAGATCTCCCGACCGCAAAGAAGAGGACAAAAGTGGCTTCTAGAATCATTTCTATGACTTTTTCAACGGTCTCGGACTCGAGAACTTCCCTGGTCCTTCCAATAAGGCCGATATTCTCTGAAAATATCGTGTTGATTACGTCTCTGGTGGTTTCTTTCCCAGTAGCCGGAACGACAGCTTCAGCGGGAAAGCTAACCTCGCGGGCAAGCGCTATCTTGAATTGCTGGTAACCTTCGAAGCCGAGCTTCTTGCACATTCTGTATATTGTTGCCTCACTTGAACCGCTGTATCTTGCCAATTCAGTTATACTGTAATGAATAACATCGTCGGGCCTCTCAATTATGTAGCCGGCCGCGAGCTTTTCGGATTCACTCAGACCTTCAAAGACACCCTGTATTCTCGAAAGGATCACCTTCTCCACCTCTCTCTGAGGTATTCGAGAGAATCCTTGAACAATTCAAGCTGTTTCTCGATGACTGCTTCAGCCTCTTCGTCGGAGAAGCAAGTCGTTTCCGAGACGAATGCGGCAACTCTGGCAAAGTAAAGCGGAATGAGCGATTTTATGAGATGCTTCCTGAGATCTCTGTTCCTGTATAAGCAGGCGTAAGAGAAGACAATCTTTGTCCAGATGGTTGTTTGGATCTCTCCGCTCTCTCTCGACGATTTCAGCTCTTCACACAGTTCGTCATCGAGAACATTTTCGATAAAGCTCCAGTTTTCACTTATGCCGGCTCTTGCAACGTTTTTGAGGTTTTCGATGTCAACGTTAACCGGTTCGGGCCTCATATCGGGAAGGGTACCGTATATGGGTGCGGTCTCGATAGTATGATCGAGTTCGAGCCATCTCTCCTGATATTTTTCCATAAGGGCAAAGAGTGTCCCGACGACCTGACTGAACATCGGTCCTAGCTCCTTGCCCGGATCTTTGACGTCGTGTATTTTTGCGCCCAACGCTGCCTGATAGACGTCCCCGCTCCCTTCGCACAAGGCCAGTGTCGTAAACCAAATGTCTATACCAAAGCGTGCCACATCGCTTTGCCAGGTCTCTTCAGATTCGATTAGGTAGCGCTCTACCATGTCTCGACTTATACCGAAGTCACCACCGATAGGCTGTCGAATTTTCTTTCCGTACAGAGTGGAGGTCAATGGATAGCATATATGGTTAGTGATCGTCCCGTCATATTTATGCCTCAGATAGTAAGGTGTCACGTAGCTCGCACCCTGTTCCAGTATCGGAGATGCCAAACGTTGCAGCCACCATGGAGCAACGCTTCTCAAATCCGAATCGAGAAGGACTACTGCCTTTGCGTCTAACTCTCTGGCGGCTTCGAGTATCGCTCTGAGCGCGCTCCCCTTCCCGGGTACTCCACGATAAGCGAAGCTTATCTTTTCGACCTGTCCAGTGTTCACACCCATAAACCGTTCCTGAGTGCCGTCTGAACTGCCGCCGTCGGAGTTTAGTATCATCCCGTTTCCGCCGAAGTACTCCTTCAATCCCTCAGCGGAGACTCTTACCACATGTTCGATTGTAGTTGCGTTGTTGTAACTCGGTATGCCGACCACAAGGTCAAATCCCTTTCCCTTTTCAGAGAGTTCACTCAAAGTTATATTATCAAGCGCTTTCGGCATACTCTCACCTCCTGTTTTTATCTATCTTAGTGTAGCGAGAAGGAACTCGACTGTTCTTCGCTTTATTCTCAGTGAGTTTAATTCTATAAAGAGCTCTCTTTGGTCCTGAGACTCATTCCTTTCAGTTAATTGCAAGAACGAAAGCCTCAACTCGAGAGCTCTGCGCCTTTTGCTATACACATCCAGAAGAACCTCATACTTCTCTCTCCCATCGGAAAGCAGCGCTATTTGCTCTAATCTTCTCGCCTCTTCTTTTAGTTTCTTCGCACTCGCTTTCATTTCCTTCAAAGTCACTTCATCTGCAACGGCCGTATCTTCGGACACACTCCATCCCATTTGAGGATAGACCATCTCAACAAAACCATCAAGGGGAGCATCTACTGACGGCCTATCAAAAATCGCAGACTTCTTCTTCAGTGTTACTATTTCTCCCGGCTTCAACAGGCCGCTGAAGTTGCCTTTCTCCTTGCCGTCAGGGTGCACTTCTATCCAGTCGTTGCACACATCGAGAGCTGCTTGCGAGTTCGAAGGATTGAACACCCTCAGAAAGATATCTCGGCTACCGGGTAAAACCTGAAGCGATGAGATCTCTACTCCCGAACCCCTATAAATAGATACCCCGGTGGAGCTGTTCTCGAACCCGTTGTGAAATACAATGGGTGGATTGAAAAACGATGATTTGTACACAGTAAAATCCTCAGGAGCTCCGAAGTAAAGACCTATTGTCCAGCTAACTTTACGCTTGCAAGCGGCCTTTGGAGTAAACATTGCAGGCCCGGCGTCGCCAACTCTCCCTGAGATGTCGTCTTTAGCGAGCCAAGTAACCGATCTGGAAACGATAAGCGAAGTTTCTGGAATTACCGCGTTATCCGAAAATCTCCTCGTAGTGTAAGAATAAATACCTCCGGCCATTAGCGCAGCCAAGGACAAGACGCTCTCTCTACAAACGAAGTCCTTCATTGGGAAGACATCGCATACGCCTACCTCTCTAGCCGCTACAAGAAAGGGTTGAAGAAGACCGGCAGGATCCTGTAAAGCCACATATTCGTTACGTTCGACCCTGTCGAACGGCATACCGGCGACGAGCTTACCGGACTTTCTCACTGTCAGGAGAATCGCATATCCCTGCGAAATACCGTTCACAGAGAACTCTATCGAAACGGTTGGCAGGTCAGAGAAGGTAACGAACATTGAGATGTCGGCCATGTTCGAGGCGAAGATCAGTTCAATCTCCGACGATATATCGCTTCGCCTGACCACTTTCGCAGATGTCAGCGAAAGATCGACGGCTTCCTTGAGATCGCAGGAGTATTCATCGCCGCCGTCGGTAACGACCTGAGGGAAAAGCTCGAGTAGTTCACCTTTGCGTTTCATTGTTATTCTGCCGTTCTGAACGACAGCAAAATAGTGGTCGTTCTGCCAGATGTATCCTTCCGCGTCCTCCTGAACGGATCTCAGCGGATAGCTCTTTGCATCTAGAGTCGCAATAGTTCCCGGTTCACACGACGCTCTCAAATAGCTTCCACAATACTCGAAAGCCACTTCCGATCTGTCGGCATTGGTATTGAAGTAAGAAAGCCCGTATGGAAGCAATCTAGCAGCTCCTTTGAGCGCTTCGCTGACTATCTTGCGACAGGAAACGAGCACTCTCTCGTACCTTGCTTCCATCTCTTCGTGAACCCGATCGACGCCTACACCGCAGATACTGTCGTGCACGAGGTTCTGGAGTACTAATTTCCATGACCTCTCCAGCAAATTAGCCGCTTCAGCGGGCTGATAGATACTCATCAGAGGGCCTACTACTTTCGAGAGCAACTGTTCGCATTTCCAGTTCATCAGCTTCAAATAAGACCGGGTAGAGAGCGTACCGGGAAATGTTGAAACTATCCGGCCAGAAATGAGCTCTCCGGAAACTTCTCTCAGAGTATCATAGGCATTCCGTCGGACCACATCGGCGTACTCTTGCGGACTTATCGTACTTACTCCGGGCATTATGGAGGGGTCTTCCGGTTCGGGATCGAGATCATATCCGTCGAGCAACGGAACGAGCTCCATAGATGAGTATGGGCGAAGTTTCGCTATCTCATTTTTCAGTCGTGTTCCCGCTATTTCCGGGTTTTCGCAGATCCTCATAAGGTTTCTATAACTGTCGAGAAGATATACCATGAGTACTTCGCTTCCGTCCGGAGAAGACCATTTTGCCTCGGTACAGGGAACCTCTCCTGGGTCGAAACCTCTCCAGAGAAAGAGCGAATCGATGGAAAAGAGCTTGTGGATTTGAGGAACCTGAGAAGAGAATCCGAAGTTGTCGACAAGCCACCCCGTACTGGCCGCTGAGCCCGTCAACTCTCTAGCCGACTTCATGCCAAAGTAGATATTCATCAACGCCGCTTCTTCAGAGATACGCCAGTCTATCTGTCCATAATAGGGACCAACGAAGAGGTTTCTACTGTACCTGTGAAGCCTCGTAACAAACTCGCTTCTCTCCAACTGGGGAAGCGTGTTCAGATAGTCTTCCAGCATGAGTGTCTGTCCATCTAGAGTAAAGACATAATCGGCATTCTGCTCTATGAGATTGAACAGCTTATCGTAAAACCGACCGAGCAGGTGTGTAGTCTGCTTTTCGGTGACGAACCATTCTCTATCCCAGTGTGTGTGAACAATAATCTTCATTTATAGATCCCTTCAATCTAAAATTGACCTCTCGCTTTCCGGATCGAAGAGGCGGATCTTCGTAGTGTCTACGTACATATTCATCGTTTTCTCCTCTTCAAAGATCTCGTCGCCTGCGATCTTCGATATAATTCGCATGTCGCCGACCTTGAGGTGAACTATCGTCTCTGCACCAAGTCTCTCTGTGAAGTAGACCTTCCCCTCTATCGTGGTCGACTCCTTTCCGGCGATATGATGGATATTCTCCGGCCTTATTCCCATTATGAGCCTGTCGTGTTTCCCACTCTCGATCTTCTTTGCGATTTCTGGTGTACATTCAACTTCAACGCCCGGAGCTACCAGACACATTTTTCCTTCCTTTCTCTTGATCTGGACATCTATAAAATTCATCTGCGGAGAGCCAATGAAACCGGCGATGAACTTGTTTGCGGGCTTGTGATATATGTCTTCTGGCTTCCCGTACTGCTGGATAACTCCTTCTCTCATAACGGCGATCAGATCTCCCATAGTCATTGCCTCGACCTGATCATGCGTAACGTAAACGGTAGTTGTTCCCAGCCTTTCTTGCAGTTTCTTCAGTTCACTCCTCATCAGAACCCTGAGAAGAGCGTCGAGGTTGCTTAGCGGCTCGTCCATCATCAGCACGGCAGGCTCGAGAACTATCGCCCTCGCCACTGCGACTCTCTGGCGCTGACCCCCAGATAACTGAACGGGATATCTGTCGAGCAGTTCGGATATACCCAACAACTTCGCGGTATCCAGCGTTCTTTTCTCTATCTCTTGCCTGTCGAACTTCTTTATCTTCATCGGATAGGCTATATTGTCATAAACTTTCATGTGGGGCCACACTGCATAACTCTGAAAGACCATGGAGACATTTCTGTCCTTTGGAGCGTAGTTCGTCACATCCTTTTCGCCAAACAGTATCTTCCCCTCGGTCACCTTCTCGAGACCCGACATACATCTCAACAATGTCGTCTTGCCACATCCCGATGGTCCCAACAGCACAACGAACTTGCCGTCTTCTATCTTAAGATCTATTCCGTTCAGTGCCTTGACATTACCGAAATACTTCTTTACTTCCTGAATTGAGACTTCAGCCATTCGCACCACCTTCTCCTTTGCTACTTGAGTGAAATACCCCATAGACTCATGAGGTACTTTCTGGTGAAGAATATGAATATCATCGCCGGGACGGCCATGATTGTTCCTGCCGCAAACTTGAAATAGTCGGGTGCATTCATGGCGGCATTTAGAATATGCGCAGGCAGCGTTCGATTTCCGACCGTCAGGATTGCCGCTACAAAGACCTCATTCCACGACATGATGAAGGCGAATATAGCCGATGCGGCAAGTCCCGGAAGCACCAACGGCATCGTTATTCTCATGAATGAGGCAAAGCGAGAGAGACCGAATATCATTCCCGCTTCTTCATATTCTACGGAAACACCGCCAATGATACTCGATGAGATCAGCACCACAAAGGGCAAAACCATTGAAGTATGAGCGAGCGCTACACCGAGCAGAGTATCGCTCAGATTGACTCTCATGTAGAGTATCAGAAGAGGGATCCCGATTATTAGCACCGGAAAGGACCTTGTCAGGAGTATTCCAAGCCTTATCGCATTCTTTCCCCGAAAGACGAATCTGGTCAAGGCATATGCCGCTGGCAGCCCGAAGAGAAAGCTTATTCCAATTGACATACCCGCAACCTGTACACTATTGAGAGTCGCTCTCCAGCCTCCGAGTGTCACGAAAAGACTCCTAAGATGATCCAGCGTCAAAGATCTGGGCAGGATTCTACTGGGATTGTAGTACTCCCCCGAAGGAGTGAGAGACGATATCACGATCAAAACTACGGGCGAAAGGAACCAGATGGCTATAACAACCGACACAAGAAGTATCAGAACCTTCTTCATCATGCTCTCGCCCCCTCGACTTCCTTAGATCTCAACACCACTAGATAAATCCAGCTAATGATAATCGACACTATTGCTATCACCAGACCGTACGATGCTGCTACGTTTGAGTTAAACCGTATCGACTGCCAATAGTAGGCCTCTCCTGCAAGTACGGGAATGTCCCTTCCCGTAAGCAACCAGGTGACTCCGAATATCTGAAAGGCAAAAAGAGTTCGAATAAGCAAAGCCGAAAGCATCGCGGGTTTGAGTATTGGAAGTATTATCTTGCGAAGTTTTGTCCACCTCGAAAAGCCAAAGACGTCGGCAGCTTCGAGATACTCCTTGTTAACGGACTGGAGACCCGCCAGAATAATCACGAAAACCAGAGGCGTAGCTCGCCAGATTTCTGTGATTACGATCACCCAAAAGGCCCTCGATTCGAAACCCCTTCCGAAGAAATAGATGGGAGTATCTGTCAAACCGAGGTTCAGCAGAATCTTATTTATGTAACCTGAAGGGCTGAATATCGAATAACTCATGAGCGCGGCAGACACATCGCTTAGAGCAAGCGGTATCGAGATAATATATAGAAGGAAGAGGTAACCCTTGAATCTCATGTTTATAAACAGAGCAAGTGCCAGAGCCAGAACCAGCTGTGCGGGAACAACGATAGCCGAAATCGCGAGAGTATATTTAAGCGCCTTCCATATCTCTCCAGTGCGCGTAACTCGCAGGAAGTTTCCCAGAGGTTCTGTGGAATGCGTAAATGCCAATCTAAAGGTTTCGATAAGCGGATAACCCAGAAATACTATCAGAAACGCTATTACAGGTATGAAATACAGATACGGAGTAACACCCTTCTTGTAAGTCATGAACGTCACGTCCTTCTACATAAATCGTGAAAGAAAAAAGGGCTGGGGTTTAATCCAGCCCCTTGTAAACTAATTTACAGTCCGATATCGGGCAGTGGTAACGGTGCGCCCTGATCTTCGAAAAGCTTCATTATCTCTGGACCAACTTCGTTAATAACCTTTCGGATATCTTCGCCGCGAATCACTATTCTCGTGAAGGCGTCTCTGTACATCGAACTGTACTCGCCGCCCAGCGGACCAAGACCGGGAATGAAAGCGGCAACGGCGTCCGAGGCACCACTCTGACTAACGACTCCCGCAGCGATAACTCTCATCGGGCCTTCAGGTATAAAGTCTGCCGCTTCCACAACGATCGGGAAGAAGCCGACTTTCTCGACAATCTGCACCTGTACGTCGGGATGAGTTAAATAATCTATCAGGGCAACTGCCTCTTCAACGTTTGGTGCATTCTTGGGAATCGCAAGACCGGCAAGCACTGTTATAGAGCCTCTTCCCTTAGGACCGGCCGGACTGGGTACGGCAACGAAATCATCCGGTCTTATCTTTGGAGCCTCACCAAGACGCGCGGTGTGATCCCAGGCAATCCATACCTCATCCCTAAGAAGAGGTTCCTGCATGCTAGACCAGGCAGAACTTGCAGGATTGACGTACTTGTTGAGTTCGATCATGTACTTCCACATTTCAACAGCATCGTCGCTGTTGAAGTTCACAACCTGAGCACCAGTGTATGAAGGATAAATATGACCGTGCAGGAATCTGTGCCAGAGACCGCCGGGTCCTTGCGGGAAGCCGAGCAACTTTTTACCAGTTGCCTCGTTCAAACCCTTTGCCCACTTTAGAAGAGCCTCGTAAGTCCAGTTGGGCGCAGCGCTCTCGACATCCTCCCTCGTTAGACCGTCAGGCAAATAGTCAAAAGCGCGCTTATTAACCATCATCACATATGTCGCCTGCATGAGGGGTACGAACTGTTTGATCCCGTAGTTAAAGCCATACTGTTCGAGAGCGGCAATAAAGGTCCTGTCCTCAAAGGTATATCCGCTCAGGTCGGTCAGCATGCCTGCCGCACCCAGCATGTCGATACCTGCCTGAAGGTCTGCAAAGAGATCGATGACAACCTTCCCGGCCTCCTGCTCGGCGCGAATTCTCGTACTCGCCTGTTCATAGGTCAGATCGAGAAATTTAACCTTTATTCCTGTTGCGCTCTCAAATCCCGGGAGCAGAGTTCCCTTTATAAACTCCTGCTCCGCGGCAGGGTGGAACTGAGTGCTTACCCACAAAACTTCAGCGAGAGCAAAAACACTTACAAACAAAACTACCAGTAGTACTAACAGCTTCTTCATGTAATCCCTCCTTCTAAGAGACAGTGGTAAAAGCTATTGGCAAAATCTTTCTTCTAGAGTGCCTTGATGAAAAATATTTTCACCACTCACAGTATATCGTTTTCCTCTACGGCCAGTCAACGAATCCCGATAGTAGCGAAATCCAGCGAGCTCTAAATAAGTCCAAAGAAATGGCATCAGGGTGAAAAAAGTCACTGTAACGCTTGAAAGCTAAACCTTTCACCCAATTACACTGGCAACTAATTGATGAACCGTAGTAGGTTGCTCATAAAAGCCAAAGAGCGATGTTTCAGTCCCTTTTCGGAAGGTGGCGAGGAAGGATACTTTCGAGCCATGCTTAATCGAAGATGAGGGAGGGCCCCTCGAAGACGCCATGCAGGTGGAGTCTTCAAACCGCCGTAAGCTGCTGTGGTAAAGAGCCATGGTAGTGAGCATTACGGAGGAAGGCGAGGCGAAGAGCCACGGCAGGTGAGTAGCAGAGGAGACGAATACAAGTGAACCACCGTAAACGTGTCGAAAGAACTCAATGTCATCAAAACCGGGGGGTCTTTCTGCCCCGGGATAAGTTTGGAGGAAACCTGCTTACTGTCCAAGCGGTGACCGGCATACAGGTGGCATGAACCTTGTACAGCCTTTGATTAGGAACTTGGGAACCTGGATCTGGATGTAAAGGGAAAAGCCACAAGTGGAAGACCCACAAGGGCGAAAGTACCGATGCCAGGTACAGGGGCGGAACAGTTCGTAGTAGTGCGGGTCTGAGCCCCAATAGTTGGACACGAAGTAAGAGAATCACGGTTTTACTATCTGAATCGGAGTTTCGTCGTTAAGTTCTTTAAATGCTTTAGGAGTTAAGTAATTCAAAGACGCATGTGGTCTAAGGTTGTGATAGAAATCCATATAGACCTTGTATTTCTTTAGAACATCCCGGGAGTCTTCGAAATGGTTCAGGAATACGAACTCTCTCTGCACATTTGAATGCTGAGACTCAATATGAGCTTGAGAATCTGGATTGTGCCTGTAACCGAACTCCTGGATTATATTGAGCTTTTCAAAGAACATTCTGACTGCTTTGGCTTTGAACTGTGTTCCATTATCCGTTCTAACCACTTGTGGAAGTGTTTCCTGGTAAAGAATCGCTTCTCTAAATAGAGCAATGACATCTCCACTCTTGCAGCTGCTGCCAATGAACGAGCCTACGATTTCCCTTGAATGGACGTCTATTATGTCCAGTAAAGCGATGTTTCCTTCAGTGATGGTGGATATGACCTTAATGTCTGCTTCCCATAGTATTCCGGGTCTATTCAATCTATGCACTGTGGAGCGTCTTACTGGATGTGTATGTCTGGTGTAGTACTTCCTTACGATCCCCAGTTTCTTTCTCAGTCTGTGTAGCTTCTTGTGGTTGACTATTATCCCCAGCTCGTTCCGTAGATACTTGCTTAACTTCTTGCTGCCAAGCACTTTCAAGTAATACCTAGGATCGTATGGATCGTCGAAATAGAAAATCTTCAGGAGTATCTCTTCAAGTTCAATGTCGGTAATTATTGTTCCGTCTGTTTTGTTGCAAAAACCCCGAGTTCTCTTAGGCGGCTTGCCGGCCAGGATAAACTTCAATTTCTTCTGGTTGTAGTAGCTGCTCTTTGGAAAAGAAAGAGCTTCTAGAACGAATGAGATTGCAAAGCCCTGTCCTATATATTCCTCAGCCAAGAATCTGTCTGTTATTCGGCTTCTCTCTTTTTTTTTAACGCTTCTTTCAGTATCTTCACCTGTAATTTGTATTCCGCTATTTCTAGAAGAAGCTTCTCTTTCTCTGTGAAAGGACCTTTGAGTTCACTTGGATTCTCTCTTATCTTGTCAAGCCCTAGTTCCTTGTATAGAACAGGTGGAATCTTATTTGGATCTCTTATGAAACTTCCTGCCCTTGATCCCTTAAAGAACGCTCCTTCTCCTTCCTCTCTGTATTTCACTGTCCAATTGTTCAATGTCTTCGAACTTATCCCATTCTCTTGTGCTACCTCTTCAAGCGTCTTGTCTGTCTCTAAATACTCTTTTGCTAGTCTCAACTTGAACTCAGGTTCATAATACTTCCCTTTCTCTCTCTTCACTCTTATTCACCCCTTCTTCTTAGTTTACTATCCGCTACTTCCTTGTCCAACTCCCCTGGGGGGTGAATACGTTCCAGTATTATCACTTGGCATACTGACAATGTTTCTCAGGAAGATTTCTTTGAATTCATCAAGATCTCCAGGGTATAATTCCCTGTCTGCTTCTCTTATTACAACTGTGTAGAATCTTCCCTCCTTTTTTGGAAGATTTCCTGCCATCTCATCGAGGGATGTGCAGATAGCTACTTTTGACTCTAAAAGAGCGCTAGCCACTTTGCTGGCAATAGGAGTTTTGTTGTGTTCGCCGAAATTGATGAACTTTTCTAGAATTACTTCTGCTCCTTTACCGGCATCCCTTAGAGTAAGGGAAATAGGAATTTTGATGTTCCCCTTTTTCTCACGGAAGAGATAGTTGCGGCGCGTCTTCTCTCTTTTTTCACAACCGGAATATTGGAGTGTTTCTCCGTTCTTTATGAGTATTATGGCCAATTCGTGAATGTAAGCATCCCCAATATCAGTTATGTACATTTGTGTTTCGTCTTTTCCTTTGGCCACTATTTGGCCAATGTCATAGGTCGATTTGAGCACCTTGTCACCTCCTTTCTACGATTTCTATCATTCCAAAACCCTGCGCATTCTTTGAACCCAACCCCCAGTCGAAAGCTATCGCTATCAGTTCTGGATCTGTATTCAATTTGAAGCTGAAATCCCAGGCGATCTGGACGAAGTTTTTGTATTTCACAATTCGCTGAATTGGTTTTGATTTGAGTTCAAAGGATAAGAAGTCTGTTGCTCCAACAGAAATGCCTAATGCAATTGCTTTCCTATTGAGATTCTCTTTGAGTTGAAGTACAAAATCCTTCTCTGCTGGGTTGTAGAAATAAGTTCTCTTCTTACCGTCGAACGTCTTCAATGTCGAATAAACTGTGACGGGCGATATCGTTCTGGCACTAATGGAATCTTTTCTAGGCATTTTAGGTTCAACCTCTATAGATTTAAGTTCGAGTCTCGTTTCGGTTAGCTTAATGCCCCCTTCTTTCAACAACCCGTTTGCAAAAGCTTGTGTGTAATCTTCAAGAGGTGACGAAAAACGTAAACTTATCGGCGGAGTGAAGTAAATCGACCCATCTCTTATTAGTTTGCTTTGACCTGAAAGCCGGGAGAACACAAACACCTTCAAAACTCTTCCATTTGCGTCGAGACCGTGCTCGTGACTGTTATGAATAATGCTTGAAAGAGTCTCGTATACTGCCGACTGAAGTGGATACGAATAACTAAGCGGAAGAGAAAGATTCTTATCACTATCGAAACGAACTTTCAGTCTCAAAGCCATACTTCCTGAGCATTGAAATAATTCTTTGTCAGTTCTTTCTAAGATTGACTAGAGGTATTTGAGATTTTGCAGTAGGTAGAAAGAACTGACTTCTATCTTGTTTGTTGCATCCAGACAAAGTGAAGACACTAGAGTAGTTGACTCAACAATCTCTCAGTTACTAGAAATCTCTGAACGAGCGATCGACAAGAAATATGTTGGAAAAACACTAGCGAAACCGATTGTCTTCGTGAATCTTCTTACACCGTATCCAATAAACAAATCAGCAACAATTGAGGTAATCCAGAATAGGGTCATTAAGCACGAACTTGGAGAAGGCAAGAGTAACAATCGTTAGAAATAGTGCCGTTACTCTGGACAGGAGATCATCTCTGCCCCCTTTTCTGGGAATCTCCACTCTGAACACCTCTTTCATTTTCTGGAACAGCCTCTCTATCTTCCATCGCTTTGAATATGTCTGTGAGTGCTTCTCCTTGAAGCTCGAATCCTTCTTTCTCGATTTCGGTCTCACTATGGCCCTTAGATCGCCTTCTTTGGTGAATTGGGACAAGAAGCTCCCTTTGAAGTAACCCCTATCGGCTATAATCAGACCGTTGAGAT
>ERZ795051.3968-NODE-3968-length-14366-cov-5.322339_pt1 | contig 14366 bp, 15 predicted proteins | sample MGYA00375135_ERZ795051 | MGnify/ENA primary metagenome ERZ795051 (study PRJEB30180, sample SAMN05720222) | activated sludge metagenome | isolation source: Anaerobic digester | place: Japan | collected 2015-05-26 ... | reverse complement strand
CGGCGCCGCGCCGGGGGCGCGCCGGACACGACGATCAGGGGCACCTGCTCCGCGAAGGCGCCGGCGACGGCGTTGAGGATGCTCAGCCCGCCCACGCCGTAGGTCACCACGGCCCCGCCAAGGCCCTTGAGGCGGGCGTAGCCGTCGGCCGCGTAGCCGGCGTTCAGCTCGTTGCAGGTGCCGACCCAGCGGACGGGGCTGGCGAGAACTTCGTCGAGGAAATCGAGAACGTAGTCGCCGGGCACGCCGAACAGGTGGTCCACCCCCGCTTGCTTCAGGCGTTGCAGAATATAGCGCGAAACCGTGCACTCGTTCGCCATGGCGTCTCCTTCCCGGTCCGGGAACCCGTCGCGCCGCCGCGACGCCCGAAATCCTATCACGGCCGGAGCCGAAGTCGAACGGAAAGCCGTGATCCCCTCCGCGCTTGATAGGCCCCGTTGCCGTCCGCTAGACTGTTGGGCAAGAGAAGGAACGCCGAAAGGAACGCGCGATGGAAACGACAACGCTGAATCCCTGGTTCTCCATGTGGTTGCATCCCCGGCGGACGATCCGCCAGATCGTCGCGACGAATCCGGATCGGCTCGTGCTGCTCCTCGCGGCGCTGGGCGGCATCGTCCAAGGCTTCGTGAATGCCGAAAGCAAATCGAGCGGCGACAAGATGTCGCTGGCGACGGTCCTGCTGATTTCGCTGATCGTCGGGCCTCTCATGGGCGTCTTCGGCCTGTGGTTGAGCGGCCTCCTGCTGCGCTGGACGGGCGGCTGGATCGGCGGCCAAGCCGATTCGCGTCGCATCCGCTCGGCCCTCGCCTGGTCGCAAGTTCCCTCCATCTGGAGCCTGCTGCTGTGGATTCCCGCGATCCTGCTGTTCGGCGCGGAATTGTTCACCAAGGCCACGCCGATCATCGACGCCAGTTCGATGCTCTCCGGCCTGTACCTCGTTTTCTCGTTGGGCACGACCGTCATCGGCATCTGGAGTTTCGTGGTCTTTCTCCATTCCCTGGGCGAAGTGCAGGGGTTCTCCGCCTGGAGAGCCTTGCTCAACGGGATCCTGGCGATGCTGGTCGTTCTGATCCCGATTCTCGCCATCGCCGGAATCGCGATCTGGCTTGCGTGATCGATCCGCGCTTTTTTCCCGAGCTGCCGCTTTTTGACAATCCGCCGTTCCGCGGTAGTTTTCTAGGTCGATAATGATGCGACCGATGAAAACGAAGCCCGACAGACTCGCCCCGGCGCGGACCGACGTGCCACCTTCCGCAACGGCGAAAGCCCTCGCCGCCCGGCTGGGGTGGAACGCGGCCGATCCAAACGCCTCCAGCCGCATCCCGTCCGTCGTCCTGACCGACCGGGCATTGGCGGCGCTGCGCGAGCTGACGCTGCCTGCGGGCGCGTTCGTGCGCATCGGAGTCGTGCCGGGCGGGTGTTCGGGGCACACCTATTCCGCCGTCGTGGACGACCGGGCCGATCCCGCCGATTTGACGCTGGTCGAATCCGGCCATTTGCGGATCGCGACCGATCCGCAAAGCGCCGTCTATCTGGACGGGTTGCGGATCGACTACAGCGACGACCTGATCCGGTCCGGATTCCGTTTCAGCAATGCCAAGGCCGGCGGCTCGTGCGGTTGCGGCGCCAGTTTCAAGGCAACGCCATGAGCGCGCAGCCCATCGACTTGACCGGCGGCAAATCCGTCTACTGCCTCAACCAGCAGCAGCTCGACCGGGCATTGGCGCTGGCCGCCGAGGAGTCCCCCGCCGGCGCGCGCATCCGCGACGCCGTGGCCCGCCTCGAAGCCGGCTGCAGCCGCAACGAACGCGCGGCCATCGCATTTGTCCTGATCCGGCATTTGCAGGACACGGCCGAAGCGCCGCCGCCGGCGGCGCGATGATTCCGCGCGCCGGCATTTTCATGGAAAACTAACTCGATCTCCCGGCCGGAATTCCCTATTTTCCGTTGCATAGGCCGGCAAGGCGCCGGCCACGCCGCGGGCGCCGTCGGCGCCGCGCACGACAGGAGGAGCAACGTGAAACGAGCCACTTCCAGCACCGCGACGTTCTTATTCGCATGCCTGATCGGCGCAACGATCGCCGCGTCCGCCGCCAGTCTCGACGTGGATTTCGGCCAAACCGTCGTCGTTTCGAACGGCGCGGTTTACGACGACGCGGTGGTGCGCAACGGCGGCGTGCTCGTTCTCGACGGGGGCGCCATCGGCACCAACGCCATGCCGAGCGTGAACGTCGAGGCCGGCGGCCGCTTCGTCGTCTACGCCGGCACGATCAACTACTTCGAAAACCGCGGCATCGTGGAACTCTACGGCGGCCGGCAATCGACGATTTCCTCCGAAAACCGCGGCTATCTCCGGATCGCCGGCGGCGATCCCGGCACCCAGATCGTCCATCTGGACGGCACCCTGGACGTCTATTCCACGGCCACCAACCGCCCGGCGTGGGAGATCGACTCGACCACGACGAACGGCAATCCCCAGATCCGCCTGTACAGCGTTTCCAATTCCCTCGCCGCCGGCAGCTATCCCTACGCGGCATTGATTCCCGCCAGCTACTATCCCTTCGGAAAGATCTACCACGACCAGGCGCGGTTCTGGCCCAACACCCAAATCGTGGTCCAAGTGGACATCTCGGTGGCCTCGAATTGGCCTGGGCTCGTCCAGTCCTTTATCCGTCCCGGCCCGAAATCCCCCGTGCTCCGCACCCGGCCGGCCATCGAAATTTCCTGGACTTCGCAAACCGGCCGCACCTACCAGGTGCAGCGCTGCACGAACCTGGGCGGCGCGATCTGGGAAAACCTGGGCCTGCCGGTGCATGCCCGCAGCACCAATTCGTCCGTGCTCGACACGATGCCCGACACCAACGCGACCTATCGGCTGCAACTGCTGGATTGATCGAAACCCGCCCCGGCCGGCAACGCCCGCGCCGGTCCGCAAGGCGGGCAAGCCCCCGATTACGGGGCGGGATTCGCCGCGACGCGCCCGAAATAGGCCGCGAAGGCTTCCACGACGGCCGGATCCCGGATCGCCACGCAAGTCTCGTTGCGGTTTTCGAGCGCGTCCTTGCCCCAGTTGACCGAGCCGATCACGGCGCAGCCGTCCGCAACGACCACCTTGGCGTGGGTGGTGGTTTTCAGCGGATCGTCGAACGTCGCCACGCCGGCCTCGGCCAGGAATCGCTTGGCCGGCGCATTGACCTTGTTCAGCAGGCGGTTGTAGTCGCTCAAATCCATGGCCACGGCGACGTCCACGCCGCGCGCGCGCGCGGCCGCCAGGGCTTCGACCAGTTGGTTCACTTTGCTGCCGGCGTATTTCGGCGCGTAGTTGATGCCGTACATGACGACGCGGATCCGCTGCGTGGCGGCGTTGAACAGGCCCATGACTTCCGGGAAGTACTGCCGGTTCACGACGGTTTTCACCGCACCGGACTCCACGGCCGGCAGATCGGGCTCGGCGGCGCTGTCGACCCACAGCGCGGCGAAATAGCGCGCAAACGCATCGGCCAGGACCGGATCGTCCAGGCGGACGTTGGCCTCGTTGTTGTTGCCCATGGAATTGCCGGTCCAGTTGGTGGAACCCAGCAGGACGACCTTCCCGTCCACGACCACGAGCTTGCTGTGGGTCATCTTGGCGGGCGTGTCCAGTTTTGCCTCCGCCCCGAGCGCGAGCAGGCGTTCCACGGCAGCGGCATTGAAATCCACCCCGTCGTCCAGCAGCCCCCGCACCCGCACCCCGCGCTTCACGGCCGCGGCCAGCGCGGCCTCGATGGCCTGCACGGCGCGGTCTTCGTGCATTTCCAGCTGCACGAACTCGATCGAATTCGTCGCGCCGTTGATCAGGTCCAGCACCGCCGGCAGGTATTCCCGGTTCACGACCGGCCGGACCGCCTCCCCCGCCCCGACGGACGCGCGGACCAGCAGCAAAACCATCAGCATCCAACCCAACGGCCATTTGTTCATGGCCGGCGATCCTACTCCACGCCGCGGGCCGCCGCCATCCGGAAATTCCAGGGACGGCGAGGTTCGGGCTTCATTTCCGGCCGGAACGTGGCAGGCTTTCCCGCCGATGACCCCCGAACCCCATCTCAACCACGGCGAGCAGCCCATTGCGCGGCTGCTGGCGACGCACGCGCTCAAACCGGCCGACTTGGTGGCGGCCTCGACCGAACACGTCACCTTCAAGATGGTGGCCCGCGCGTGCAAGGGCCGGCGCCTCACGCCCCACGTCCAGGCCAAGATTCTGCGCGCGCTGAACCAAGCCGCGAACAAGGCATACGGCCTGTCCGACCTGTTCACCTATTGAACGGGCGCTTCCGCGCCGCGCCTACGGCGTGGAGCGGATGAACAGGTGGTCGACGAAGACCGTATCCAGCACGTTCTTGCCGGCGGCGCGGTTGGAATCCTGCACCCGGACGTAGACCTTGCCTTTCAGGCTCGCGGGCAGCGTGAAGGTCTGGGGCTCGTTGTTGTCCGTCGTCTTCGTCGTCGTCAGCATGGCGACGTAGGCCACGTTGTTCGTGGAATAGGCGAACGTGAAGTTGTCGCCGTCGGCGCTGCTGGTCCGGTGCGCCTGCACGTGGAAGACCACCGACCGGCCGCCGGTCACGTTGAACGTCCACGTGTGGGACAGATAGGAATAGGCCTTCTTCGCGGCGCCGGCGGAGAGCCGTTCCTTGATGGACTGGTAGACGTTGTCGTCCTTGGCCAGCGCCGACAAGCTGCCGGACGCGGTGCCGGCTTCCGTGCTCTGCGCGATGGCAAAATCGTCCACGGGTTCCGCCGGCGGCGGGGGCGGCGGCGGAGGCTCCTCCGGATCCGGCGCCGAAGCGCGCATTTCCTCGCCGATGGCCGCCAGCAAGGGCTGATTGCCGATGGCCACGACATCCTGGCTGAGTTCCCAGATCGCGACGCCGGCCAAGCCCAGCGATTTGGCGTACTGGGCCTTGAGGCGGACCGAAGCCGGATCGTCGAACGGCACGATCGTCCCGCCGTTCAGCGGCGAGACCAGATACGGCACCTGGGAGACGCCGTCCCACCGATAGGTGTAATCGAGCGCGGCGACGTTGCGGTAGAACGTCGGCGTGCCGCCGCTGGCGACGGCATACAGCTGCGTGGCGCCCGTATAGGTCAGCCCGTAGAAGGGAATTCCCAGGGCCATTTTCTCGAGCGGCACGCCGCGCTTGCCGTGGAAATACTCCCGGATGCTTTGATCCGCGGACCCCGCCTTCATGGGGTCGGCCGGATTCGTATAGAGCGGAGCGTTGTGGCCGACCCGGCCCGACCACGCGCCATAGTAGCAGTACGTCATGATGTCCATCCAGTCCAGCAGCGGATGGAGCGCGGCCACGTCGAAATATTTGGCGGACCAGTCGGTGGGCCCAATGGCCATGGTCAGCATCAGCTGCGGCGCCACCTGGTTCCAATGCGCGCGGATCTCCCGCACCAACTGGGTCAGGTTCGTGCCCTCCGCGGCGCTCGCCGGAAATTCCCAGTCCAGATCGACGCCGTCGAAGCGGTTGGACAGGCAGAGGCCCGTGATCAGGGAAACGAACCGCGCGCGGGTGGCCGGATTCGCGGCCATGGGCGCGAAGCCGTCGGAATCGAGCGCGCCGCCGATCGAGATGAGCAGTTTCTTGCCCGCGGCATGGACGCGTTTTTCCAGATCCGGCACGGGATCGAAAAATCCCTGGGGATAGGAAAGCGTGCCGTCGGCGTTCGGGAAGGCGAAACAGTAGATGACGTGCGTCAGGTGCTCGAGGGGAATCGCCGACGGCGGATAGCTCCAGCGCCGCCACTCCGGATAGTAGCCGGCCACGATCTGGGCCGGCGCCGGCGCCGCTTGCAGCCACGCGGCCAAGGCGATGCACGACCAAATTCCCCGGCGCCACGTTCGTTGCGCGATTCGAAACAAGACGGCGGTCGGTGTCGTTTTCATGGGGCGCTCTCCGCGTGGGGGATGGACGGGGTTCGGTCTGGATCGGCTCGACTCTTCACTATCCTTGTACGACAGATTACCGCACAATCCGCGCCGTGCCCATCGCGCATGCGAAATTCCACGAATTTTTTCGTATTCTCCCGATCCTGCGCCGGACAATGCGGTGAATCGCGCCGCGCGCGACGGCGGGCGCGCGGGATGATGGTGCGAGAATCGACCCGGAGGAAATCCGGAAACGGCGGCGCGCCGGGTTCAGGCGCGGCGGCGGCGGGCCGCGGCAAGCGCGGCCCATCCGAGCGCCACCAGTCCCGCGGTGCCCGGTTCGGGAACGGCGTTGACCGTGAACGCGGCGGTGTAGGGCTGGTTGTCCACGCCGTCCCGCCAGATGCGCTCTTCCCAGGATCCCCCGCCGGCGGTGTCCCAGTAATGGATCTTGTAGGCAAAGACGTCGACGAGGTAATTGCCCGCCGTCAGCCCGCTGAGGATGTTGACGCCGGGCGCGTAGCCCCGCCAATTGTTGCTGCCGAGATCGGTGATGGAAACCGACTGCGAAGAGGACCAGCCCGGCGCGGGATCGCCATCCAGATACACGCGGTAATAGAGGGCGAACGAGGTGGCGGTATAGTAATCGTCCGTGTCGGCCCAGGCGTTGAGCTGGGCGTTGAGAAACAGGGAGTCGGTGACCAGGTAATCGCCCAGATCCGCCCCATGGAAGTTCTCGCCCTGGTCGCTGCCGTTCAAATCGTACCAGACGTCGGGATCTGCACCCGGCCAAACGTAGACGTAGCTGTTGTTCCAGCCGACGTTGGCCACCGCCCCTACCGCAAACCCGAACACCAACAAACCGGCCAGAGCCTTCTTCATCGCCGCTGCTCCCTTCGTCACGCCAATGGGCTGGATCACGATCGATATTCCAGCGCGCGCAGGCCGGCATTTCAAGGAAAAATCGCGCGCGCCGCGCGGATTCTTTCCCGGCGCCCGCGTTTGTGTCATACTCGGTCCCGTGAAGATCGACCCCCACGCGAAATTCCCGACCCGCGAGTGCCCCGGCTGCGCGGTGGACGTGCCGGCCAACGAGAACCGCTGCCCCATCTGCGGCTACGAGTTCCCCGCGCGCGGGCCGCTGCACCGGAACCTGGTCTGGATCGTTGCCGGGCTGCTCGCGCTCCTGCTCCTGCCGCTGCTGCTCTCCCTGCGCTGATTTTTCCGCCGGATTCCGGCATTTCCCGTTTTCCCGCGGTATGCTTTACTGCCCGGCATGCACAAACGGCGCCAGCGCATTTTGGTCTCGGACTTCGACGGCACGATGACGAAGTTCGATTTCTTCGATCTGGCGCGGCGCGACCTGCCGTCGAACGCGGACCACGATTTCTGGCAGGACTACGTCGCCGGGAAAATCACCCATTTCGAGGCGCTGGCGGGCATTTTCGGTTCCATCCGCGCCGACTGGGCGGGCATCGAACGGGTGCTGGCCGGCATGCAGCTCGATCCGACGCTGAAAGACTCCGTGGCGCGCCTGCGCGCCGCCGGTTGGGAAATCGTCGTGGCCTCGGCCGGCTGCGGCTGGTACATCGAGCGCCTGCTGCGGCAGGCCGGCGTGGAACTGGATGTCCATGCCAATCCCGGCGAATTCGCCCCCGAAACGGGATTGCGCCTGGCGCTGCCGACGGACTCGCCCTATTTCAAGCGCGAGACGGGCATCGACAAGCCGGCCATCGTGCGCGCCGCCCTTGCGCGCGACCCGAACGCGGTTTTCGCCGGCGACGGCCGGCCCGACCTGGCGCCGGCGCTGCTCGTCCGGCCCGAATGCCGGTTCGCCACCGGCTGGCTCGCCCACCATCTGGAAAAAATCGGCGAGCCGTTCCGCCCGTTCGCCGCCTGGTCGCAAATCGCCGCCGCCCTGCTGGAGGAAACGCCATGCTGAACCGCACCCAGATCTCGATTCCCAACCTCGTCCGCGTCAAGGCCGGCGCCGCCGGCCGCGTCGGCCTCTACGCCCGCCGCAACGGGTTTTCCGAAATCGTCGTGCTGCACAGCGCCGATCTCCAGATGGACCTGATGCGAAAGCTCTGCGACGGCCTGAAGGCGGAGAACATCTCCGTCCTGCAGCGCTGGCCGATCCAGGAGGCTTCCTTCGAGCAGGCGCGCGAGCTGTTCCCGCAAATTCCCGCCAAGACCCGCGCCATCGTCGGCTTCGGCGGCGGCAAGGCGCTCGACGTCGCCAAGTACGTGGCGTTCTTGACCCGCATCCCCTACCTCGCCGTGCCGACGTCGCTCTCCAACGACGGCTTCTGCAGTCCGCAATCGAGCCTGACGCTCGAAGGCAAGCGCAAGTCCCTGCCCTCCGCCATGCCTTTCGGCGTGGCCATCGACACCGAAATCTGCCTGGCCGCGCCGGAAATCCTCTGGCTGGCGGGCGTGGGCGACCTCGTCGCCAAGCTGACCGCCGTGGCGGACTGGAAACTGGCCTTCAACGCCGTCGGCACGCCGGTGGACGACTTCGCGGCGCTGCTGTCGGATGCCACGGTTTTCCAGTTCATCGCCCGCCCGCAGCGCGACCTCGAAGGCGTGCGGCTGCTGGGCACTTCGCTGATGCTCAACGGCATCGCCATGGAGGTTTGCGGTTCGTCGCGCCCGGCCAGCGGCAGCGAGCATTTGATTTCCCACGCGCTGGATTCCCTCGGCGGCCGGCCGCGGATGCACGGCCTGCAGGTCGGCGTCGCCACCTACCTCGTCAGCCTGCTCCAAGGCAAGAACTCGGAACTGATCGCCGACCTGTTCGCGAAAACGGGCTTCTGGCGCGCCATCGAAGCCCAGCCTTTCCGCCGGGCCGATTGGCTCGAAGCCCTGCGCCGCGCCCCGGCCATCAAGCAGGACTTCTACACCGTCTTGTCCTCCCGCGACTGCCTGCCCGAAGCCGAAGAATTCCTCCGCGCCGACCCGCATTTGCGGAAGTGCATCGTGGAATAGGCCCGCTCCCGCCCCCTGTCTCGTCCCCCGTTTTTAAATAAATACAGATATAGCCATATGTTCATATGATCGGTTTTCGATCGGGCGGGCCGGGAGGGGCGCGCGGATTCTTGACGAGCCGGAGGGATTAGCGCATCCTGCGGCCCACTATGAGCAAGAAACTCGACATGGAAATCCTCGCGTCCCTGTGCAAGCGGCGCGGCTTCATCTTCCAATCTTCGGAACTCTACGGCGGCATCAACGGCTTCTGGGACTATGGCCCGCTGGGCTGCGAACTGAAGCGCAACATCAAGGACGCCTGGTGGAAAACCACGGTCCGCTGCCGCGAGGACGTCGTCGGCCTCGAAGCCTCGATCATCATGCATCCGGCCATCTGGAAGGCCTCCGGCCACGCCGACGGCTTCGCGGACCCGATGGTGGACTGCAAGGACTGCCGCAAGCGCTTCCGCGCCGACCAGCTCTGCGAGGAACAAGGCCTGGAACTGATCAAGAACGGCTCCGCCTTCGCCCTGCCCCCCGGCGCGGTTTGCCCGGCCTGCGGCTCGAAGAACCTGACCGAGCCCCGCAGCTTCAACCTGATGTTCAAGACCTACGTCGGCCCCGTCGAGGACGACTCCAGCGTGGCCTGGCTGCGCCCGGAAACCGCGCAGGCGATCTTCGCGCAGTTCAACAACGTCGTCGCCACCGCGCGCCAGAAGGTGCCCTTCGGCGTGGCCCAGATGGGCAAAAGCTTCCGCAACGAGATCAATCCCCGCAACTACACCTTCCGCTCGCGCGAATTCGAGCAGATGGAACTGGAATTCTTCATCCGCCCCGACGAAGCCGTCGAACTGATCTGCGGGAAAGTCACCACGTTGGCGGACAATCCGGATCTGGCCGGCGAGCCGCAGGAAAGCTGGGGCTGGGAAGTCTGGCACCGCTACTGGGTCGAGCAGCGCCTGAGCTGGTACCGCGCCATCGGCCTGCCCGCCGCCGATCTCGAGCAGTACTGGCAGACCGGCGACGAACTCGCCCACTACGCCCGCGCCTGCGTGGACATCGAATACGCCTTCCCCTTCGGCGTGCAGGAGCTCGAAGGCATCGCCGCCCGCTCCGATTTCGACCTCAGCCAGCACCAGAAACACTCCGGCAAGGGCATGGACGTCTTCGACGAAGCCCTCAAGCAGGCCGCCGACAAGCTCGACGCCGCCGCCAAGGAGGCGTTCGTCGCCAAGGTCGTCGCCGCCTGGACCGGCCGCGGCAAGGCCGAGGAGGATGCCCGCGCGTTCGCGGCGAAGCTCCTCGAAGGCAAGTACGTGCCGCACGTCATCGAGCCCTCCGCCGGCACCGACCGCCTCGCCCTCGCGCTGCTCTGCAACGCCTACGACGAGGAAACCCTGACCGACGACAAGGGCAAGACCGACGTGCGCACCGTCATGCGCTTCCATCCGGCCATCGCCCCCATCAAGCTCGGCGTGTTCCCGCTGGTGAAGAACAAGCCCGAGCTCTATGGCAAGGCCCGCGAGATCTTCGCGAAGCTGCAGCGCCGCTGGAACTGCTTCTGGGACGAATCCGGCGCCATCGGCCGCCGCTACCGCCGCATGGACGAGGCCGGCACGCCGTGGTGCGTCACCGTCGATTTCCAGACGCTGGAAGACGGCACCGTCACCCTGCGCGACCGCGACAGCATGAAGCAGGAGCGCTTGACGATTCCGGCCTTGATCGAGAAAATGGACGCGGAAATCGGTTAGGCGCTTCCGGGCGCCGGGAGGTTCGCCATGTTCGTCAAGGTCAACTGCCAGTTCTGCCGCCAGCCGTTCGACTTCGACAGTTCCAGCGGCCTGCCCCAGATCGATTGCCCCCACTGCGGCAAGCAGAACCACGTCGAGCTGCCGGCGCCGGCGCCGAAGCCGGAACTGACGATCCAGCATGGCGCGCCGAATCTCTCGGGCGCCAAGCCGTGCCCGTCCTGCCGCCATCAAGTCGCGCGCGACGCGACGCTGTGCGTCCATTGCGGCTACAACTTCGCCACCGGCAAGAAATCCGGCGAAAAAGGCTGGCTGGCCGCGAACCTTGGCTTCGTGCTGCTGCTGGCCGCCGTGGCCGCCGCCGCCGTGGCCGGCGGTTTCTATTTGTTCCGCCCCGCGGAGGCGCCGCCCCCGCCGCCGGAAGAACCGGCGCCGGCGCCGGTCGTCGCGCCCCCCGCGCCGACCGCCCCCGTTCCGGCACCGGCGGCCACCAACGCCCCGGCCGAGCTGGCCGCCGCGCCGGCGCCCCCGCCGCCGCCCGCCCCCACGCCCGAAGAAATCGCCGCGCAGAAGGCCGAAGCCGAACGCGCCGCGTTCGCGGCGAAGAAGGCCGAAGCCGAACGCAACCTGCGCCTGCAACTCGCCTCCCGCGAGCCGCTGTTTAAGCTCAACGATCCGGTCGAACTCCGCCGCAAGAACGGCCTGCTCGACAAAGGCACGTTCTCGGGCTACGCGGGCGAAGGCACGAACCGCGTCGCGCTCCTCGCCACCCCCCGCGGCGAAATCGGCGTGCCGCTGAACGCGCTGGACAACCCCACGCGTCGGCGCATCGATCCCGACTATCGGGAAGCGTTCATCCAGCACCTGCTGAGCACCCAGGCGCCCGCCCCCGCCGGCAACCCGCTGTAGCCCGCCCTAGCCCCGCGCGTCGGTCCGGCGGCGCAACTGGCCGCAGGCCGCGTCCACGCCCTTGCCCTTGGATTCGCGCAGGGTCACCGACACGCCGCGGTTTTCCAGCGCGCGCTGGAACGCCTCGATCGCCGCGCGCGGCGGGGCCTCGCCGGCGAATTCCTCCACCGGGCTCAGCGGAATCAGGTTCACGCGGCAGGAGAACTTGCGCAGATGCCCCGCCAGCTCTTCCGCATCGCGGAGAGAATCATTGACGCCGCGGATCAAAGTGTATTCGAACGTCACGAAGCGCTTGGTCCGCGCCGTGTAGTCCACGCAGGCCGCCAGCAGTTCGGACAGCGGATATTTGTTCTCGATGGGCATCAGCCGCCGCCGCAGCTCGGAATTGGGCGCGTGCAGGGAGACGGACAGCTCGACCTGCAAGCCCTCCTCCGCCAGCCGCCGGATGCCGGGAATGACCCCGCTGGTGCTCAGCGTGATGCGCCGCGCGCCGACGTTCAGCCCGTCGGGATGGTTCAGCAGCCGCACGGACTTGAGGACCTCGTCGTAGTTGTCGAACGGCTCGCCCATGCCCATGTAGACGACGTTGTCCGGCCGCCGGCCCTGCGCCGCCGCCACGAGCTGGAACTGCGCGACGATCTCGCCGGCGGACAAGCTGCGGGCGAAGCCGCACTTGCCGCTGGCGCAGAACGCGCAGCCCATCTTGCAGCCGACCTGGGTCGAAAGACAGACCGTGGCCCAGTCGCGGGCCGGGATCAGCACGGTTTCCACGCGCTCGCCGTCGTCGAGGCCGACGAGCCACTTGCGCGTGCCGCCGGATTCGCCGGATTCCTGGAGGATTTTGGCCGGCTCCGGCGTGCAGGTCGGGGCCAGCGCGTCTTTCAGCGCCTTGGGCAGGTTGCCCATCTGGTCCCAGCGGGTCGCGCCCTGGACCTGCACCCATTGCCAGAGCTGCTTGGCCCGGAACGCGGGCTGGCCGATTTCCTTGCAGAGGGATTGCAGCTCTTCCGGCCGCAACCCCTGCAAAGCGATCTTCATGCGCCTAGTAGCGGTAGTGGTCGGGCTTGTAGGGGCCGTCCACCGGAACGCCGAGATAGGCGGCCTGCTTGCGGTTCAGGCGGTCCAGCTTCGCGCCGAGGTGCGCCAAGTGCAGCCGCGCCACCTTCTCGTCCAGCTTCTTGGGCAAGGTGTAGACGCCCACCGGATACTTCGCGGCGTTCGTGAACAGCTCGACCTGCGCGATGACCTGGTTGGAGAAGCTGTTGCTCATCACGAAGCTCGGGTGGCCCGTGGCGCAGCCGAGGTTCACGAGGCGGCCTTCCGCCAGCAGCAGGATCGACTTGTCCTTCTTCGTCCAGATGCGGTGCACCTGCGGCTTGATCTCCTCCCAGCGGTACTTCTTCATCGCCGCGGTCTGGATCTCGCTGTCGAAGTGGCCGATGTTGCAGACGATGGCCAGGTTCTTCATCTTGACCATGTGCTTTTCGGTGATGACGTCGCAGCAGCCCGTCGTCGTCACGAAGATGTCGCCCTGCGTGCAGGCCTCGTCCATCGTCATGACCTCGTAGCCGTCGATCGCCGCCTGCAGCGCGCAGATGGGATCGATCTCCGTCACGATCACGCGCGCGCACTGGCCGCGCAGCGATTGGCAGGAGCCTTTGCCGACGTCGCCGTAGCCGGCCACCACGGCCACCTTGCCGGCGATCATCACGTCCGTCGCGCGCATCAGGCCGTCCACCAGCGAGTGGCGGCAGCCGTAGATGTTGTCGAACTTCGACTTCGTCACCGAGTCGTTGACGTTGAACGCCGGGAAGAGCAGTTCCTTGCGCTCCGCCATCTGGTAGAGGCGGTGCACGCCCGTGGTGGTTTCCTCCGTGACGCCCTTGATGGACTTGGCCATCTTGAGGAAGCGGTCCGGATTCTTCTTCACGGCCTTGCGGACCTGGGCCTTGAGGATTTCCTCTTCTTCGCTGCCGTAGGGGCCCTTCAGGACCTGGAGGCCTTCCTTGACCGCCTTCACGCCGAGGTGCACGAACAGCGTCGCGTCGCCGCCGTCGTCGAGGATCATGTTCGGGACTTCCTTGCCCCAGTCGAGGATGCGGTCGGTGTATTCCCAGTATTCCTTGAGCGTCTCGCCCTTGACGGCGAAGACGGGCGTGCCCTTGACGGCCAGCGCGGCCGCGGCATGGTCCTGGGTGGAAAAGATGTTGCAGCTGGCCCAGCGGACGCGGGCGCCCAGCGCCTGCAGCGTCTCGACCAGGACGGCCGTCTGGATGGTCATGTGGATGGAGCCGGAAATCCGCGCGCCCTTCAGCGGCTTCGTCTTGGCGTATTCCGCCCGGACGCTCATCAGGCCCGGCATCTCGTGCTCGGCCAATTCGATTTCCTTGCGGCCGAACTCCGCCAGGGACAGATCCTTCACCACCGCGTCCAATGCCTGTTTGCGCTTCGCCATGTCGATTCCTTCCGGGTTTGAAACAGCCGGGACTATACCCGCCCCCGCGCCCCGTTGCAAGAGCCGCGTGCCGAACCCGGGCGACGCTGTTTACCCACTTTTACGTAGAACGTAAAAACTTTCGCGCGGTTTTACGTAGAACGTAAAAACTTTGCGGGGGTCACTTGCGGAGGCGGGCGCGGACGCCCTGGCGGGCGACGTTGAGCAGCACGCCGGTCATGAAGAGCGTCGCCATCAGGCTGGTGCCGCCGAAGCTGATGAACGGCAGCGGCAGGCCCTTGGTGGGCAGGCGGCCGGTCACCACGCCGACGTTGATCGCGGCTTGCAGGGTCACGAGGGCGGTGATGCCGAAGGCCAGCAGCCGGCCGCCGAC
>ERZ795051.3962-NODE-3962-length-14389-cov-4.664434_pt1 | contig 14389 bp, 11 predicted proteins | sample MGYA00375135_ERZ795051 | MGnify/ENA primary metagenome ERZ795051 (study PRJEB30180, sample SAMN05720222) | activated sludge metagenome | isolation source: Anaerobic digester | place: Japan | collected 2015-05-26 ... | reverse complement strand
GATCCACTGGGTCGCACGCACCGCCGACCTCGAGCGCACGGTCGCCCGCGCGAACACGTCGCCACTGGCGCAGGTCGATACCGGCAGCTGCGCGAACCGGTAGATGCCCGACGGGAAATCGCGGCGAACGTCGAGTTCCCGGCCGCAGGCCCGCGCCGCGGGACCGACCAAGCCCAATTCCGCGGCGGTTTCCGGCGCCAGCGCGCCCGTGTTCTCGAAACGCGCCATCGCCGAGGGCGTTTCCCACAGCAGGTTCGCGGCCCCGGCCACGTCGCGGAAGGTCGCGTCCAGCCGCCCGCGCAGATCCGCGAGCAAGGCGGCATCCACATCGAACGCCGTGCCGCCCGGACGCACGAAGCCGCGCCCGAACCGGCTGCCGCACAGCAGCGCGGTCATGTTCAGGAAATCGCCGCGCAGGCGCCCGCAGAAGGACGCCGTCGGCAAAAAGCCCACGTCGCCAGCCAACGCGCCGAGATCGCCGACGTGGTTGGCCAGCCGCTCCAGCTCGAGCGCCACGGCCCGCAAGGCCTGCGCGCGCGCCGGCACGCGGCAACCGGTCAGCGCTTCCAGCGCCTGGGCATAGGCCAGCGCATGGCCGATCGTCGTGTCGCCCGCCAGCGTTTCCACGTGGTGAATCGTGCGCGGATGCGGCCCGCCCAGCAGCGCGCGCTCGACGCCGCGGTGCTGATAACCCAGCGAAATCTCCAGATGCAACACCTGTTCGCCGTGGCATTGGAACCGGAAATGGCCCGGCTCGATGATGCCCGCGTGGACCGGGCCGACGGCCACCTCGTGGAGGCCTGCCCCCTCCACGCGGAAGAAATCCATGACCGACGGCGCCGGCGATTCCCCGTCCGGCCGGTCCCAGGCGTCGTGCCCGGGACGATACGAGCGGTGGAAGCGCAGCGGTTTGAGCCACGGATGGCCGAGCGGCTTCACGCCCCATTGTTCCGCGATTTCCCGCTCGAAACCCGCGGCCTGCGGGCATTCCGGCGCCAAGGCCGGATAAGCCTCGCCGGGATCCGTCGCCACGGCGCGCATTTCGGCGGCGGCATCGCGGGCCAGCACCGCGACGAGCCGGACGGCGTCGCCGGATCGCGGCTGGCCATGGAGCGCGACGAGGCGGCAACCCTCGGCGACGGCGTCGAGCACCGCGCGGCGGAACGCCTCCACAGGCAACACCGGGATCTGCGCGTTCGGAATCGCTTCCAGATGCCGGAAAACCAGGATGCTCACGGCACACCTCCGCCCAGCAGGCGCGCCGCATGTTCCAGCCCGGCCTGCAGACCGGACGGAATCCAGAAACCCAGCACCAGCGATGCGGCCAGCAAGGCCAGCGCCGGCCAGACGGTGGCCGCGGCCTCCCGCTCCGCCGGCGCCTCGTCCGGCGGCCGGCCCAGCGCCATCCCGAGAAAGGCTTTCGACATCCCTGCGAACGCGATCGCCAGCGCCGCCAAGGCCGCGATGCCGACGGCCGTCCGGCCCGGCGCGAACGCCTCCTTCAGGATCGTGAATTCGCTGGCGAACGTGCCGAACGGCGGCGAACCGGCAATGGCGAACAGCCCCGCCAGCCACAGCAGGCCGGTCGCCGGCAGGCGCCGGATGCCCCCGGCGACGCGCGCGATGGTCTTCGTGCGGTAGGCCGCCAGGAAATTGCCGGCCAGCAGGAACAGGCCCGCCTTCACGGCGGAATGGTTCACGGCGTGGAGCAGCGCGCCGTACAGGGCGGCGCCGCCCAGCCCCGCGCCCAGCGCCAGCAACCCCATGTGCTCGATGCTGGAATAGGCCAGCATCCGCTTGTAGTCCGCGGCATTCGCCAAAAACGCCGCCGCCACCGCGACCGTGGCCAGGCCGAACGCGACCAGGAGCCCGCCGCTGAAATCGCCCAGCCCCGCCGCCGCGCAGATCGAATGCGCGCGCAGGATGCCCAGGAACGCGCAGTTGAGCAGCGCGCCCGAGAGCAGCGCGGACACGGGCGACGGCGCTTCGCTGTGGGCGTCCGGCAGCCAGGTGTGCATGGGCACGAGCCCCATCTTGGTGCCGTAGCCCACCAGGAGGAGCGCGAAGGCGGCCTTCAGCCACGGCGCGCGCAACGTTCCGCCCCGCGCCACCAGTTCCGTCACCAGCAACGTGCCGTCCGAACCGTCGGCCGCGGCCGATGCCACCACGAGCAGGAAATTGCCCAGCAGCGCCAGCGCGATGCCCACGGAACACACCAGCAGGTATTTCCAGGTCGCCTCCAGCGAACTCGGCTGGCGGTGGAAATAGATCAGCGGGGCCGTGGCCAGGGTCGTCGCCTCCACGGCCACCCAGAGCACGCCCAGATGGCGGCTGGCCGCCACCAGCGTCATCGTGGACAGGAACGCCAGCAGGCACGCGGTGAAAACCGCTTCCGGCGCGTTCACGAAGACGGAACCGGTGTCTTCCTCGGTCTGGCGGCCGCGCGCTTCGCGTCCCAGGCTGTGCGCGGCATAGACCGCCGTGGCCAGGAACAGCAGGCTGGCGATGCCCAGGAACAGCCGGCCGGCCGCATCGAACCCCACCCACGCGCCCGGCGCGAGGACCGGCGGCGCGAACCAGCAGGCCGCCGCCAACAGGAAATGCGCCGCGGCGGTCGCCACCAGCAGCGCGCGGCGGATCCGGTCGGACCGGACCAGCACGGCGGCCACGGCGGCCAGCAGCGGCAGGATGACGAGCGTCCAGGTCATGGCGCCGGCTCCTTCAGCGCCCGGAGCTGGTCCGCGTCGATGTGGTCGAATTCGCGGTTGATGTGGAACACGATGATGCCCATGACGAACACCGCCACGAACACGTCCAGCAGCACGCCCAGTTCGACCAGCAGCGGCATGGCCTCCACCAGCACCATGCCCAGCGCGAAAATCCCGTTTTCCAGCACGACGTAGCCGAGCACCTGCGTGATGGCCTTCCGGCGCGCCACGATCAGGAACAGCCCCGTCCAGACCGTGAACAACCCCGCCGGCACCAGCCACTGCGACGGCGCCGGCCACGGCAGCGGCAGGCGCGCGCCGAACCCGAACGACAGCGCCAGCACCCCCATCCCGATCAGCAGCGAGGGCACGTAGCCGACGAGCGGCTCGATTTCGCGCCGGGCGTTGGTTTCGCGCAAGGCGCGGTTCAGCAGCGCCGGGAAGACGAAGCCCTTGAGCAGCGCGCTGCCCGCGCCCAGCAGGACCGCGGACCAGACCAAGCCGTGGCCGTGCGCCAGCAACGGCAGCAGACCCAGCATCAGCCCCTGCAGCGCGGCGATGCGGATCGCGTTCCGCAGCCGGCTCGAGCCCAGCAGGACCAGGTCCGTCAGGACCAAGATTACCAACAGCATGTCCAGCGCGTTGTTCATGCGGTCACCGGAACGTCAGCAACAGGCCCAAGGCGCAGAGCACCCCCGCGCCCACCAGCAGTTGCGGCACCCGCAACAGACGGATGCGCGCCAGGCTGGATTCCACCGCGCCCGTCGCGATGGCCAAAACCAGCAGCCCCCCCACGCCGGCCGCCAGATCCGCCAGCGGGCAACCCAGCGGCCCCGGCGGAAACAGCCCGACCACCAGCGCGCCCAGCACCCACAGCTTCAAGGACGCGGCCCACTGCACGAAACCGAAATCCACGCCGCCGTGATCCAGCACCATCACTTCGTGGATCATCGTCAATTCGAGATGGGTGTTCGGATCGTCCACCGGGATGCGGCAGTTTTCCGCCAGGAACAGCACGAAGAACCCGACGGCCACCAGCGCCAGCAGCGGCAGGGCGTGCGACCAGACCGCCGCGGACAGCCCCGCGTAGGTCGCGGACAAGGACAAGTCCTGCGCCTGGCGGGCCAGCGCGGCCAACCCGACCAGCAGCGCCGGTTCCGCGAACGTCGCGAACTGCACCTCGCGGCTCGCGCCCATGCCCTCGAAGCTCGAACCTGTATCCAGCGCGGCGACGACGGTGAAGAACCGCCCCAGCCCCAGCAGATAGGCCAGCAAGATGAAGTCGCCCGCGAAAGCGAGCGGAGCCGGCACGCGTCCCAGCGGCACGAGCGCCAGCGCCGCCAGCAGGCAGGCGAAATTCACGATCGGTCCCGCGCGGAAAATCCAGGTCGTCGTCCGGCTGTAGGTCGCGCCCTTGCGGAACAGCTTCCACAAGTCGAAGTACGCTTGCAGCAACGGCGGCCCCCGCCGGCCCGCGAAAAAAGCCTTCGTGCGGTTGATCGCGCCCGGCAGCAGCGGCGCCAAGGCCACGGCCAGCACGGGGTGCAGAATGGAAGCCGCGTTCATCGCCGCAACGCCCATCCCAGCAGCGCCACCAGCGTGGCCACGACGTACAGCACGTAGCGATGCACGCGGCCCTGCTGCAGCCAGCGCAGCCGTCCCAGCCAGTTCGCCGTGACCCGGAACAACGGATCGAACAGCCGCTTCCGCGCGGCGTCCTCCGTTTCGGAACGGAACGCCGCGGCCAGGGGAAAAATCCCTTCCGGCAGCCGGGACTCGACTTGCGGCCGCAGGAGGACTTCCGCGCCGTGCGTCAACGGCTGGGCGAATCCGGCGGCCGTGTACTGCATGCGCGCCGTCGGCGCCGCGTAGCCGCAATCCCACGTGACGGTTTCGCGCACGGGCCGCCCGGCCAACAGCCAGCGCCGCAGGCCGGCCAACGCGCCGCCCCCGACCAGCAGCGCGAACGCCGCGCCGGAAACCGGAAACAACCACGAAATGGAAACAGCGCCGGCCGGCGCACCGGCCGAACCGACCAGCATCGCCACTGCCGGTTCCATCATGCGCACCGCCGCGCCGGCGCCCAGGCCGAGGGCCAGGCAGATCGCCGCCAGCGCGACCATCGGTCCGCGCATCGTCGCACACGTCTCGTGCCCCCGCTCGGCTTCCGCGGTGCGCGGCTCGCCCAGGAATACGATCCCGAACGCGCGGGCGAAGCACGCAATCGCCAAGCCCCCGATCAGCGCCAAGGCGACGACCGCCGCCACCCCGCCCAACCCGGCGCCGCCGCTCGCCAGCAACGCCCGGAACGAACCCAGATAGATCAGGAACTCGCCGGCGAATCCGTTGAACGGCGGCAGTCCGCAGATCGCGATCGCGCCGGCCAGGAAGGCCGCACCCGTCCACGGCAGGCGCTTGAGCAAACCGCCAAGCCGCTCGACGTCCCGCGTGCCGGTTGCATGCACCACGGCCCCCGCCCCGAGGAACAGCAAACCCTTGAACGCCGCGTGGTTCAGCACGTGCAGCATTCCGCCCGCGAAGCCCAGCGCCGCGACCGCCGGCAAGCCGTAGCAGACGCCCAGCAGGCCCAGCCCGACGCCGATCGCGACGATGCCGACGTTTTCCACGCTGGAATAGGCCAGCAGCCGTTTCAGGTCGCGCTGCGCCAGCGCGAACAGCACGCCGTACACGCCGGAAGCGACGCCCAAGCCCAGCACCAGCCAAGCGCACCAGGCCGGCACGCTTCCCACCAGCGCCAGCGTGCGGAGAATCCCGTAGATGCCCGTCTTGATCATCACGCCCGACATCACCGCCGACACCGGGCTCGGCGCCGCCGGATGCGCCTCGGGCAGCCAGACGTGGAACGGAACCAAGCCGGCTTTCGTGCCGAAGCCGACCAGCGCCAGCAGGAACAGGCCGCCGGCCGAGCCGGCCGGAGCCGCGAACGCCGCAAAATCCTGCGAGCCGCCCGCGCGGCCCAGCAGGAAGAACAGGGCCAGCAAAAAGGCCATGCCGACGTGGCTGGCCACCAGATAGGTCCAGCCCGCTTCCCGCACGCCGGCCGCCGCGTCGTCGTGGATCACCAGGAAGAACGACGTCAGCGCCATCGCCTCCCACGCCACGAGGAACAGCACGCCGTTGCGCGCCAGCAGCACCAGCGCCATGCTCGCGACCAGCGCGTTGTAGAACAGCCAGAACCGGCCCGGATTGCGCCCGTTCCACGGCCGGAAATAGCCGACGGCATAGATCGCGGCCAAACCGCAAAGCAGGAACGTCGGAATCAAGAAGAACGCGCTCAGGGGATCGAGCCCCAGCGCGAACGAGCCGTACGGAAAGCTCCACGGCAGCGTCGCGGTTTTCTCGAACCGCAGCCCCAGCGCCGCCAGCGCCGCCGCCAGTCCGGCCGCGCTGGCCATCACCGCTCCGCCCACCCCCAGCGCGTTCGCCGCCCGGGAAGCCCGCCTCCCCAGAAGCAGCGCGCCGACACCGGAGCCCAACAACAGGACGAGGGCCCCGCCTACGCAACCGAAGAGATAGACGCCTTCCAACGGCATGCCACGCGTCCTATCCTTGAGGTTGGCGGGCGGCTTCGATCCGGCCGATTGCCGCCAAGATTTCCGTTGCCGATGCCCGCCGGGCAAGGCAATCCTTGAATCCCGGATCGCGCAGCGCGAACGCCAGCAGCGACAGCAGGTGCAGATGCGCGCGCGTGGTCGGGCTGATCGTGGAGAACAGCACCTGCACCGGCCGGCCGTCGAGCGCGCCGAAATCGATGGGCGTTTCCAGGAAGCACAGCGTCACCAGCGGCGCCGGCACGCGCAGCAGGATCGGGCTGCGCGGGTGCGGAATGGCCACGCCGTCGCCGACGGCCGTGGAGCCCAGCGCTTCGCGCGCCAGCAGGACGCTGTGCAGGAAATCCGGATCGACGTCGGCCGGCAGCGGCATGCTTTCGACCAAGTGGCGCAGCACGGAATCCTTGTCGTTGCCCGGCAGTCCGTGGACGATTCCGCCCGCCTCGAGCGCGGCGGCCAGCGTCGGCATGGATTCGCCCCCCGTCTCGGCAGGCAACGCCACGGGCATTCCGCGCGCCGTCGCCCATTCGACGAGTTCGTCCCGGTTGAGGAAACGGCGGCCCGCCACGTGGTGGAAAGGCAAAGCGCCTTTCTCGACGTGTTCCATCAACGCGCGTTCGGACAGATTCAGCAGCCGGGCGGCGTCCCTGACGGTCAATTGCATGCTGCGGCCAGTTTCGCTTGTACGGGGAAAACGGGAGACACTTCTACTCCCTTCCCGCCCGCTGTCAAGGTCGCGCTGGCCGGCTCAGTCGCCCAGCGCCCGGTAGCCGTCGCGGGCGGCGGCGGTCCACAGGCCGTGGTCGCCGTCCGGCAACGGCTGCAGGTTGGCGTTGCGGTAGCCCTGCGGATTCTGGCGGTACTGGTCGTAGAAGCCGTTGTTGAACTCGTAGACTTCGCCGGTGTCCGGATCGTACAGGCGCTCCCGGCCGAGGATCGCGTCGGACCGTTTTTCGGCCACGACGTCGTCGCGGCGGTCCCGTTCCTCCCAGCCGCGCGCGATCAGGTCCGACGTTTCCCGCAGGGTCTGTCCGGCCCGCAGCACGGCGCCGAAGGCTGCTTCCGAACGCATCAGGCAATTCTGCACGTATTCCGGCCGCACCGCGAACGACGCCAGCGCCCGCGACAACGTCGGTTGCAGCGCCGCCAGTTCGCCTTTCGGCGCGGCGATGCCCGCCAGCAGGTAGCCGTAGGCCGTGCCGCCGCCCGGCCCGCCCATCATCGGCATGTAGGGCGCCGTCGTCAGCGAAAAGAGCCCTTCGGCCAACCGCCCGTTTTCCAGGAACAAGCCCCGCACCAGCGCGCTGCGGGCGCCCGCCACCGGCAACGGGCACGGCAGCGGCACGGAAGAAACCACCTGGAAATTCTCCAGCCGCGGACACCCCGGCATGAAGCGCTGGGCGATCTGGCTCGCCGCGATCTGGGCGAAGTTCGCCAGCAGATTTTCCGGCGTGAGCGGCTCCACCGCCGGCATGTCGGCCCATTCGACGGGATAACCGTAGCCGGACATGTACTGCCAGTCGATCTGCTTCTGGGCCTGCGTCTGGTAGACCGGCCCGACCATGCCGAAGTACAGGATCTTGCGCAACGGCTCCTGCGGATCCTGCAGCACGAACGCCAGCGAAGCGCAATCGCCCGCCGGCGTCAATTGCCAGCCCGCCGGCACCTGCATCGAGAAAAACCCGTTGTCGAACGGCTGCAGGTCCGGCGGCCGGACTCGCGGCGCGGAAGATCCCGCCCGTTCGCCCGATCCGCAGCCCGCGACCATAGCCAGCAAAACCAACATGCCCGTGCGCGTTTTCATGCCACCCTACTTCTTCTTGGATTTCTCTTTTTCGACGCCCGCGAGATCCCGCTGGCGGTCCCGCGCGAGATCCACGTTCGCGAAGTCGTCCGTCCCGGGCAGTTGCAGCACGAAGCGGTCGAGTTCGTCCACCTGCGCCGTGCCCGTGACCAGCTCGAAGCCGAGGATGTGCCCGCCCTTCGTTCCGTCCTGGCTCAGGAAATGCAAGTGGTAGCCGGGCACGTTCACGCCGGCCACGTACGGCGGACAGCGGAAGCCGACGATCGTGCCGGCCACGTTTTCGAAATCGAATACCGGCTGGGAGGCGGCCACGTTTTTCAGCGGCGGATAGGGCCGTTCCTGCGCGGGCACGCTGCGGGTGCGCATCGTCCGGAACGTGCCGTCGATGCGGATCGCGCAGAACCGGTTGCGCGGCGGCACCTCCCGGTCGAGCCATTGCTCGACGGCGGCCATGTCGCTGCCGGGCGGCACCGCGACGGTCCGTTCGTGCCGGAACGCGCACACCGCCGCGAAGGGGGTTTCGCCGCGCGGATCGGGCGCCGCCACCTTGCCGCTGGCCTTCACCTGGTAGAAAACGCCGTCCAGCAGAATCATCTCGCCATCGAGATTGTCGTAGGTGCCGATGCCGAAATCCCCCTGCTTGAGCAAATCGCTCAACGCCAAATCGCCGTCGTAGGTGCCCGCCAGGAGCGCATCGATGGTCGACACCTGATACAGCGTGTTGCGCGATGGCCCGGCGCATCCCGCCGCCCCCAGCGCCAGTCCCAGACCCGCGATCGCCATCCATTTCTTCACGTCGCCCTCCTTGTCGAATTCGCGGAACGCATCCTACGCCGGATTCCGGCCCCTGAAAAGCCCGCATCGGACTGGCCAACCGCCGGGAACCTGGTCTATGCTGGCGGACATGACGGATACGCTGACCCGCGCGGAACGCAGCCGCCTGATGGCGAAGATCCGGGGCAAGAACACGGGCCCCGAGCGGGCCGTCCGTTCCCTGCTCCATCGCGCCGGGTACCGGTTCCGGATCCACGTTCGCGGCTTGCCGGGCACGCCCGACGTCGTGTTGCCGAAATACCGCACGATCGTGTTCGTTCACGGTTGCTTCTGGCACCGGCACCGGGGCTGCAAGATCGCCACCATGCCGCACAGCCACGTGAAGTTCTGGACGGAGAAATTCCGGCGCAACGTCGCCAACGACGCCCGGCATCGGCGCCAGCTTCGCCGGCTCGGCTGGCAGGTGGTCGTCGTCTGGTCCTGCCAGCTCAAGCATCCCGATCGGATCCTCGCAAAAATCGAAAAAGCGTTGAGCCCGCGCCGGCCGGCCCATCGCCCGGTCCAGCCGTCGCGCCTGCCGCTGGTCGCCGAATCCCGGCCCGCCTACGGGAAGTGAGTCGCGGACGGCGGCCGTGTCGCCGGCTGTTCCGCTTGCAGATTGCCCATTCGTAAGGCATATTCCCCGGAACTTTCAACCGGAGACCCGCATGACCTTGAAGCTCGAGAAAATCCCGAACTATTCCGGCCCCCAAGGCCCCGTCGTCCTCGTCGTCATGGATGGCGTCGGCATCGGCAAATACGCCGAAGGCGATTTCGTCCTTTCCGCCAACAAGCCGAATCTCGATTGGCTGCTCGCGAATTGCCCGCACACCACGCTCAAGGCCCACGGCACCGCCGTCGGCATGCCTTCCGACGACGACATGGGCAATTCCGAAATCGGCCACAACGCCATCGGCTGCGGCCGCGTCTACGACCAAGGCGCCTCGCTGGTCGGCAAGGCCGTCGATTCCGGCGCTCTCTTCGAAGGCGCGACCTGGAAGAAAATGGTCGCCAACGTCAAAGACCACGGCTCCACTCTCCACTTCATCGGGCTCTTCTCCGACGGCAACGTCCACGCGCACGTCGACCATCTCAAGGGCATGCTGGCGCAGGCCAAGAAGGAAGGCGTCCGGCGGGCCCGCATCCACCCCCTGCTCGACGGCCGCGACGTGCCGCCCACCTCCGCGCTCGACTACGTCCTGCCCTTCGAACGGTTCCTCGCCGAGCTGAACGCCGACGGCACGGTCGATTACGCCATCGCTTCCGGCGGCGGCCGCATGAAGGTCACCATGGACCGCTACGAAGCCGACTGGCGCATGGTCGAACTCGGCTGGAAGACCCACGTCCGCGGCGAAGGCGCCCAATATCCCTCCGCCCAAGCCGCCATCGAAGACCTGCGCGCGAAGAACCCCGGCATCCTCGACCAGGATCTCCCCGCCTTCGTCGTCGCCAGGGACGGCAAGCCCCTCGGCCCCATCCAGGACCACGACTCCGTCATCCTCTACAACTTCCGCGGCGACCGCGCCATCGAGCTGACCCGCGCCTTCGAGGACGCCGACTTCAAGCCGTTCGACCGCGGCCCGCGGCCCGACGTCCTCTTCGCCGGCATGATGCAGTACGACGGCGACGCCGGCATCCCCGCGAACTTCCTCGTCGAGCCTCCGCGCATCACCCGCACCATCGGCGAATATCTCGCCGACGCCGGCGTGCGCCAGCTCGCCATTTCCGAAACCCAGAAGTTCGGCCACGTCACCTATTTCTTCAACGGCAACCGCGCCGAGAAGTTCAGCGATTCCCTCGAAGACTACGTCGAGATTCCTTCCGACCGCGTTCCGTTCGAGGAACGCCCCTGGATGAAGGGCGCCGAGATCACCGACAAGGTCGTCGAGGCCATGGGCTCCGGCCAATACCGCTTCATCCGCGTCAACTATCCCAACGGCGACATGGTCGGCCACACCGGCATCTTCCCGGCCGTCAAGATCGCGGTCGAAACCGTCGATCTCTGCCTCGGCCGGCTCATCGCCGCCGCCAAGAAGACCGGCGCCATCCTCGTGATCAGCGCCGACCACGGCAACTCCGACGACATGTACGAGCACGCCAAGGACGGCACCGTCAAGGTGGACAAGAAAACCGGCCTGCCCAAGGCCAAGACCGCGCACTCGCTGAACCCCGTCCCGGCCGTGATCTACGACCCCGCCAACGCGGCGCAGGCCAAGCTGACGGACAAGACCGGCCTGGGCATTTCATCCCTCGCCGCGACCTGCCTCAACCTGCTCGGCTACCAGACCCCCGAAGGCTACGATCCGTCGCTGGTTTCCGTTGGCGGCTGAGACCTTGAAATCTCGACTTCCAATATCCAACAACCAATATCCAACCGAACAAGTTCTCGATCCTTTGACCGGACTTGGACATTGGATATTGGATGTTGAATATTGGATATTCTTCCGGAAATCTCCATGCCGTGGTTGACCGACACACCGGATGGCGCGGTCCTGAACCTGCGCATCGTCCCGCGCGCGGCGAAAAACGCCATCCAGGGTGAACACGGCGGCGCGCTCAAGGTCCGCCTCTGCGCCCCGCCCGTGGACGGCGCCGCCAACGCGGCGCTGGTCGAATTCCTCGCCGAGTCCTTCTCTCTACCCCGCGCCCGCGTCCAGCTCCTGTCCGGCCAGACTTCCCGGAACAAGCGGGTTTTGCTCTCCGGCTGTTCATCTTCGGCTGTTCGTTCCATCCTGAATCCTGACTCCTGAATTCTGAATACTTCACCGTGAAACATCTGACCGAATACGCCGATCCGGCCGGCATCCGCGCGCTCGCGGCGGACATCGCGCGGATTTCAAAGCGGCCGGCGCGCATCATGGAAGTCTGCGGCGGCCAGACCCACGCCATTATGCGCCACGCGCTCGACACGCTGCTGCCGCCGCACGTGCAACTTCTGCACGGCCCCGGCTGCCCCGTGTGCGTCACGCCATCGCCCTTCCTCGACCACGCCATCGCCATCGCCCGCCAGCCCGACGTGATCGTCACCACCTTCGGCGACCTCTTGCGCGTGCCCTCCGAATCCTCCGGCGACCTCTTCGCCGCCAAGGCCCGCGGGGCCGACGTCCGCATGGTGACCTCCCCCTTGCAGGCGCTCGATTTCGCCCGGACCAACCCGGACAAGCAGATCGTCCACCTCGCCATCGGCTTCGAGACCACGGCGCCCGCGAACGCCCTGCTGGCGCATCTGGCAAAAGCGCGCGGGCTCGCCAACGTTTCGCTGCTTGTCTCGCAATTCCTCGTCCCGCCCATCCTGCGCGCCATCTGCGCCGATCGCGAGACCGCGCCCGATGCGTTCCTCGCCGCCGGCCACGTCTGCGCCATCGTCGGCTCCGCCCCTTATGTCGCCCTCGCGCGCGAACTCAACCGGCCGATCGCCATCACCGGATTCGAGCCGGCCGACATCCTGATCGGTGTCCGCGACGTGCTGCAACTGTTCGAAGCCGGCCGCGCCGAAATGATCAATTCTTATCCGCGCATCGTACACCCGCAAGGCAATCCCGAGGCCCAACGCGTCCTCGACGCCGTGTTCCAGATCGCCGACCGCGAATGGCGCGGTCTGGGCGTCGTCCCCCTGAGCGGTCTGGCCCTGCGCCCCGAATACGCCGCCCTCGACGCGGCCCAGCGCTTCCCCTTCGATCCTAAACTTGTTTATAAACAAGTTAACGCTCCCCCCGAGTGCCCGGCCGCCAACGTCCTGCTCGGAAAGCTGCAGCCGCCGGATTGTCCGCACTTCGGCACGCGCTGCACGCCCGACCATCCCCTCGGCGCCCCCATGGTCTCCCCGGAAGGTCCCTGCGCCGCGTTTTACCTCCACCGGCGCGCGTAATTCCCGCCGACGCCTTCATCTCCGCTTCATTTTGCCCTGCTTGACGTTTCGGCTTGGGCGGCGCACTGTGCGAGCATGAAATTTCTGCCGTCTGTCGCCTATCTGACCCTGTTCATGATCCTGTTTTCTCCGTCGGCCTTCGCCGCCGCGGAACCGGAAGCCGCCCCCGTCTACTTTTCCCCCTACCCCGCCGTTCCCGAACAGGTCCGCACCGACCGCGACGTCGTCCGCTGGCGCCTGGCCGGCGAACTGTTCGACGAAGGCCCCTGCTTCGAGGGCGTGCCGTTTCCCGTGCTCGTCGGCACCACCCAGCAGATCGCCGCCGTCAACCGAATGTTGGCCACCTCCGTCCAGACTTTCGGCCCCGTCCGCGGCTACGAACAGATCCTGCCTCAGTTCTGCGCGCCGGCGCCCGAGCCGGGCCTGGGCGCCATCAACATCACCAACGGCTACCACGACGAGGAGGCCGTCGCCGCCCTGCTGACGGATTTCGAAACGAACTTTCCGGCTCTCGCCAAGAAAATCCAGATCGGCGCTTCAACCCTGGGCCGGCCCATCTGGGCGCTGAAGATTTCCGACAACGTCGCCGCGGAAGAACCCGAGCCGCGCGTGGTGATCGATGCGGGCATCCACGCCCGCGAATACGCGCCGCCCGAAATCGCCCTCGATATCATCTGGCAGTTGCTGTACGGCTACACGAACAACGCCACCTTCGCGTCCTGGGTCAACGGCATGGAAATCTACGTCATTCCATGCCTGAATCCCGATGGGCGCTACTTTTGCGACACGGTCAGCACCAGCTGGCGCAAGAACGGCCGCGACAACAACCGCAGCGGCACCTGGACCTATCCGACCGACGGCGTGGACCTCAACCGCAATTCGGCCTTCCACTGGGGCAGCGACAACGAGGGCTCCACCTCCTATGCCGCGGACGACACCTACCGCGGCCCCTTTGCCGCCTCCGAACCGGAGATCCAGGCCTACGACGCCCTGCTCCAGCGCGTTCGCCCGGGGTACACCTTGGCTTTCCACAGCTACATGGGCGTTTTCTACGGTCCCTACGGCGATTTCACCGTGCCCATGCCCGCGCCCGACCCGTTTCGGGCGCTCGGCAACGCCATCGCCAACGTCTGCACGACCGAGGAAAATCGCGCCTACGTGTTCGTCACGGGTCCGGAATTCGACTACACCGTCAATGGCGACCGCACCGATTCGAACTACGGGCTGTACGGCATCCAGTCCTATGGCGCGGAGGTCTCCACCAATGCCGGGTTCCAGCCCGCCTACAACCTCACCCGCACCAACATCGTGCCCAACGTCCGCCGCGGCTGGCAGCAGTTTCTGGCCGCCGCGCACACGAACTGGCCCAAGGTGCGGGGCTGGTCCACCGATCCCCTCACCGGCCAGCTCGCCCCCGTGCGGATCCATTCGCTCAACCTGACCAACCGGCCGAACGACGAGCACTGGACCAGCCGCGCCGACGGCTTCTACGAATGTCCGCTGCCCACGGCCGGAACCTATCGACTCGTGTTTTCCCCGCTCGACCAGCCCTCGCTGGCGGTCACCCAGACCCTCGTCGTATCCTCCACGGCCCGCGCGACCAATCTGGCGTTCGGCGTGGCCC